>Ga0172379_10009215_pt1 | contig 12221 bp, 16 predicted proteins | sample GrowelOW334metaG_FD_119756 | JGI IMG/M metagenome (GOLD analysis project Ga0172379, IMG submission 119756) | Groundwater microbial communities from an aquifer near a municipal landfill in Southern Ontario, Canada - Groundwater well OW334 metaG | ecosystem: Environmental > Aquatic > Deep... | reverse complement strand
GCTGTGGTTGGCACCCCAGTTGGCCATGACGGAATAGACGTCCTTGAAGGGGCCTTCCCCGGTGAGGCGCGGGACGAACCAGCGGCATCCCTGCCGCTACAGTTCGCTTGGGCGAACTGCGCTGCCAACCGGGCTCGCGCATCCCTGCGCGGGGGAGCGGCATCCATGGGTCAGGTTTCGCTGGTGCGTTTGTCCAGCTTGTCGTGGACATGGTCGGGAAGGGTGGCGGTGACGCCCTCGGCGATCTGGAGGACTGGGCCTATGCCCTTCACAAGGTTGAGGCAGGTCATGGTCACCTGCATGCCGCCTTCGGTGAGGAAGTCCGAGGAGTAGCCGCCGGCGGGCACGCCATCGGGTTTCCAGCCGGTGACGGCGGTGTCCATACCGATGCGGAATCGCGTAACGATTCCGCACCTTCAAAATGCGCGCGCGTCCATGCGCGCGGCGTCGGGGCTCCAGTAGGTGCGGACGTCGGAGAAGAACAAGAACACCATGCGGAACGGTTTGTGGGAGCTGTCCAGAGAGTTCACACGGAGCGCGATGCCTTCCGATGAATGCCAGATAATTGTAAACATTCCCAGGTTGAGAGAGACTTTTATGCCAAAGCACCAATCCTCATAATGCCGTAAATCCTAGAAAGTGACGAATCAGCAATCAATTGGGCACCTCTATAGAGAATAACGCTGTCAGGACTATGACCTACATTCCTGACATCGTTATTCAACGTTCTGCTGGTCATGTATCTACCAAATACTCAGCCATGGGCTGCTTTTCTGCTCTCCCAATGCGCGGTAGCCTTCGTGTCAATCTCATCCACACTCTGTCCTTCCCATAGGTCTTTTCGCCATTCGGTATAATCACAATTACCGAGCCGAAGCAGGACAAGAAAACGTTCAGCTTCCACCGGATCCAGATTTTCAAACAAGGCCCGGAATCCGTCATGGCGTATCAATATATCTGCACGCATATCATTCATCCTGCTCAAAGAACTCGAGTGGACTCCCCCTTCCCGGATACATCATCCATAACACATTCCATAACTGCACCCTCTGATCCGGTCACCAGGACATTCCAGATCCAACCATATTCCAGGGTATTTTTGACATAGTACAGGGTTTCTTCAACCGTTTTTGCCTTAGTGATGATAACCAAGTTATACCCCCACTGTATGCTGCACAATCGGGCATCAAGCTGTTGCCCACAGAGGGGGGCCCGAGGGAGCGCATCCATCTCGAAGCGGGAAGCGTGCGCTACGACTCGCTCAGTCGCGGTTTCCCCCGTCCGCAAGTCAGGTATTCGCCGCGTGCCACGCGCTTCCCGCCCTACCCTCTGGCTTCCTCCGGATTAGACGGGGAGTCGGCCTCGTAGTTGGCCAGCGTCCCCTCGGCGTTGTGCTTCTTGAGCCAGAGCAGGTACTTGTGGTTCCCGATCAGGTCGAGTTGCCCGCCGCTCTCCTTCAGGACCATGTAGAGGTTCAGGAGGTAGCGGATGCTTTCCTTGTCGATCATTTCGATATTTTCCATATTGATGACTATGTTCTTGTTTCCCGCGAACATCAGGTGCCGAATCATCGGAACGAGATACTCCATGTTCGCCAGGTTCATCGTTCCGGACAACGAGAAGGTTCCCGGCGTCGAGGCGTCGAATTCGATCCTCATCGGCGACTCCATCTTCGACACGACCATGGTCTCATGATTCCGTGCGGTCACATGGGCAAGCATTTCGTTGGTGTTTCGCAGGCGTTCCACCAGACCGTCGATGATCTGCATGAACCAGTCGGGCACGCTGTAGATATTGGAGAAGAATTCCTTCGGAGTAATCTCCAGCACGAGACTGTCTTTTCCTGCGCGGACCGTCGCGGATCGTTCTCCTTCCCTCAGAAGGGACATCTCCCCGACCACGTCGCCCGCCCTCGCCTTTCCCAGTAGGATCGGTTCCTGCCCTTTTTTTTCGCCGAAAATATCGAATTCCCCCGATCTTATGACGAACATCGAACGTTCGCGTTCGCCTTGGCGGATCAAAAAAGCGCCTTCTACTATCCTTTTGACCGGGAGTTTGGACGTCTCGATGAGATTCTGGATTTCCTTCATGCCTGCGATTTTGTTCCTGATGAGCTGCATGTTGCGCAGCAGGATTTTCCCGTCCTTCGCCTGCGCGCTCTTGGAAATCTGCAGCAACAAGGCGAGGGCCTCGGAGCAGATGTCGATGATTCCCGAAAAATCGATCACAAGCCCATCGGGATGCTTCCTCAACGCCGTCCTGATCCCTTCCTTGACTTCATCGATCCTGTCTTTGCAGAATGTTCCTTTCAGGATGATGATTCCGCCCGCCTCGTCCATCCGCAGGGAAAAATCCGTTTTCCCGTCCGACTGCAGGCTGCTGGATTCGGCGGACAGCGGATGGGGTCCGGCGGACATGTAGTCTCCGAGGAGTTCCGTCGTTCGCTTGATCCGTTCGACCATGACTCTCGCGATACTGATGGCCCAACCCGAAATGCTGATGGCGTCGTCCAAGAGGATATCGGGACTGACCCTGTTCGCGACCACCGGCTCCAAGGCGGTAACCGTCGCCGTTCTCGGGATCGCCGCGATGAAGGACATCTCACCGACATGGCAGCCCTTGCCCAATTCCGTGATCGGTACCGACCGGCCATCCTTGGAAATGGAAACGCGGACCCTCCCGCTTCGGAGAATGTACATTTCCCTGCCGGTCGACCCTTCCAGAAAAAGATGTTCCCCTTGGGCGAAGCGAACCAGCTTTGTTTCCGGTCTGCTATCCACATCATCTTCGGCCATGCAGGGTCCCCCTCAGCACGATACGGCAAGAGCCTTCGCTAAATCAATAAATTGGTAGGAACGGTCATTTCGGAATTTTGGCGGGTTTTCGCCGAAATTCCGGGTTTGCCCCGAACTTCAGCAGATTCCGCTCACCAATCGTCTACTACCACCCAACTTTCCGGCAACGCCAGTATTCATCCAGCCTAAATCCGGTCTGCTTCCACTGTCAACCCATGGCATTTGATAATTCGCCATACCATGACGACAATGCTCTATCAATGGGCTGAATAAGCCTGAGATTTTGGGATGATATCCTTTTCCGGAAAAACGTCGCTTCGGGATTTTTATGTTTTCACCAACGCCAGTTCTGTCGGCGATCGGGCACAAACGGACAGCAAGGGCTCCTGCTCTTGTTTCTTCGCCCACTCGATAATCTTGGCCAGCTCCGCTGGATCCTCTATGACCGCCGCCACCGTCATTGTCCCCTGGCATTTCGGACAGATAAACAGGTTGACTTCATAGATCTTCTGCAACAATCTCGCCCAACTTTGGCGACGCAACCTGGACCAGGCATCAGGGGCTTTGGTCGAATCCACTGACACAGGCTCCGCTTCTGGGTTTGCTAGCGTCCGGAGCTGATGAGCCTGCTTCCACGATTCAGGAGCCAAGTGGTAGATACCGGAACGCTGTTGCCACTGATTGCGAACTTTTCCGGAGTACGCTCCGTAGCGGCGGACAAGCTGAACACGCCGGGGCGGCAGATGGGCTACCAGCTGGTCTACGAACTCAAATCCCCTGAAGGTCTCGGTTTTGCCCTTATAGAAACCCTTTGGGGATGCGGTCCAAACAACCGTGTCGGAAGCCTCATCGTATTGGATTTTCTCGGCACAGGTGGCACCGCGAACTACATACTGGCTTAAAGCCGCGCGATCAACTTTTGTAAATAGTCTGGTTTCGCTTTCGATACTGAAACCAGAATGTATCCACGACTTAAGCATGTCGGCACGGGCCTGGTCGATCAGCTTCTTACGCTGAAACAGTGCCAGCATCGCTGCTTGCCAGACCGTGAGCATACCTTCGTTCGCGCCAAGAGGAAGATGGACGAAGCGGTCGTGGCCGGTAAATCCGCCTTCCAATACCAGGACGTGCCAGTGAGGGTGAAATCGAGCGAATTCTCCAAAGGACTGGTAGCTCACGACCATGGCACCGAGTAGTTCTTGCCCGGCTGCAAGTGAGAAAAACTCGGACAGCAAGGAGAAAATCAGCCGGGAAACCTCGCCGAACAAGCGTTTATCGCTTTTGAAGTAAGGCCTGAGAATCTTCGGGATTGTAAAGACAAATTGCCGGTGGGGCAGATCAAGGAATAGGTCCGCAGCCAAGTACTCTGCGTACAGCAGTGTCGACGCGGTTAAGCTGCGCGATCTGCGTCAGCTTAAACCGCGTCCCTAATCGTGGCTTTAGTCCACGATTAGGTTTCTGGTCGCAAGATGGACAGAGGTGGAAGACCTTGCACGAAAAGGGCCGGAAATACGAATGGCCGCAATCTGGGCAGCGTATCCGGGCCACACCTCTAGTCCAGTCGGCGCAACCGGTAAATTGCTCAAGGCGGTCGACAATAACCTGCGGCGGATTGGCGTAGGCTTGGTAAGAATTCCGGGGATCCAGGGTAGGCATGGCCATCTGCTTCGACTGGTTCTTCCCCGAAAGCTTCAGGACCCTGGCGCTGAAAGGCGCGGACATTATCGCGCACTGCTCCAACCTCGTGATGCTCTCCTGCCAGCAGGCCGACTTTGTCGCCGCGGTACAGAACCGCATCTTCATCGCGACAGCCAACCGCGTGGGCACCGAGGCGCGCGAGACCGAGGCTCTCACCTTCACCGGAGAATCCGTCCTCGGCTCGCCCAAAGGGGAATACCTCCTACGCGGACCGAAGACCGAGGAGGCCGTCCTCATCGCCGAGATCGATCCCGGCCTTGCGCGGAGCAAGCGCATCAACGCCTTGAACGACGTCTTCGCCGAGCGCTGGCCCGAGTTCTACGGCCTGTAGCAGACTCAGCGGAACAGAGCGCCCCAGCCGAAGGCGTAGAGAAGCCCGGCAGCCAGGCAGAGAACGCTGAAGCCCCAGCTCCAGCGCAGAGCCACGTCGATGGCCTTGGAGTCGGTCAGCCTGGATATCGCCATGATGGCTCCCCCCATTCCGAGGCTGGCCAGGATTTGATCGCCTTGTCATAGCCCCCCCACCCGAATCGGCCCAGCGAAGGTCTGCATCGCTGCCACTATGGCGATGAAGATCTTACGTCATTGGTGTGAGATCTGAGGGCTTATCTACCACAGCCCCATTAGTAATAATGTAATTCATTATTGAAGAAAGAAAAAATTGAAATCGTCCTGACTTAGCCTATAATTCTAGAGCACGACATTCCATGGTGTTGTACCACAAAACTCGGTCCCGTTACATCATAGTTGGGTATGTCCCTCGAGCGTTGCTGATCAATGATCGGGCAAGCATGAAATAGGAGGCTATCATGAGTAAATGCGGCCAAACACACAATAGTAATCATCAATCGTCATTGAGTTTTAATTATCTGGTAATAGCATTCTTACTTGCGGCCATGTCCGCCGCAGCCGCACCTCCTCCCGGCTTTCCCGAAGAGGGAACGGGGTGGAACATCGAGTATTCGGTCATTGCGCGGGAGGATTTCTCCATGCCGGTAATAAAACTCGCCGACGCGAGTGAGGCGGGCGATATCGGCAGTCTCGAAACGCAGTGCCCGATTTCAGGCTCGGCTTCGTTTCGTGGAACATCGAACGGCAGCCAGGGTTACCAGCATTATTTCAACACACGATCAAGCGTCCTGCCGCTCAGAGCGGGAACGCGATATCGCCTGACATTCTCTTATACGATTGTCGCGGAGGAGGATAATGGCTTTGAGGCGATATTCTACTCCCCGACCGGCGGACAAGCAGGTCGATGGCTGGACGGGATCACTCTTCATAGCCCTGTGGGCGCAAGCGGCGTCGCGGACCTCGAAGCGACGCTTCTGGACTTCCCTGATTACATGGTCTGGCTAAATGTGGTCGGGAAGGGCGCTATCGTCGTGGATGATATCAAACTTTTCGAGGGTGATCGGGTCGTCTTTGAGGAGGATTTTGAGAAGCATGGCAAAGCACCGGGACCCGGCGTGCAAATAACCGGGGGAAGTGTTGATGAAATGGGGTGGCTTCTTATCGAAAACGGGCACTGGCTTTCAACCGATCCAAATATCATAGTTCTGCCCAAACTATCGACGTGCCGGATTTCCTTTGATTATAAGGTTCTCGCTCCAACAATCGATGATAGAACTCTTGACCTTAGGCTAAGCCCATATCCAGGAGCAGCTAAATCGGTGGAGCTTCGTCCCTTGCTTAGAAATGCTGAGGCATCAGGCCGGTTTAGTACGGGTTTCAGTACAGGTTCCGCCGGACCCTATGCCATATCATTCAGCTCTGGGCGGCAGGCTCGAATCCTAATTGACAACATCCTTATCGAACAGGGAACTCCCAAATCATTCACCGAAGAGCCAGCTTCCTACGAGCATCTTGAGAACGCTCCCTTCCCACGTTTAGGTAACTACATCTCACTCTCCGCTACCGAACAAGTCGCCTGGGGCGGGATTGAGGGGGAGAAATGGCGTTCGTCGGTAGAAGCTGTAGAAAGGCGGCTTGCTCTCTATGACCTTATAGTTGGCTTTAATCAAATTCAGAATCTATTCGATTCAGACTTCTCGAACAGGATCAAGGCGATAAACCCGAATGTGGTTTTATTGCCCTATGTAATCGGGCAGGAGGCTCTTGCCTACACCCATTCCCTGCGTTTGGACTCTCTCGATCCGGATGGTACTTCTGATTTTCGTTATGATCTGAACCTGGCTGAAGAGTGGTTCGTCAAGGATAGCAACGGCGTGTTTGTCAATGATTTGGATTACCCGGGCATTCTCAAGCTTGATATTTCCCCTACGGCATTGAAAGTGGGAGGCAAGAGCTTCCTCGATTACCAGGTTGAGCGATATCGTCAGGATTACTTTGGGTCGGGGATCTGGGATGGGCTTTTTATCGATAACCTATTTGCCAGGATGAACGGACACATCCCCAACGCCTATGCTCCCGAAAAGCTTGATTTTGACATCAATCGCAATGGTAGGCGCGATGAAACTCCCGCATTGCTCAACCGGATAAGCCTTGACGGTGAACGCTCGATGTTGGAGAGACTCATTGCGAACGTCGGGAACCGAGAGCTTCTCATGGGCAACAATGGCCCGATTGCGGAGACTCGTTTTGCGCCTTACGTAAATGGATATGTGTTTGAAAACTTCGGCCTTAATTGGAACGGATACGGTGGTTCTGGGAACATAAACTCGGAGCTCGGATGGCGTCGTACCTTTGACAATTATATGTACATGGACAAGAACTGCCGGAGCCCCAAGACTAATGTGGTTGAGGCGCTGGGATGGATTGACAACTTTGAAAACCTTCAAGATGGTCACGGTCAGGCAACGGGTTCAGATATCCTGCAGAATCGCTTTAGCCTCTCAACCGCTCTTCTTGGGGGAGCCTATTACGAGTTCGACCTTTCGAGCGCAAGCAGCGCGATCGCATGGTTCGACGAGTTCACCGTAGAAGATGATGGCGTGGCGCGGGAGTCGGTCGCGGGAAAAGGGTATCTCGGCAAGGCTCTGGGTTCTGCCGTCGAGCTCGCAAATCCGGCACGGAAACTGTGGGAACAAAACTTTGAGGGCTTTGGAGCCGGGGGATCCGGATCGGGTGAAGGCTCGAGCCTTACGCGTAAATCCGATGAGATTATAGCCGGAAAGCGAAGCTTGATCATCGAGGGAAAAACGAGACGCTCGGATGCGTGGCCAAGTTTTTCGACAATTCCCGATTCATTCAACCTGAGAAAGGGAAAGACATATGTCTTTGAGTTTTCCTGGAAAGTGCTGAAAGACATTGATTATGGTCTTTGGTTTACGATCTCCAATGAAAGAGAGCAATTCGGGACGCAGATCGACGCTCTTTTCACGGGCGAATCGGGAAGAATTCGCTATCCATTCACGCCTCTGGAAGATGGAGATTATAACCTTCGATTCTCCATATTGTCCGCGGGAAAAATCGCTATAGACGATATCAGGATCACCGAGGGGGGAGCCGGCCCATGGCGGCGAGATTTCGAGAACGGTATCGTTTTGGTCAACCCGTATCGCGTGCCCGCCCAATTCGACGCCGGGGCCATTGCGGGAGCTTTGGGACGAACAGGGGTAAAGCGCATCAAGGGAACCCAGGCACCGGAGATAAATACGGGAGTTGCTGTGGGCGACCTGATAGTTCTTGGGCCTTTCGATGCTATAATCCTCCTCGCGGATCACAAGGAAGCGCACTGAAACAGGTTGTTCCGCGGAACTTGGCAGGGTAGAGTCCAGAACAGGTGGTCACATGCGCGAAGGCTTTCTTGAACTAGGCGAAGGGAAGATTTGCTACTCGGTCTACTGGGAAGACTTGGCGGGCATTCCTATCCTGGCAATCCACGGAGGCCCGGGATTTTTAAGCATGCCAGAGGTCGTCCGCGATCTCGCTGTCGATGGCCTGTCTATTTCTATGATCAGCTCGGTTGCGGCAGGAGCGACAGGGCTTTGGATCCCGTCAGCTATTCACTGGATAAGTATGTGGAAGAATTGGCCGAGGAACGCGAGCGTCTAGGCCTTGAATCGGTGTACCTCATGGGATTTTCCTGGGGCACAGCCCTCGCGTGCGCTTATACGCTCCAGCGGGGTTTGACAGGGATCGCCGGCTTGATTCTCTGCGGCCCCTACCTGTGCATGGCGCGCTGGGACAGGGACCAGAGAGCCAACATCGCGAGAATGCCGGAAGCCGAGAGAAAAGCGATAGAGGATGGCGAGAGCAGGGGCGATTTCGGGGAAGCGTATCAGAACGCGATGATGGTGTACTACGCGTGGCACGTATGGCGGCTTTCCCCCTAGCCCGATTGCGTGCAGAAAGTCTTTTCCTGTCTCAACCCCGAGGTCTACAACACCATGTGGGGAAAGAGCGAGTTCACCATCTCAGGGACGTTGCGCGATCTCGACCTGGTTCCTTCGCTGCCGAGGCTCGCGGTTCCGGTGCTCCTCATCTGCGGGGACAACGACGAAGCCGATCCCCGGATCGTAAAGGAGTATCAGATGGCCTTCCCCCGAGCCGACATGGCGGTGATACCCGGTGCTTCACATCTGCATCACCTGGAGCGGCCGGAACTATTCAAAGCCATAGTCGGCGATTTCCTGGATCGGAACTGAAAGGCTCCGCCTGTTTTTCACCGTCCAGACAGATACCTGATGGCGTATTTCAGCTCCACGTCCACTCCGGAAGCGAAGGCCATAACGTTTTCGTAGGTCTTGGGAACCTTCAGACCCGGGGCTACGCCGCCCGAGCCCATTCTCGAATCCAGCTGGATCAGCCCCGCGGAATCCACCGAACGCCCGAAGGGATAGCCGAGGCTGAATCCTCCAGGCAGCTGTTTCTCGCCCCCGACCATTCCGAAGGAGCCGTTCGTGCCGTCGAAACCGACAACCTTGCCCTGGGGGAGCCTCGCGATCCCCATCGGAATTCCCTCTCCCGAGCTTTTTGTCTGCGGATTGACGAGGACGGTGACCGGGCTCGAGTAATGGGGTGACTGCGGTTCTATCATGATGATTTCCACGATCGGCTCGGGACCGCGTTCGGAGACCGTGGTTCGAAGGAACCTGCCGTCCCGCCTGTCGAAATATTCCTGCATCTCGTAGAACGAGGGGCTCGAAAAGAAAAATCCGCACAGGTCCGCGGCGAATTGATCCGACCCGCCATAGTTCCCTCGGAAGTCGAGGATGATGCCGGGAACCCTAGCCTCCACGAAACTCGAGACGGCCTCCTTGAATATCTCGTAGACCCTGGTTGGGTAGCCCGGGTTGGCGAGATCGAATTCCATCCTGACGAGGATGTAGCCAAAGCCTTCGGGCAGGATGCGGTAATCGATCCTGGCGGAGAACTCGGGCCTGGAAGCGAAATCGGCGAGAGCTAGCAAGGCCCCGCTGTCATCGACAGCCACAAGAGTCGCATGACGCTGCACGATCGAGCCGGGGTTCCGGGGTTCCGGAATTCCACGTTCACCTTTGTCCCCACAGAGCCGCGGACGAGCAGACCGATAGGAACTAACCGATAGGTACTATCATTTCGGTCTTTTGCGATGTTTTACCGGAAGCCTGGTTTTCTCTCGCAATCCAACGCTTTTCGCAGCTAAATCGCCAGCTCCTGCCAGCATTCCCGGCAATGCCGGGCTGGATTGACTGTAGTGGGATTCTGGCCGTCAAGATAGGATTTTCTGGGGATGTGGCGGGACCTGCGGACAGAGCGCTGCCACCGCGCTGGTAAACACCGTTTGGGAGGACATATCCCGTTCAGTATAAACGTGGCCCATGGGGGCTTATTCTGGTACCAAAGCCTGTTCTGATGGCGAACGGGCACAAACGGATGGCTGGGGCTCCTGCTCTTTGCCCACTCAATAATCTTGGTTAGTTCTGCTGTAACTTCAATGATCGCCACCACATCATTGTCCTCTGGCATTTCGGGCGGATCCACTGCCGCTGATTTGCTGCTGGATTTGATTGCGTTCTGACCTGATAATCCTGCTTCCACGCTTCGGGAGCCAGGAGGTAGATACCGGATCACTATGGTCACTGGTTGCGTACTTTGACAGAGTACGCTCCATAGCGGCGGACATGCTGGACACGCCGGGGCGGAAGATGGGCTACCAGCTGGTCTGCGAACTCTAAGCCCCTGAAGGTCTCGGTCCTGCCCCTGTAGTACCCCTTGGGGGATGCGGACAAGATCATCATATCCGCATCAGGATCGTATTGGATTTTCTCGGCACAGGTAGCGCCACGCACCACATACTGGCCCAAAATCTCGCGATCAACTTTTGTAAATAGTCTGGTTTCGCTTTCGATACTGAAACCAGAATGCTGCCACGACGTTAGCATGTCGGCACAGGCTTGATCGATAAGATTCTTGCGCAGAAACAGAGCCAGCATGGCCGCTTGCCAAACCCCGAGCATACCTTCGTGGCACCAAGAGGAAGATAGACGAAGCGGTCGTAGATGGTGAACCCGCCTTCCCGGACCAAGACATGCCAATGGGGGTGAAATCGGGCGAATTGCTGGAAGCTTCGCTGCAAGTCCTCCAAAGGACTGGTAGCTTATAACGCAGACACCTAGCAGTTCTTGCCCGGCTGCAAGTGAGAAAAAATCGGATAGCAAGGAGAAGATCAGCCGGGATATCTCGCCGAACAAGCGTTTGTCATTTTTGAAGTAAGGTCTGAGGATTTTTGGGATTGTAAAGACAAATTGCCGGTGCGGAAGGTCTAGAAGCAGATCCTCTGCCAGGTACTCTGCGTACAGTAAAGTCCGTTTATGGTCGCAAGATGGACAGAGGTGGAAGACCTTGCACGAAAAGGGCCGGAAATACGAATGGCCACAATCAGAGCACCGGATCCGGGCCACACCTTTAGCCCAGTCGGCGCAACCGGCAAACTGTTCCAGGCGGTCGACGATGACCGGCGGCGGTTTGGCGTAACCCTGGTATCGAGCCAGCGAGAGACGCACGATGCTTTGAACGGTCCCTTCCCGGTGCGGGATATAGGTTCCCCTACCTCCATGTACGTGTGGTAGCGCATTCCTGATTGCATGTAGGCGGGAAAAGATGGAAATGGATAGGTTGTTTTCGCCGCCCTCCCCTTCTCTCCCCGTGGGGATGAGTGAGGGGGCGCGGGAGGGGAGAGCGCGGCATCCATGCCGCTGCAGTTCGCTGGGCGAACTGCGCTGCCAACTGCACTCGCGCATCCTTGCGCGAGGGATCGCAGGGAGTAGCCCGCAGGGCCTACAGCCCGAGGACTACTCCCGTAGAGCCCGGTCCCGGCTCCGCCGGGACGCGCCCTTTATACATTAACGATCTTTCTCCTACCTCCTCCCGTACAGCGGCCTCGCGGCATCCATGCCGTCGGAGAAGCGCCGCGAATATCCGCGCTTCTCCATGGCCTCAATCATCGCGCATCCATGCGTGCCCTTGGGACCGCCGTACTCTTCATTTGCTATTCTTCCCGTACAGCGTCCCGAGCGCTTCGCAGGAGCGGTAGTCGCCGGCTTCCTTGTCCATGCCGAAAGCGTTCCAGTAGCTGGGGCGCTGGATCTTGTCGGCGTCCACGTTGTGCATGCAGACGGGGATGCGTCGCTTCAAGAAGCGCGCATGGAGGCTAGGGTGATGTAGTCGGCGCCGACGTGGCCGCGGCATCCATGCCGCTACAGTTCGCTGGGGCGAACTGCGCTGCCAACCGGGGCTCGCGCATCCTTGCGCGAGGGAGTGCGCGGCATCCCTGGGCGAGAGGAG
>Ga0172379_10009214_pt1 | contig 12223 bp, 10 predicted proteins | sample GrowelOW334metaG_FD_119756 | JGI IMG/M metagenome (GOLD analysis project Ga0172379, IMG submission 119756) | Groundwater microbial communities from an aquifer near a municipal landfill in Southern Ontario, Canada - Groundwater well OW334 metaG | ecosystem: Environmental > Aquatic > Deep... | reverse complement strand
TTTATGATCAACGCTTCCCAAAAGTTCACCATGGCCAATAATCACTTCTGAGCTATTTGCCAACAAAACTTCAAGCAAAGCATCCATCACCTCAATACTGGTATTTTCACCGGGCAAAACCGGCTCGCGCCCGCAAAGATTCGGTTTGACTTAAACATCTTTACCTGGCTGAAAATTAAGCTCGGCAAAAATTTCTGTCAAAGCTTTTTTAATATTTTTATTTTTTCTAATTGCTATTGCCATATTATAGTATCCAAGGAAATTTAAAGCATTCCTCATTATAGATTGAATAATCCGCCAACCCATTTATCGCCAAAGTTTTTACAACTCCCGCATCATTTAAATATTTCTTCGCCAGGGCAAAGGTTTTTCCGGTTCGCGACACATCATCAACTAAAATAATATTTTTTCCGGAAAATTCGCTATTTATTTTTCCAACTATTTGCGGTTCTTCAAAAATTATTTCATTTTGATCATTACGAAATTTTATCCCCAAAATCTCCAAATCCAATCCCAGCTTTTGCGAAATCAAGTAGCCAGGAACAACTCCGCCCCTACCAATCGCCACCACTAAATCAAATTTTTCTGAAAATTGAAAATCTTTAATCTTATTTAAGATTTCCTCCATTGTCCTGCTGTTCATAAAATTTTACTGAAAATAAAATTACCAAAACTAACTGTGCCAATAAACCAGGATAGCCAGCCATCAAGTCCATTGATGCTAATTTAAAGTTATGCGCAAAAACCATAATTACTAAAAATCCTATCAGCTGGTAAACAAGCAAGGCCAAAATTAGTCCGACGAATTTATTTATTTTTATTTTTTCTACCAAAAGAATTATTAGCGCCAAAACCGTTCCTTTAAAAATCACGTAAGGCAAAATTGGCAAAGCTGGCATAGCTAAAAAAGAAAAATTAGCCAAAGGCGAAAACACGGCCACTGCCAAGCCGACTCGCCAGCCAAACATCAAAGAACTCAATAAAACCAAAAAATAAATCGGCAAAAAAACCTGCCCAGCCACGCCGAAAGCATGAAAAACAGCCGGCGCCAATACGCTGACGCCCACAAAAAACATTGACCAGAGGTAAGTTTGATAATTAGTAAATTCAAGTTCTTTTGGATGAATTGTTTGTGTGGACATATTTTTTAAATATTAGCGTTTATTTTATTCTTCCTACTTGTTGTATTATATCAAATTTATCAATAAAAATTATAAATAGTTACCGTAGTCTTCTGAATTAATGCTTTTAAATTCCTCGTTCGGATATGCCTTCACCCAATCTTTTGGCGCCCTTACTTCTTTTTTGGCAGAAAACTTGCATTCATAGCCGATTAGCTTTCCTTTATTTTCTTCAATCAAATCTATTTCCTGTTGGTCGTAAGTTCGCCAAAAATAAAAATTCGGAAATTCTCTTTGATTGGCTGATTTTTTTATTTTTTCCATAATAAACCAATTTTCAAATAAATCTCCCGCATCTGAGCGCAAACTAAATTTATTAAAATTGCGTATCACTGCGTTTCTGATTCCCGTGTCAACGAAATAATATTTTGATGTCTTGGAAATTTCTTTTCTTAGGTTGCGACTGAATCCTCGCAAATTTATCACAACAAACATTTTTTCTAAAATATCTAAGTATTTTTGAACAGTCAGCTGGCTAATTGCCAGATTTTGCGCCAGTTCGGCGATTGACACTTCTTTTCCGATTTGCAAAGCCAATAGCGCCAAAAGATCCATAACTTTTTTTGGCTTTCTGACATCGGAAAAAGTCATAATATCTTTGTAAAGATAATTGTTGAGGTATTCAAACAAATATTCCTGTTTTTCTTGTTCGCTTTCCAGGTTATGCACTTGAGGATACATACCATAAAGCAACATATTCTCCAAAGCATCCTCGTTTCTGGCTAAACGATACTTTTCTCTAATTTCCGCATAAGCCAAAGGATAAAGCCAAAAAGTCTTAGTTCGTCCGGTTAATGGTTCACTGATTTTATTAGACAAGTCAAAAGAAGCTGAGCCGGAGGCCAAAACGGTTATTGGCAAATTATCAATCAGTAATTTTATAGTCAAACCGATATTCTCAATTCTTTGCGCTTCATCAATTACCAACAACTTAGCTAATCCAATTATCGGCTTTAACTTTTCCAAATCATTTCTACTTAAAATTTCTTGCGCGCGAAGATCATCTCCAGTAAATTTCAATACTTCGGCGCTATTTTTTTCCAATATCGCTGAAATTAGAGTAGTTTTGCCTGCCTGTCGCGGGCCATACAAAATAACCGCTTTATGCAGTTCGCTAATTGATTTTTCAATATTACTAGCCAAAATTCTTGAAATCATATAACTTTTTACTCTAACTATATTAATTAGTATAAATACGCTATACTATAATTATATCAATTTATATAAATTTGTCAATATACTGATTTAAATAATCACAAAAATCAGCTTACTTAAGTCAACCAATTCATATTAATTCGTTGATTTATTTTAATATTAGCTAAAATAATTTAAATCTAGCTAATTACTTCTTTCCACTCAAAGCTTTGAAAGTCACCCTTTTCAAAACATCCAGCTCAAAATCTTTTAGATTTTTTTCAAATATTTTTTGGTTTTCGCCCAAGTAAGAGAATTTTATGATGAAAGGCATAATCCACCTTTGACAAAATGATAGCCGACGGCATAAGCTTTAATTTGTTTTTAGCATATTGTTATATTATACTGTGCAAAAATTACCTTTTATGCACACTACATAAGAGCATAATATGCAAAACCAGAGAAGCCAACAAAAAAGCAATACCAAATTCAGCTAAACCAGGCAAAACATCCCAGTTCCTAATTCCCGACCCCAAACCCTAATTCACCAATATCCTAATCCCCCTTCTCACTCTCCTCCCCACCATACCAATCTATCTTTCTAGAAATATACATCACTACTGCCAAGATTATAAACAGCCCCAGACTACCCATTAGTAAAGAATAATCCTGCAGTTGAATAATCGTAAAAATAAAGGCGTAAATCATGGCCAAGATTCCGGCTTGAAGTAGGGTTAATTTCAGATTTTTGAAAATCGTCTTGGAATAAAGCGTAATCATGGCAATGGTCGCGAGGCTGGCGATCAAATAGGCCAAATTAAAACTTAGATGCTCGGAAATCGCTAAAAGCAAAGTAAAAAACAGAAGCAGAGCCAAACCAACCAGAGTGTATTGAATCGGATGAATCCGACGTTTCTCAATTACTTCCACAAAAAAGAAAATCAAGAAGGTTAATGATATCAATAGAATAGAATATTTAATTGAACGAGAAGTTTTTTGATATTCATCAACCGGCATCATTAGCTTGACGCCAAATTTCGGTTCAAAGAAATTCAAGCTCGCTCCTTCTTTCCAGCTGGACGGAAAATTGCGATTAAAATTCAGGATTTTCCAGTTGGCGGAAAAACCTTTGTCATTCACTTCCCTTTCGCTGGGTAAAAAAGCGCCATCAAAACTCGGAGTTTGCCAATCAGAACGAACTTTTACATTCGTAGTGTCGCCCAGCGGAATAAAATTCAATTCGCTGGAACCGTTTAGATTCAAATTGAAAGAATATTTATAATTCCGATCTTTCGCGCCGGCCGGATCAAGCGCCACTTTTACCCCAACGCCATTATAAGTTTTTTGGCTATTATCACCAATATAGGTAATTTCTTTTTCCATCGGAATGTCCTCTCCAAGATTCATCGCAATTGAAGCTCCCGGATCCATCTTTGCTTTATGACTATCCCAATTAAAAGCAATATCTTCTTTCAAACCCTTAGGGTCTGGAATATAGGCAAAAACAAAAGCATCTTTCCAAATCACACTAGCCGGCGAAATACCCAGGCCTTCCAAATCAGGCTGGCTATATTCGCCATCAAATTTCAAATCGCCGTTATAATTGATAATGCTATAGATTCCTCTGGCCAAAATTTGCGGTTTCAGTTCACCGTCAATATTCAAACTCTTTGGCAAAAAATAGGCTCGCTCCACCACCTCCACAATATTTTTCTTGTCAGTAGCGTTAACTATTTTTTTGTAGGGCAAAACCAAAATCGGCCCAACCACATATTTATTATCACCCCACTTGGAATTGACCTCAACCGTCGCCTCGTCTCTTCTAATCTGCCTTTCGTCAACCAAACTACTGATCATCTGACTCGGAATCATCAAAACCGCCAAAATAAATCCAATAGCCAACATCTTAAAAACCACAAAATTTTTGTTTAGGATTTTCATATTTTTTATTTTTGTTGATTAGATTTTTTTAGCGGTGGTTTTGGGAAGGGTTACGAAATTTTAATGATTTAATTTTAATCCACCGCCCAGCCATAAATGGCAGGGCTAGTTTTTCCGCAAGCCCCATTAATGGGGCTTCCGTCCATTAGCCCAATCCATTTATGGTTGGGTGGGGAAATTTTCGAGCCGCAGTTTTTGAGACAGAACCGGGATCTGTGAAGATGCAAGTAAATAATATTTTTCTCATAAATTAATTATTTTTCCAAATATCACTAAACATATTTGGTAGATATTCATTAATTGACACTTTTACAACTACATCATCTAATAAGCCACAATCTAAATACTGATGAAATGCCGTCTGTTTATCCGAAGAGGCAAAGATATCAAATTCTTTCGCAAACATTTCGCATTCATTCAAGCTAAGCCCCCATTCAAAAAAATTATCACTATTTTTTTTCATTCCATTAGGCTTTGGCAATATTTTTAATACAATTCTAACATCACCACAAACAAACATTGAATATTCTTCTAAATTAAAATTTTCATTTATTTTTTGCGAACAAAATCTAAAAAATTTAGCAAACTCTGAAAAACCGCCGGGATCTCCAAAAAATAAAACTACAGGTTCGTAGGCATCTTTAATATATGTAAAATAAATCTTATTCTTCTTCATATTGTTTAAGGATTATTTTTTAAAGGTTTTACAGCAGGTTTATCACCGATTTGAATATTACGCCATTGATTCCCTGGCAGACCATCTATCTTGCCAGATTGCTGAGGATTATAATCCCAGTGAGGATTATGATAATTATCGCCCGGGAAGTATCTCCATTCTCCGCCTTTTGAATCCCAATAACTTTTTCCGCCTTTTCCAGCCTCAGAAGGTCGGCTGGCAGGTTTTATTTTTAAATTATCTGGATCAGGAACTGGTGGCTTAACCCCATCTGGCGCTAATCCTCTACTGGGTGTACTTGATTTATTTTTAGAACTTCCGCTAGTATTATTTTTTGACTCCTTCTTAATTGTATTATTAATTGACGAACCAGCTAAAGTAGAGCCATGCGCCACCATAGTAGCTCCCGCGGCAACAGAAGGTACACCGACAGCCACGCCAACTCCTGTACCCGAAATGATTGTGCCACCACCCGCTAACAAGATTCCAGAAGCCATTTCCGCCAAACCTTGGAATAAAGACATACCATCACCAAGCGCTTGTCCCATTCTGTAAGAGGAATCACTACTATTATTTCTACCGAAACCGAAAGTATAATTAGTATAATAGGCATTGCTAAATCCAGCAGCAAATTCTCTAGCGCCACATCCATTAGGATCGTTGTATAAAACTGGGTTATTCCGTCCGTACGAATAAAAATTCAATTGCTGAGGATCAAAAAGAAATTGTTCTGGATTAAAAAGCGCTATCGGATCCTCGCTAACAAACCGCCCAATCCCCGCATCATAATACCTAGCCCCATAATAATACAAACCAGTATCAGCATCCAACTCCTTCCCCGTATACTTATACTTATTCTCATAACCGCCACTCTTCTCATCCACTCTCACTCCGCCAAACGGATAATAATCAACCGCCTCTAAAACATTTCCCTGCTCATCGGTATCAATATTTGTGCCAGTCAAATGATCAGTCAAATGGTAGACTAGTTGTTTAATAGTTACTTGGTTGAATGGTTGCGTGGTTAACTGACGAACGGCTCCACCCTTTTTTACTAGAATTCCTCCTCCCTTTTTAACCATTAAATTATTTACCTTCAAATCAATCTCCAAGGTCGTGCTGGCGTTGATACCACATCTATATTTTAATCGTACGAAACCATAGCCTTTTCCACGAGCCTCAGTCTCCGTTGGGAGGCTGAGGCTGGGAGGGAAAGTTGACTATTACCTATACCCCAATTATTTCGAAAAAAATTTATTAACCGATTCATCAATTTCAATATTATTATTTTGATTTTTTAAATCCGAGATAAGCTGTTTCAATATATCTTTCTTAAAAGTGGTTATGCCAATTTTTACATTTTTTTCTCTACCGTTCTCTGAATACACCAACAGTATAGACTTATATAAACCACCCATTAAACCCATTTGTACTTTAGTAATTTTTTCTATATTAGCTGTCTCTTTTAGAAAAAACATATGAACATTTTTGATGTAAGCATTTTCCATTACAACATATATTCCTTTCACGAAAGCTAAAACAAAAACAACAGCAAATATGATCATCAACACAGAAGACTCTACAGCGTCTCGGATTCCATTACTACTTATAATCACCAAAGTATTAATCAACCAAAATAAAAACAAAAATAGAATTGCTAGTTTCATTTCTCCGGTTAAACTTGATTTGTATTTCATATATCTAATTTTAATTGCTTCGGCTAAAATTAAAGCCAACCACACTCTTTCAAAGCTTTGGCTAGTTTTTTAAAACAAAAACTCAAATACCAGAAGTACAAAACGTGATCATCCTTGTTTTTATCATAAGGAATAATATGAATTCCATACGCAATTATGGGTAAATATTTTTTAACTTCAAGTCTCTCAATTTCGGCATGCGTGAAGCTAATTTCCTTTATGCCTACAATAGAAATTGTAAGCTGATTTGTATTAAATTCTAAAATACCCCACGGCCAGGTCGCGGACGCAAATCCAATCCAAGCACCACCCTTAAATTTAAAACTTCGATTTAACATAATTATACATTTTACCTGCGGTCTGTTTTACTGCATTTGCACTTTTCGTAACTGTATTTTTTACTATATTATAGCTTGTTTTAGCTGTTTTTACAACATTCTTTACGTCACCCTTAGCAACGGGTACCGTTTTATTAGCACCCCCACTAAAAGTAATAGGTATTGGAGGCAATCCTCTCACTCCTAGCCCGGCACCAATATCGGTTCCGTCATAGTTACCGTTAGAAAAATTGAACGTAACCCCGCCACCAACCAATGCTTTTCCACCCAAACTTACGTAATTACTAGTACTTAATGTGTCGCTTCAAGTTTCAGCATTTGAATAGCCAGCAGAAACTCCTATTGAAGCATCTACTCCGGCTAAACCACCACCATGCAGAGAGGTTGATACTCCGAATGTGCCATTTGTTGCAAACCCAATGGTCCAAGAATTTCCAACTTCGCCACCGATACCTCCGTTTGTATTAAAACTAAAGTGATATTCACGTTCGCCTGTGGGATCTGTATATTTCAATGGATTATTGGTTACATAGCTATAAGAATTCAATCCTTGTGGGCTAGATAAGTATTCCTGTAGAGCTATTCTATTTTTAGAATCACGTCCCGAAAAGCTATTGAAATTGTTATTATAATTACTATCCCTAGGTTTTATATCTCTCCAATTTTTGCTCCATCGATCTGCAAAGTTATTTGATCCAATTTCTAAATATATCGGATCCTGACTAATGAAGCGTCCTGTGGTGCCATTTTGATATCTGGCGCCCATATACAACAATGATGTTTCTTCGTCATATTCATGTCCAGTGTATTTTTTCTTGTCATCAAACGAACTAATCTTCTCATTCAATCTTATCCCCCCAAACGGATAGTAGTCTAATTGTTGAATAATATTTCCATTCTCATCAACATCAATGTTCGTACCGCTTAAGTGATCAGTTAAAGTATATACTAATTGCTTAACAGCAGGACTGCTAAACTGTTCAGCAGTTGCCTGACGGATTGTCGCGCCCTTCTTTACCAACACCCCGCCTCCGTTTTTGACTAACAATTTACTAGTCTTAAAATTGATCTCCAGTTTAATGTCTGGCGCGATAGTCAAAACTGCTCCCTGATTCACAATAACATTAGCCGGAGCTTTGATTGATGTTTTTAGTTCGCAAGACTGGGTGATTATCCAATCACCGCTGGTTGGCGCTTGGCAAGTGCTTTCTCCGCCAATAGCGTCAATGATGGTCGCGACTTTCTGATCGCCGACATAGATATATTTGCGACTGCCGGATTGGTCAAACTCAAAATATCTATTCGGATAATACACAGAGCCGGTCTCGGCAATCTTGGCAACACGACCGCCGTTGGCATCATACAAATATTGTACAGTAGAACTGGCTTTTGTTGAAGAGACCAACCGATTATTATAATCCCAACTATGATTCCACTCACCATTTGAGGTCAGGTTGCCGTTTTTGTCGTAGGTGTAAATTTTTGCCTGCCCTGAGCCTGCCGAAGGGGCGACTTTGGTGACCGCATGAGGGTTCGCGTAGTTCTTGGCTTCGGTATTTCCTTTGTACTCATAGTTTCCGATATCAGCCTGCCCTGAGCCTGCCGAATGGGATTTGTTCAAAATATTCCCAATCGCATTGTACTGATACGTCTGCACAAAATTATCACCCTTGACCGCGTTGGTGGTGGTGGCGCTGGTTAAGCGATACAAATCGTCATAGGCAAAAACGCTCGTTTTGGCGAGATTGGTGTCAGAGGAATCAATAATTTGAGAAATATTACCGACCGGGTCGTAGGTGTAGTTTAAATTTTGTAATTTTAGACTAGCCTGCCCTGAGCGGGGTCGAAGGGTTGTCTTATTTTTCAACCGATACAATTCATTTCCGTCATAGGTGAAATTTGTTTCAACCCCATTCGCTAATTTCTGCAATGTTGTCTGCCCCAGCGGATTGCGGTCAATATTTTCTACAATATTAATTTCATTAGCATCGGTTGGTTCTTTTTTGTAAACTTTTTCCACCTGTCCGCCAGTCGTGTATTCATAGCGAACTTCGGTGTTGTCGGGATAAACTATTTTAAACTGACCCCCTTGCCAGTCGTAAAAATAGTGCGTCGCGTATTCAACATTATTCATTATTCTTTTTTCATTTTTCATTTGCCCGCCAACATAGTACTCATAATTTGTGTTAATCTGCGCTAAATTTGTGTTAATTTGAACTATTAAACACAATCTTCCTGCTCCATTCAAACAACTATCATAAACATAATTAACCTCAATCCCCTGCGTGCCAGCATTATCCTCAGTTTTCATCCGATTTAGCGCGTCGTAGGTGTAGGCAATGGAATTGCCATTCATATCCGCTTTACCAATCAGATTACCGGCTTTGTCATATTCAAAATAATACATGCCATAGGTGGTGTCGGTTAGGGTATGCAGATCGTCTTGATAATTCAATCTACCCAGATGATCATAGCCAAAATTCCGCTCATTGTTTAGCGCGTCGGTTATTTTGATCAATTTGTTTTGGGCGTTATAGTCGTATTTGGTGGTGTAGGTTTCACTTCCATTAAATTCCAAAACCTTAACCAGATTACCGCGCGCGTCCATTTCTAGGGTTTTCTGGTTGTTCAATGGATCAGTCGTAGTTGTTTGCCAGTTTTGATACTGATTCTTGGTTGTTCCGAGAACGTTGGTGATTTTGGTCGGCCGATTTAGGGCATCATACTCGTAGGACACAAACAATTTTGTGTCCGTCGTCGATATTGTATTATTTATTCCACTGGAAAAATACGGCAGTGATTCTTTTTCCACCTGGTCGGTTTTATTGTAGCTTGTGTCTTTGACTGAATATTGGTTATCACCTTCGGTTCTAGTTCTAATTTGAATAGCACGGTCAAAACCGTCCAAATAAGTAATGCTGTCCACGCTCAAACTGACGTTCAAATATTTGGTTTCTTTGACGCTCTGGGGATAGCTGGTGTCATTGTATTCGTAGCTATTGGTGAGATTAAGAGTGTTGGCATTTTCTGCATCGCTTTGCTTAATCGTTTTAGTTCTGCCAAATCCGTCAAATTCTTTTTGAATAATATTCCCATTCGGATCAATGCTTTTCTTAGCTTGGCCGGTAGCGTAGTCATACTCTAGTTGAGTAGTTTGATTGAGCGCGTTTTTTATAGTTATCGGATACAAATTATATTGATCATAAATATACTGCGTAGCATTGCCGTTGGGATCAATTTCTTTAGTCACTAATCCATAACTATTATATTCTTTCTGATAACTGGCATAGTCATTATTATTAATCCATTTATCTTCTTTGGTTGGATTACCCTTATCAACCTGCCCCAAAGCCAGCCCGTCGTAGTAATACCTGCTATCTGCTATCTGCTTACTGCTATCTAAAACAGTTTCTCGGCTAGGCAACCCCAAAATATTCTTAGCTGAATTAGTCGCGTAAGAATAATTGGCAATCAATTTGTCATCGCCAACATCCGTAAACGTCCCATCAGTAGCCGCACTCACCTCGCCCCAACTCGTCTTGGTGGTCAAATTTCCGTTGGCATCATCATAGACATAGCTTTCCGCTTTATCGCGATGCGTAGATTGGCCATCAAAATCCTGTTCAACCGTCTGCGTTAATTTTACAAAATTGCGGTCATTGCCCAGGTCGGTGTTTTCCCATTTGTTAATCGTCACCGCGTAGAGACGTGGCACTGCCACGTCTCGGCCGTCGTAAATTTCCGTGCGATATACCCGACCGATTTTTGAGGAATGGTCGTTTTGTTCTTGGGTGGTTGGGTCGTTCGTGTTTCCTTGGTGAAAATATTGAATAGAATAATTACCGACGGCATCAGTTGTTTTAATAGAATTAAATCCTCTTGATTCCCAACTAAAAGGATCATTATCTTCGCGAGCAAAATCACTGCCGGAATATGAATAAGTGTTAGCATTTTTTTCTTCTCCGTTACTAAAATAGCTAATCTTACTTACCACAAACCGACTATCTCTCACATTTTTGTTTCCCTCAAATGATTTTGAATTTTTATAATTCACCGCTATTTCACCGCCAGAATTATTCTTAATTTTTTTCAGCGTATACGGTGGTTCTTTGGTGTTATTAATAAATACTTCTCTGGAGCTACTGACTATGTCAGTAAATCCATCGTCATTTACATCAACCGTCCAATAAAGAGGTTTTGTGAAAGGAATCCCTTGGCTCCAATTATCACCGGCTCCGATCCAACCATTTTTTCCATTGCCAAAATAAACCGCATCTCCGGTGCTTACTTCTCTAATCATGTCAGTTAAGCCATCACCATTCACGTCAGCAAAAAGATAAGGCAAGAGCAACGCGCCTTTTGAATTATGCACAGTAGCTGGAAGCGTATAGCTTTCTTCTTTCCAATTATCGTTACCCAGATTAGTGGCTATTTTTCCAGTCCCCATATCCCAATCAACGATATCAGTCAAACCATCATTATTATAATCCGCGAATTGGTAAGTTTCATAACCGAAGACACCTCCAGCGGCACCTCCGGGTTCTATAAAGCCTATGCCCGCACTCTCTCTTGACCAACCGTTATAGCCATTGTCATATCTTGCATACAAACTACAATATCCTCTAGTACAACTACCGTCATAACGAATAATATCTGATAATCCATCCGCGTTTAAATCAACTCTTTTTTCCGGACCATGAACAGGGTAAAGAGGTGGACGCCATGACTCCACACTCTTTGCCTCCCAATTATTATTTTTATTATTCAAGTATACGTCAGTTGAACCGTTAACTTTTATGCTGACAAAATCTGCATATCCGTCATTGTTTATATCCGTTAAATTGTTTTTTCTATAATCATATAATCCCTCTGCGTAAGGCATTTGCCAATTATCTGTATAAGTCCACCACGCCCCACCGGGATTTAAATAACTTCTAACAATATTATATTGAGCGCTTGAATAATCATCACGACCGTCACCGTTAAGATCTCCCCACAAATAAGGAAAGCAATTATTAACACAAAAAGGAAAGCCGTAATTGGTTTCGGCCTTTTCCCAGCCCGTGCCATTGCCGTTATATTCAAAATCAGTGCTCGGCTGACTTTCCCAAGTTGTTCCACTCCAGGAAAACTCTTGAATAGAAGACAGTAAATCATAGCTTAAAGGGGGCTGTTTAGTATAGCTAAGCCGATATTCTCTTTGCGGACTACCATTATTTTCTCCATCAATATTTACAGTAATTTTTGTTATTTTGT
>Ga0172379_10009213_pt1 | contig 12224 bp, 21 predicted proteins | sample GrowelOW334metaG_FD_119756 | JGI IMG/M metagenome (GOLD analysis project Ga0172379, IMG submission 119756) | Groundwater microbial communities from an aquifer near a municipal landfill in Southern Ontario, Canada - Groundwater well OW334 metaG | ecosystem: Environmental > Aquatic > Deep... | reverse complement strand
TCGGGGGGAAGACCCACGCGTTCCGCGCCCAGGATCTGAGCCCCGCGTGACTCTGGAAGAGCGCAGCGACCTGCGTGGTCCGCTGCGCTCTTCTCCGCGCTCAGGAAAGAGGCTCGGGCAGCGAGACGGAGATGTCCTTGTCGGACACCCAGTCGTGATCGCCTTCATGCCCGTGCTCCAGCATGCAGGTGGCGTCGTTGTTCCACGCCTCGGCCCACGCTTCGTTGTATCCCTGCGTCTCGGCGATGTGAGCGCTCTTGCCCATCCAGCAGTGCACCGTTCGCTTCTCGACCATCGTCAGCTCCTGTGATTCGCGACCGAAGGACACCCGTCGCACGCGTGCTCCGGTCGCTGCTGGACGCGGAACGCTGCCGCGCACGACTCGCGCGAGTCGCATGCCTCGACGGAGATCCCCGCGCGACTACTCGGCGCGCATGACGAGTCCTCGACGTACGGCGCGAACAGCGCGCCGTCTCTGCCGAGCGCCTCCGCCCAGTAGTTGACGGCGTTGTCGAGCGTCATGTCCACCGACTCGGCCCAGCACGCGCAGGTCTCGACCGGGCCGGTCGCCGTCACCACGCACCGATGCGGCTCGCTGAACGTCGCGTCCTCGCGAGGCGTGCGAATCCACCACTCGCCGGGACCGGGGTCGGCGACCCACGCTCCGGGCGGCACTGCGCTCGGCGAGATCGGCGCGGAGCCGAACTGCAGGCGCGACACCGGCAACGCAGCGCCGCCGGTCGCCTTCTCAGCGGCCACGTACGCCTCCACTGCGGCCACCGTCTCGCGCGACGGCGCTTCCTCGAACAGCTCCGGGTGCTCGATGCGCACGCACGCCTCGCACATCGCGAACCGGCCGAGCTTGCAGATGATCTCGGCGCACGCCTCGCAGTTCTCGTCGTAGACGACCGCCTCGGCGTCGCATTCGCTGTTCGCCTCGCGCCAGAACTTCGCGCACTCGGCTGCGTCCATCGGATCGTCGAAGAGCTTGGGCGTCGGAGGATCGACGTCCCGATCCATCAGGTACGCCGAGGCGTCCGGATCGTCGTAGCACCTGCACTCGACAGCGAACTTCGTCACAGCGGCTCGTGCACGCTGTCGTCGGGCTCGCCGTTCGGGAGCAGCCCCGGATCGTACGGCTTCCACCCCTGCCGCCTGTGATGCTCCGACATCGCCTCGAACCACGTCGACGCGTCGAACGTGTAGAGGAGCACGGCATCGTCGAGCAGCAGACCCGCCTTCCGCAAATCCGCGATCGACTCCTCGTAGCCGAACGTCAGGTCTGCGCCGTCCGACGTATCCGCGTTGCGCCAGCACTCGAACCGCTTGCTCATAGCTTCCCCAATTCCCTGCCGATGATCTCGTATCCCAGGTCGCGATCGAGGCGCTCCCACTTCACGAAGCCGACGAACGCGCCGTCACGCCGAACCTCCGCCACGCCCGACGCTGGGGCCTTCTCGCCGACACGGATCGGCAGGGGATCGAAATCGATCTGCACCGTGGTGCCATCCCCGTCTCGCAGTCGAATGCGCATCTCACCCGTCCTCCGGAACACCGGCCGCTCGCTTCATCGCGAGACGCAACGACATCGCGCCCGAAATCCAGCCGTCGAGGTAGATGACGCACGCGTCTAGTGCGCCGCCATGCATGCCAACGTCGCGATAGTACCCGGGCGTCTCCGTGTGCAAGAGCAGACCGATCGTATACACGTCGCCTTTGCGCGACAGGAGATAGCTGTAGCCATCGACCGGCAGTGCATGAAGACCGAGCCGCGGGATGAGTGCCCCTGGCCTCGGGGTCGTCACAACGGATCTCCATCGTCGGCGTCGGACGCGCCGAACAGATCGGTCTGGTTCACATGCTCGAACAATGCCTTGTAGAGCACCGCGAAGGAGTTGCGGGATGCGAGCACCTTCTTCGTGAAGTCGACCACCGCGGCGACGGCAATCTGCTCCTTCACGTCGAGCTTGGGCATCACGTCCTTCTCGACGACCTTGACCGCGTCCTTCAAGCGCACGTCACCAATACTCCCCGCCCCGGGGCCTAGACCACCGAGCGTCAGGTGCGACGGGCGGGATGACGAGCGATCGAAGGCGACGCCAGATGGGCGTCTCACGCGAGAGCAGCGTCTGGACGCTGCGCACTCCAGTCAGCCGCCTCAACGGCGGCCCGAACTCGACCTGGATGAAGTCGTAGTTCCCCAGCGCTTCACGCGTCAGCTTCATCGCGGCGTCGCCTCCTTCTTTGCGAACGCGACGTACCGCCTGCCGACATGCTGCAGCGCGCGCAGAAGCGGCTGGAGAGCCGGCTCGACCTGGTCGACGTTCTCGTCGGCCACGCGATCGGCGCACTCTCCGCACACGTCACGGACCATCGCGCCGTCGGAAAGGCGCTTCACCGGCACGAACTCCGCCGTGGGCTTCAGACAGCGCGAGCAGAGCTTCGCACCAAGGCGGCGGAGTGCTTCGAGCCGACGTCGCTTCCCCATGACGTCGCGAGCGTCGCACCAGCGACGGGCGACGTCAAGGGTACTTTCGACTCACCCGACCGTCACGACGCGAGCGACAGATCTTGGGGGCGCATCACGTAGCCCTTCCCCCGGATCTTCACGATCACGCGCACCAGCGTTCGACGCTTCTGCTCTGCGGGCTTCGCGGGCGTGAGCTTCGGAGGAAGCTCGCCCCACTCCAGCTTCACGAGATCCGGTCGCGACTTCTTGATGTACTCACGCGGATCGATGCGACCCGGGTTGTACATGAAGAGGAACGTGCCGACCGTGGTCTCGCCGAGGGACTTCTGCAGTCGATCCGGGACGCGCACCTCGACCTTTGCTCCGTCCCGGGCGCCGAGTAGTTCTGCGGTCTTCATGTTGACACCTTCCTAGTTAGCACGTTCTGCTGCACACTGGCGCAGCGTGGCGTACTGACACATGCGAGCCGATCTGGTCACGATTGAGCCGAGAGATGCAATCGCCATCCTCGGCGGAGGCAACTCGGAGCGCGGAGAGCGATTCGCGATGGCGATCGTGGGCTTCCTCGCTTCGAAGCCCGTGAACACGCGCAAGACGTACCAGCAGGCGATCAAGCAGTTCTTCCTGCTGTGGCCCGGCCTCTCGCCCGATGCTGTTTCGATCGCGCATGCGGCAGCGTTCAAGAAGACGTTGATGCAAGCCGGCAAGAGCGACGCGACCGTCTACCAACGTCTCTCGGTCATGTCCGCGCTCTACAGCTTCCTGATGAAGCCCTCGGATTCGAGTGGCGAACAGCTCGTGAAGAGCAACCCGTTCACTCTGGTGACACGGACCGACGTGAAACCGACGCCGTACGCTCGCTCTGTTCCTGTCGAGTGGACCGTGTTCAAGAAGATCCTCGACCAGATGCCGACGGACGTGACGGGAATGCGCGATCGAGCGCTCCTGCTTTTCTACGCATTCTCCGGTCGCCGCCGCGTCGAGGTCGCGCGTTTGCGCATTCGAGATCTTGCTCTCGATTCCGACCCGAAGACGTACACCGCTCGTCTCAAAGGCGGACGCATCAAGACGTTCGTGCTCCCGGACATCTGCCACCGTGCGCTCATCGCGTACTGGACGGCCGCTGGCCGCCTTGGTCAGCTCCGCCCCGAGTCGGGCGTCATCACGCGTGTCTGGCCGCACGGCATCCCTGGCGAGAGCGAGGACGCGCCGCTCTCCGAACGCATGGCCGCCTACATCTTGAAGCGCCGCGCTCGCGAAGCCGGCTTCGACTGGCGACAGATGAAGGTGCACGGATTGCGGCACATGGCCGCCCGCGATCTCAACAAAGCCGGCGCTCGCCTTCAGGACATCCAGGAGTTCTTGGACCACGCGAATCCGAACACGACGGCCATCTACCTCGGACAGCTCTCCGGGCCGAAGCCGTCGCTCGAAGACCAGTTCGCGAAGGTGCGTGACGCTGCCGCCCTCATCGGACAGTTCGCCATCGACGAGACGTGACCTAGGGAGAATCTGGATGACGAAGGCACAGGAGTTCTGGGTGACGGTGGAAGGCTTCGAGCGAATCCGCGGCTGGCTCCAGTACGCGATGAAGGAGCACGGCGCCGGGTTCGACGACGTGGCCGTGAACGGCGTGATCACGGAGATGCGGCGAGCGTGGCGCCCCGAGTACGCGCAGCTCGGCCTGTCCGGTCCGGATCGATCCACGGCGCCCGCACCGGCCGAGCCTGCGCTCCCGCGGGGCGTCGAGTACGCCATCGTCGAGTCCACTCACGCGCGCGTGAGCGGGCCCGGTCAACACAGCTTCGTCGGCGTGGTGCCGATGGTGCGTCTCGACCTGCCCAAGACGCAGGAGCACATCATCGCAGACACGAAGCTCGGGCTCGTCGTCGACGGCGACATCAAGCTCTACTGCCTCGACGTCGCGAACGACTACTACCGCGAGCGGTTCGGCTTCGACGCAGAGCGGATCAGCCTGCTCACGCCGCTGCGGGTCGACGGCGGACGCTTCGCGCCGATCCTCGTCGGGCTCGCGTACCGGAAGGCGAGCGACGAGCGCCCGAGCGCGTTCTACCTGGCCGGCGGCATGGCGAACGGGCCCACACGCGTGCTCTACAGCTCGCCGAACATGCAGCCGATCCGGAGCAAGGGCGGCTACGTGCCGACGCCGTTCTCCGACATCGACAACGGCTACTACGGCGGGGTCGAGCTGGACCTCCAGGGGCGCGTCGGAAAGATCTGGATCGACATCACCGCGCCGGGCGCCGCGGCGCCGCACTTCACCATCCGAGCGGAGGTGAAGTCGATCTCGGAACACGACGCATACGCCGCCAACCCGTACACGCTGCTGCTGCAAGCCGCGCTACGCGTCTGTGCGATCGCGCAGGCGATGGGCCAAGAAGTGCCCGACCTCGGACCGCTCACCGGCGTATTGGCCCCGCTCGGCCGCGCCAACTACCCCTGGATCAAGCCGCCGACCTGAAGGAGGTCCCATGAAGCAGCTCTGCATCATCACCCTAACCCTGCTCGCCGGCTGCGGTGGCCCGCCGCCGACGCCGCCCACGGGCTCGGCGTGCGCCAGCGACGCGAACATCCGCGAGACCTGCTGGACGTGCGCCAGCGAGCCCGTGTGCGCGTGGTGGGCGTCCGACGATCCGGCTCACCGTGGCTGCCATGCGCGCACCGACCAGATGCCCCACGACGACGTCGTCGTGGTGCGCCTGAGCGATGCGTGCAACGAGCTGCCGGAGGGGACGGACCGCTAGCGGTGCGCTCGGCGGCACCGGCCGTTGCGGCGGATCTTCCGCATCTGCGACCGGTACGCCGCGTACGCAACCGCGCTCGTTGCGATGGCGCCCACCAGCAGGCCGGCTCCGGCGCCGAGGAGCATCGCGTCGCGGGTGCGCGCTTGCTGTGCCGCGAGCGCGAGCGCTGCGTTCGACTCCACGCTCTCCGCGCCCGGCGCTGCGGTCCCCAATCCTCGTAGTCCTCGCATCACCGAGCCTTCTTCCTGTAGCGCGCCACCTTCCCGTGGCGCGAAACGTTGCGTCGAACGGAACGGCGCGTGCCGTACCAGACTGCCCAGCCGGCGAACCCTGCTGCCGCTGCTGCGCCGCCGACCGCGAGCCCGAATAGCTCGGGCGAGATCGGGATGCCGAACCGCGCCCACGTCGACGGACCGGCCTCGCGACCGCCGTGCTGGATCGTGACGAAGTCCGCCGGCCATGCGTTCGATCCCTGCCCAGGCGCACTCGACGGGCCCTCGCTGAGGTACCAGTTCCCGTCGATCAGCACAGTGCGCGTACCAGGGTTCCGCGAGATGAAGTTCCGCGAGACCGGCGCATTGGCGAAGTCGGTCGCCCGCGGAACCGGGTTCTCCAAGTCCGCCTTCGCCCAGCGCAAGAGCAGGTCCCGGATGCCCGGCCGGATCGAGTCCCACGGCATCGTGGACGCGCGATCTCGCGCGGCGAGCCGCGACTCCGAGCACTCGTCCCGCCCGTGGTACGGGCCGCCAGGCCGGCACTTCTCACCGTCACGGCGCCAGATCGGGTTCACCGGCTGGCTGTGCGCCTGCACGAGCCGCAGCAAGCTGCTCGTCCGGAAGAGCACGAGGCGCTGTGCGTACGTCCACGCGGTCGCGGCGTGGTTGCCGCCCTCGTGCTGCACCGACCGCGCGAGCCAGAGCAGATCTTCGGGGGTGATCCGGTAGCGGGTGCCGTTCTTGCCGACGATCTCGCCGAGCTGGTCCTGCGTGGGCAGAGCGCCGAGCCCGGCACCGCGTAGGAGGAACGGCTGGCGAATGGTCAGATTCGGATGCATGCGGCCTCGGTGAGCGTCGAGGGTAGGATACGGCACTTCGAGCAGAGGTACACGTGCGGCTCTCGCGGGATCAGAAGCGCAAGAAGAAGCTGGTCGATCGCAAGAAGAAGGGGCTTGCGCGTCCGCGTTCGGATGGACAGCATCGGCTCGTGATCGACACCGAGAAGCTGACCCCGACGGTGCAGAAGGTACGGAAGGCCCTCGAAGAAGAGGGGCTGCGGATCTTCTGCCGAGTCGTGAACCACAGGCTCGACTACTCGCTCCAGGGACCGCCCGACTACGAGGTCGCCTCCGAGTGGCTCTCGGTCGCGCTGATCGAAGGCGTCGGCGCGCTCAAGCGGCTGCCGCATCCGAGCATCAGCGAGAGGATCATGCGCAGCGATGGACGCGACATGACGTACGACCAGCTCGTCTGGTACGACTTCGCGAACGGCCACCTCTACTCGACGATCGAGGACGAGAAGCTGCTCAAGCAGATCGTGGCGTTCGTCGCCCAAGATTTGCACCAGATGGCTATGAAGACGATGGCTGCGGCGAAGGGAGTGAACTGAGCATGGCGAAGGTGACGCGCGACGAGTTCTTCGATCATCTGGACGAGCACCGTGAGCACGCGCTCGACACGGTCGGCGCAGGCGAGGACGCCAAGATGTCCCTGCCGGAGTGGCTCCTGAAGCTGACGCAGGGGATGAGGTCGATCGTGTCAGACGACGACGAGTCGAGCGACGGCGACGATCTGGTCGGCGACGATGGCGACGACATGCTCCTCGATGGCGACGGGGACGACGAGTGACGATCCAGTTTCGCAGCGAAGCTGACGAGCGGCGGTACCTCGCCCTGCGCAGCGAGATCGTGATGAGGCTCATGCAGTGCCCCATCGACATCGCACACGAGATCCTGCGGAACATCGGCAAGCTCGAATCCTTCGTGCACGCCGAGGGCGTCCGGCAGGGCACCGTCGCGACACTACTGGCCCTGGGGGGCGACGTCGCAACGCTGCTGACCATGACAGACAGCAGCGGAGACACGCCGCTCGGCATCCACGCGCGAGTCTACGCGGGAGCGAGCACACCGCTCGTCCGTGCAGAGCGAGGCTTCCTGGAAGCACGAGGAGCTGACGCAGACGCTCTGCTGTCGAACCCCGTGTTCGACGCGTCGCCTACGAAGTTCGCGCCAACCACCCTCGCCGAGGCAATCGCGGAATACGGACCGACGCTCATTCCGACGGGGACGCCCAAGCGCGCCCGCGCTGTGGTGTCGACTCCGGAACCGGATCTGACCGACAATGTCCCGAGCGACACCACGCTCGCCGAAGGAACGCTCACCGACGAGCAAATCGACGCCCTCCTCGGGGTCGATGCTCCGATCGCCATGGTCGACCACGATCAGGTGCTCCAGGCGATCGAGAGCGGCGATATGGACCAAGCCGAGGCGCTGCTGTCAGGCAAGGGCACGATGCCCTTCGCGGCCCCGGAGCAGGACGACATTCCGCCCGAGAGCCCGGACGCGCTGGACCGCATCCGAGACCAGCTCCATGCCCTGCTCCGCAGTGGCGAATGGGAACCGACGACCTGGGACGAAGTTACCCGCCAGCTTCACATCACGATGGGCTGGGATAGCTCCTTCATCGACTTGCAGCTCAGCAGACCGATGGGCATGGCCATGCTCGCACAAGTCGGCCTGCTCGCACCGGCCACGTTCGCCGAGGCGATCGCAAGATTCGAACCGGCGCATGACCCGGCCCGGTGTCGTGCAGGTGCCGGCGCGCGTGTGCGCATGCCGACGGGGACGCCCGAGCGCGAAAGCGCTGTGGTGTCGGATCTGACCGACAACGTCCCGACTGACACCGCGCTCGCCGAAGGAACGCTCACCGACGAGCAAATCGAGGCCATCCTCGGGATCGATACTCCGAATGCCGAGGCGCTACTGTCGAGCAAGGGCACGATGCCCTTCGCGGCCCCGGAGCAGGACGACATTCCGCCCGAGAGCCCGGACGCGCTGGACCGCATCCGAGACCAGCTCCATGCCCTGCTCCGCGGCGGCGAGTGGAAGCCGACTGCCTGGGGCGAGGTCATCTACCAGCTCCACGTCACGATGGGCTGGGACGCCTCCTTCCTCGACTTGCAGCTCAGCGGGCCGATGGGCATGACCGTACTCGCACAAGTCGGACTGCTGAACATCCAGCCTGGCGTCGGCGCAATCTTCACGCCCGAGGGACGACTCGAAGCGAAGGTGTGATCGTCCCAGGGCGGGAGATATGCGAGCGATCGAAGAGTGCAAGGAGCGTCGCGGAGAGCCGGTGATCGTCACCGTGGGCGTCCACGACCTGCCCGGTACGATCGAGTGGGGCGACGACGCGCACGGCTACTCGGTCTGCACTGAGCCGGCTGGGGCTCGGTACGTGGTCAGCAAACGCGAAATCCGCCCCGACCCCGGCGGCGAGCGCCCCCTGTGGACCCGGCGACATGGCGATGCGGCCACGCCGCGCTGAGCCTCTCTGTCAGGCGCGTCGCCGCCGCTCGTTCCGCATCTCGACGAACGTCTCGGCGTAGTCGAACGCGACCTGCACCAGAGCGCGCCGGCCGCCTGCTCCTTCGACCTCGCCGACCGACTGCGTGGCGAGAACCTGCGCGGTGATCACCGGGCCGATGAAACGCGCCGCCAACTCCTCGATCTCGGCGTGCGCCTTCACGCACGACCCACAGAACTCCCCCACCGTCCGTCGCTGACACCGAGCACACAGAGTCGCGTCTCCCATCGGTCCCTCCTGAAGAGTGCGCAGAGTATGTCGATACTACTCAGCGGCACAAGGCGCGCTAGACTTCCGGCGTGCCGAAGATCGTCTCCCTCGACCCCGCCCTCGTCGCCGCCGCCGGCATCGTCCCGAACGCCGCGTCGAATCTCGAAGACATCGAGCGCGCTCTCCAGGAGGCACCAGCGCTCCGGAAGCGGCTCGGCATCACGAGCCTCGACAAGCTCAAGCGGATCGGCGAGGGAAGCTGGGCACGCGTGTACCGACTAGGCGACGGGCGCGTCCTGAAGCTCACGACGGACGCGTCCGACGCCAACGCTGCCGCCCTCGTGGCCGGGGCGCCGTCGCGGCCGGCTGGGCTCGCGCCGGTGCACGAGGTCGTGAAGTTCCCGTGGCCCGTCCGAGACCGGAAGTGGGATCCGATCCGGGGGCGAAGCGGTGATGTGAAGCGGGACCTCTACGCCATCGTGATGACGTACGTGCCCAAGGCGAAGGAGGACTCGCCCGAGGAAGAGCTGCTCGATCAGATCTTCCGCGCCTTCGACAACCTCCTCGTCGACGCCGGCTTCAACGGCACCAACCCGCTCTGGGAGCTGCGGCGCCGTGAGGAAGACGACCTCACCCCGTGGCTGTGGGACCTCACCCACGGCTGGATGTGGCTCGCGGAGCGCGGCTGGATCGTGCGCGACGTCAGCACCCACAACATCGGGATCTTGAACGGCGAGGTCGTGCTGCTGGACATGGGACTGTCGAGCACCGATGGCGCGATGGCGCCGGAGATCGACATGGCAGCGAACCCTGGGAGGCGTTACGCCGAAAGCCGGACCGCTTCGTCGCCCGCATACGGCGATACGCACGAGATCACGCACCCCAAGCAGATTGGCAGCGCGACCGTGTGGGTCGGTACCGCGCTACAGATTGCAGCCCGCATTCGCGAAAAGTTCGGCGACCACGATCCGCTCGCCGAAGCGATCGACGGTCTCGGTGGCGAACAAGTCGCATATCTCGACTGGATCCAGATTCGGCACCGGTCGCAGCGTCACGGGGCCGGGCGCAAGCTGCTGCAGGAGACGCTCGACTGGATCGACGAGCGAGGCGCTGTCGCAACGTACGCGTACTCCGCCCCAGACGGAGACCAAGACCCGCACCGGCTACTGCGATTCTATCTGCGCGAAGGCTTCGAGGTGGTGCCCGACAGCGACACCGCAGGGGATACGTTCGCAATCGTACGGCAGACGCCCCGCGTCGAACTGCGGCGCAACGGATCGATGTCGTCGGTTGTTCGTGTCTTCGACGAGTGCTTCGCGACGCTCAAGCAGCAGTTCCCCGACTTCGGGGATATCGAACTGCACGAGGACGAGAAGGCCGGCGGCGACAATGGGCACGGGTCCGAGCGACAGTTCGGCTACTGCAAGGACGGCGACCCGATCGTCCTCGCGTTCGCAGCGAAGACCGATTCGCTCGCTCGGCCGTTCATCCGCGGCCTGATGCGCCACGAGTTCGGACACGCGATCGACTTCCGCTACGGCAAGGCGAAGCTGGAGCGCACGCTCGGTATCAAGCTGCCGGCGGGCGTCGAGCGCCGTGCCGACGCAATCGCCGAAGCTGTGTTCGGCGACCCGATCGTCTACGGCGGAAAGCACCTCGTGCAATGCGTGAGCTGCGAAGGCGAGTACCCTCGCCCGAAGAAGCTCGGCGCGTAGCTCATCGCGGTACTCCTTGTCGCAGATTCATGGCTCTACGCAGCCACTGCTTCAGAGTCGGAGATCTTTCACTCCTGAGTCGCGGAATCGATTGGCTCTCGCGCAGCCGTTGCAAGCAGAACGCCGATCGGTCTCCTTCGGATCGAGGGGGCGGGGTCGCGGGTTCGATGGCCCCGCGCAGCCATTGCGAGCGCGGCGAGGTCCGTGTCGCGGGTTCGATGGCCCCGCGCAGCCGTTGCACCGTAATGGACTAGGAGGTGTCGCCGCAGATTCGATCGCTGTCCGTCCAGGACTGTCGCGGATTCGATGGCCCCGCGTAGCCGTTGCAGAAGAGCCCAGGACCGTCGTGTCACGGATTCGATGGCCCAGCGCTGCCACCAGATGGATCGCCGCCCTCGTATCGCAGGTCAACGGCCCTGCGCAGCAACTACCTCAAGAGCCCGATCCCGTGTCCGGCGAAATCGCAGATTCGATGGCCCTGCGCAGCCGTTGTGAGGGCGAGAGGGCCGCGCTCTCGCGGACCTGCTACCCCTGGTCGCGGATTCGATGGCACCGCGCGGCCGTTGCGAGAATGAGCGCGATCGGGTCGCAGGTTCGATGGCCCTGCGCAGCCGTTTGGCTCGATGGACTCGTCGCCCGCTCCTGGCTTCGCCTTGTCACGGATTCGATGGCCCCGCGTAGCCGTTGCAGACACGACCCGCGTCCGAACAAGCACGAATCGCGAAGGTCGCAGGTTCGATGGCTCTGCGCAGCCGTTGCCAAGCGACCCTGCTCGCGCGGGTTGAATGGCCCCCGCGCTGCCGTTGCGAGTCGCGACCGATGCGCGTCGCAGGTTGAATGGCCCCGCGTTGCTGTTGCTATTGAACTCGATCGCCGAAGATCTTCCTGTCGCGAGTTGGTTCTGCGCAGCCGTGACCTTCGCAACGGTGTCGCGGATTCGATGGGCCCCGCGCAGCCGTTGCAAGGTGCGAACCGGAGGAACGCGCAGACATCGTCGACTGCGTCACGGATTCGATGGCCCCGCGTTGCCATTACCTCGCTCCCGTCCACTTCTCGCAGGTTGAATGGCCCCGCGCGGCCGTTGCGAAAACGAGCGCCACACATGGTTCGCGATCGCCGAATCAATGTCGCAGGTTCGATGGACCATGGGACCGTGTCGCAGATGCGCTCCACGGCGCTCGACGTCACAGATTCGACGGCACTGCGCTGCCGCTACTCACAGCGGAGATTGCTAGTCACAGATTCGATGGCCCTGCGCTGCCGTTGCAAGTGCTGGCGCTCCTCCAGCGTTGCGTACTGTCGCAGGTTCGATGGCCCCGCGTAGCCGCTGCTTCCTAGCGCAGCTCGTGAACGCCCTCAGATGTCGCAGGTTGGACGGCCCTACGCAGCCACTGCTGCACGGCCGCAGCATAGTCGTAATCGCAGATAGGATCGACATCGCAGATTCGACGGCCCTGCACAGCCACTGCTGCGCTCCTCGAAC
>Ga0172379_10009212_pt1 | contig 12227 bp, 10 predicted proteins | sample GrowelOW334metaG_FD_119756 | JGI IMG/M metagenome (GOLD analysis project Ga0172379, IMG submission 119756) | Groundwater microbial communities from an aquifer near a municipal landfill in Southern Ontario, Canada - Groundwater well OW334 metaG | ecosystem: Environmental > Aquatic > Deep... | reverse complement strand
GTTATAAAGCTAAAGCTATCTAAAATTTTCTTCTGTGCTGATTCCATACGTCGTCGTATATACTCCTCATGCACCTGTTGGTATTTTGTAAAAGAGATCTAAATATACTTGTCTTCATCATAAAGTAACGTCATGATCTAGAGCGCTGATATCACTGCTTATCGTAGTATATGCAGTGCCTGTCAATGTTACTCCTGTGCTGTAATCATTTGTTCCGCCTTCGGAAACTCTGACAAGTGAATTAGTAGAAGCAGCCATGGTAGAAGCTCCATTACTTCGATCTGCTAATTTAAATTTAATAAGATTCTCAGTTAGGCTATTGATAGTAAGATAAAATCTAAAGTGATATCCGCTAATATATCCTCATCAAGCTACAGGACTTGTTACTATTCTTTCGAGAGAATTTACGGAGATGCCACTAGCTGCTTTGGCTGTAGTGAAAGAAACAGTATCAGTCGTGATGTTGCTTCATTTAGTGAGTTTTACTTCAGCGATGTATGTTTTCCCGGCAGTTAGACCAGTTAAACTCTGAGGAGAACCTAATGATACATATGATCAGTATGTTCAGTTATTTAATTTAATCCTATATTGTTGATTATCTGGCGCTACGTCAGATGTCCAATACATAATCGCTCATGTATCTGTAATGCTAGCTACATATAAACTTGTGATATCTGAAACTGTTGAATCTGGTGGTGTGCTCATTACTTGATAAGAAACAGATTCTTCATCATAATTTCCTGCAGCATCCGTCACTCTTACCGTATAGGTATGAGCTCAAACCCCAGTTCATAATGGTACTGATATTTCATTTCAAGAAGTATACGCTGTTGATACTCAATTTATTCTTACTGTTCCATTTTCATTAGCACTTCATGTCCATGTAGCAGGAACATCTGCTTCATTATATGATGAGTTGATTGTTCCAATCATTGTTAATATAGGATCGATAGTATCTCATACAGCTGTTTTATTGAAACTATTATAGGTAAATGTTCATCGTCCATTTGCAGCATTTTTAGCATGAACATAAAGAATATGTGGTCAGTTAGATAGAGCAGAAACATCTATAGATCCATTAAAATTTTTAGTTGTTGTTCCACTAGCTGCTACTACCAAATCAGTACCATCATCATCAGTTCATATCACATCAATAAAATATTCCACTTGAGAAACAGACGAAAGTCCTGTATTTATTGCTTGTCCTGCAATACTCATAGTAGTGTTTGCATCAACTGGGATATTGAAGGTAACGGTAGGACTTTGTGTATCTATCAAGAACGTATCGCTTGCATAACTGGTAGTTGTATTATTGACTTCATCAATTGCTCTTACTTCTACAAGATGTGATCCATCAGCTAATGTATCTACAGTAAAGGTATATGTTCATGTTCATATAGCTCATGTCCAAGAACCACTATCTATACTATATTCTACTCAAGAGATATTTGTCAAATTGTCAGTAGCTGTTCATGTAAAGGTTGGAGTGTTGTCATTGGTCGGATTTGGAGATAATGGTGTAATATAAGCTACTGGTTTAGTGAGATCTATAGTAAAGCTAGAAACAGCTGTAGTTGTTGATTCATTACCAGCATAGTCAAAAAAGGAAATAGAGATGTTGTTATGTACTCACTCTTCAAAGGTACCCAATGGTATGGTATCAGCGCCACTGTTTATTGGCGTTATGTTTACAAAAAACACTCCTCCGCTATATACATGGATATGTCCACTAGCTTCTGTTGTAAGAATTCCAATAGTAGGAGTAATCCCAGTTCATGGAGTTGTGACTCAAGTCAATACTACAGGAGCTGTTGGTGCAGTGTTATCTGTATTTAATAAGAATCATCCTGTATAACTTATATTGTTTAATACATCAACTCCTTTGATACAAAGATAGTCTGTATGATCTCAGGTGATAGTAAAATCATCACCGTTTGTAAAAGAATAAGCATACGTATCACCACCATCACAAGTAACATCGGCGCTAAATCCATACGCTTGAGAAAGTACACCGTTACTATCACTTGCTGTTATATTAATAGTATCTGTTTGTACTGGTCATACAGCTGTGCCATTATCGATGGTAAATGTAGGTCATGCTTGGTCTATTTCCAGCGTTCCTGCATTAAGTTCATCTGTCATTATATTTAAAGCATAATCTTCTGCTCATGTTACTATAAAGGTTCCTGTTCCATCTGTCAATCATGTTACATCAATAGTTCCTTCCCAAATTGTAGGTGTCGCATCTATATATCCATTAGTGTGTCCTGCTGCACCGCTTGGTGTGACTGCATATCATGTTCCTCCTGCTGACAAACTAACTCTTGGAGGAATTGATGTATACATTCAAGCTCAAGTCTCTGTAAACGTTACCACGACATTCACGGTTCAAATACCAGAAGGATCAGGTGTGCCAACTGCGCTTACTACTGTTGGTTTAACGGTATCCCACGTAAGTTCCATAGTATCATAACCCGTGTTTCCAGCGTTATCCGTTACAAGTAATCCGATGGTATATGTTCAGTTTGAACTTGCATTGGAAACATTTAAATTTGCATTACTATCACCACCAGGAGTTGTCAATGTTCATAATCAGACATCTTCATTGAGCCATAAATAGCTAGCAACTCATGCGATATCTCAAGTTACATTTCCTGTTATAGTCAATGCATGATTGGTAATCATATCTGCTCACACATTTACTTCGGGTGCTGAAATATCCCAAATTAATGTAAGCGTATTAACTCATGTATTTCATGATGCATCAGTAGCTAATAATTGGATAGTATATGTTCCTTCTTGACTAGCAGTTATTGTAGTCCCTAGAGCAGTAGGAGTTCAGAAATCAATAGTACCTGTTCATGATATTTGAGACCACGAATAAGAAGCAATAACTCCAGTATCAGTAACTGTTCAAGTTTGAGTAAATGTAGAATTTGTTATTCAAGTACCCATAGCAGCTACTATAGGAGCCTGAGTATCTGTTACATTAACTACTCTAACTACTTCTGTAGCGGCATTCCCCAGCGTATCATCAGCATTATAGGTAACAGCATATGAACCAACAACCCCAGTATTGACATTACTCACTGCAGAAAGATTGCCTGATATATCTCCCTCTCTAGCATCCAAAACAGTAGCTCAAGCATCACTATATGTTGTTCATACTTCTATCGTCACGGGAGATGAACCATTAAGAGAAATCACAGGAGCTGTTGCATCCCGAGTTAATGTCATAGTATCAGCACCTGTATTCCCTAGAGTATCCGTAACCAACAATCCAATAGTATAGGTGCCATCGCTATCTGCATGCATTGTAGTCCATAAACTACCAGTAGATCAGAAAGAAACTCCCGTTCATGATATTTGATACCATAAGTAAGAAGCAATAACTCCAGTATCTGTTGCTGTAGCTGTTCAATGCTCCAATGTCCCACTCCAAAGTTCATTATTTCATGCATTTACTGTAGGACCTGTATTGTCTACAGTAAATACAGTGTCAGAAAGATCTCCTTCTAGAAAACTACCTTCTTTTGTAACAAATATCTTATATCCACTAGAATCTCCGCCTGCAGTTGTGGTATCCCAAGAGAATGATCCACCTCCGCTATTAGCTACGCTTCCCGAAATAAAATGAAAATCTCCGATACTACAACTTCCGAGACAATAATAAATATCCACATTACCAGTAGCCGCATTAGTGGTCCAAGTAATGTTGTTTGTCCCGCTTCGTGCTTGACCGCCATTTGGACTTACTACCGTAACAGTGGTTATTGCGGCATGTGCTTGTAATGCAACACCAAAGAAAATACCTACGATGAATAATCCCATCAATCCAGAAAATAATTTCTTAAATCCTTTTTTCATAATTTTATTTTTATAAAAAATTAAAAAAATAATATAAACGTACATATTGTATGCATAACTATATATAGTATATAGAGAGATATTCAAACTCAAAAGCTAATTTATTATGCCATTTTTTATTTATGAGATAGAATAGTAATTGACAAGTATTGTATAGATTGATATTTATATGCCTTTTTAGTTTTTTTATAATCAACCGTTTTTATAATCTTCCTTTGAAAACAAAAGCTACATCAATAATATATGAATGTTGCGGATTTCGTAGTATACCAAAAATACAAAGAATTCGTAATTAAGTAATTATCTAATTTTTTATCTATTTATAGAATAAAGGATGAAACAAACATTAATTAATCTGACTAAGGGATTCGTGGGAGAATCTCAGGCAAGGAACCGCTACGCCATCTACGCAAGTGCTGCTAGAAAAGAATGATATTTTCAAATCGCAGACATTTTCGAACAAACCGCAGAACAGGAAAAAGAACACGCATCACGATTTTTCAAAATGATTCAATCAGTTAAAAAAGAACTTGGTGAAGATATGGATGAAATTGTTGTAGATATGGGAGCCTTTGTAAAAGTTTGAACGACACTAGAAAATTTGCAATACGCTATCAATGGCGAACATCATGAAAATAATGATCTTTATCCATGATTTGCCAAAATAGTTGAAGAAGAATGATTCCCAGAAATAGCTGCAAGAATCAAAAGCATCTCTCATGCAGAAGAGCACCACGAAGCGAGATATCAAGCATTGCATGATCGTTTAGCGGATGGTACCTTATGGGCGAAAGCTGAAGATATTGAATGGATGTGCACCAAATGCGGATACGTCCACAAAGGAAAAACTCCACCAGCAAAATGTCCTTCCTGCGATCATGAAGCGAATTATTATGTAGTGAAGTGTGAAAAATATTAGTGTGATGGTTACTAAATTTTATACGATAAAATTACTCTTTATACCTGTATTAGGTTACGATTTTTTTTATTTTATTTAATTCCTCCTCTCAATATCCGACTACTATTTTTTTTGACAGTGTCGCCAAGTTGATCTAGTGAAAGCTTTTTTTCTTTGACTAGTTTTTGTAGTTTAAACCTATCGATTTCCATCGCTTCGTTTAGAATTCATAACTCCTGCAAAATATTTTTTACAGCAATTTTATCTTTGATGCTGATATTTTCTATTTGTGAAGTAGATATTTTGTAGACATTACCAAAGAGTTTGAGCAAATTATTTTTTTCTAAATATGCTATCAGCAAAACTTTGATCAATTCCTTATCATTCTTCGCTTGCGACTCCTGCTTGGACAGCGCAACATATTCGTCAACCAATCCCTTCACGGTTTTTTCGCCTAATTCGCTTCAAACTACCTCATCATCAAATTTCAAATGCGCCCATAATGGACAGAGCGAATAGTACTCACAATACTTACAAAAATTATTTTCCTTAGGTTCAAATGTTTTTTTATCCCCCATATTATATTCAAACTTCTTCACTTCAATTTCATCGATTATTTGAGAATATTTTTTCGTGACCGTAGTCAAAAGTTCATCAGTGATCTCCCATTCATCCATCAAGTCAAAATGAAGATAATGGAGTCTGGCTTTTAAATTCTTGAAATATTTCGCATAATTCTGTTGGACTCAGAGACCATATAATGTTAGTTGTTCTCTATATTCTTCCTTACTCTCTGGTGGCAGATTTTTATTTGTCTTATAGTCATTGATAATAAACGTTTCTCCTTCTTTATCCAATCTATCGATGAATCCACGAAATTTTATTCCATTGTTTTCCTCCTTTTCTTGAAAGGAGGGGGACTCGAAGGGTGGAGGATTTAGTTCGAAAACAATCGATGCTTCCGTTGCCACGACACTGATTCTTTCAAACGGAGAATACGTGTCATAATAATTCCCGAGATAATGAAGTCCTCTGCGAATATAGTCTTCGAGCTGTTGTTCTCCTTTCAGTTGTAATGGTTTTTCTTTCGTTGCTTCAGTAAACTCTGTGTCTCGTTGTGTTTTAAAAACCCCCAAAACATCTTCCTTATTCGGAATTTTAAAAATATTTATCTGATTATACATCCATTCCAATGCTGCGTGAACGCTATGCCCGAGGATCAAATCGGGACTCGATTCAAATTCTTTTTCTTTGATTTTATCCACATATTTATATTGGTATTTGCGTGGACATTGGACGAAGGTCTGGGTTTGCGAGAAAGAATAGATGGACATGACTTTGAATGCAGAATGTAAAATGCTAACTTAATTTTAAGTGCTAAGTAAAGGACCTGTCATGTTATGAGCTATTGTAAATTACTATAGTTTATAAACAAACTGGTCATTCATTGTTAGTTGTTAGTTATTCACTATTAGTTAATTTATTGTCTATTGGTGGTCGCTTATCTCTACTACTTTGAATGTTGGTCAATCTAAATATCATATAGCTCTATATTTTTTATTTATTTTGAAATAGTATATATCGTTTGTTGTTGGTTTCCTTTTATGAAAATCTATTTCAACGAATTTTCCTTCGATGAGATATGCTTTAGCTTTGATATATTGTTTTTCTATTCATCTTGTTTGTACATACTCTTTGATTCATGGAACCTCTACCACACTATCGCACTTAAATACCATTTCGTTGTTAGATATTGGTAAAAGCAGTTTTTGGCAATGATTTCGCCCATGCTATCTTTTTTTGTAATTCTAGAGTAAGTTGTTTGATAGGGAGTTTGCCAATTTCTACTTTTTCATCTTGGTTGCTATATACTTTTATGCATTCAGATAAAAATTCTTGTATATCTACAAAATGTGTTTTGGAAAATTTTATGGGTTGTTCTAAGGTTATGGTTGTCATCTCTTTTATTATTATATATAAACTTATGACAATAAGTATACATATTTACGTATTTTTTTCAAGTTATATAAATAATTAAAAAAACTCCCCGAAAGAAATACCAATCGAGGAGAAATAGAGAGGAATAGTTTTTACTAAAATTTAAATAGAGACCCAATCGTTTTTTTTGTTTTTTTCAATTTTATGCGCGCAATAGTTTCAAGAGTAGTAAAATACATACGCATATGATCTATACCAATGGGACTCAAACTTTCTATCTCTTTTTTCATCTGAGTCAAAGATATATCTCCTTCGCTAGTGCAGACGGAAACCATGTCTAAAGGGACGGAAATCCCGTTGATGCTTGCTTTGGTGGCATCCATCATGGTCGCAAGAAGTTTGTTTAATTCCTCTTCCTGTTCTTTGTCTAAGTTTTTGAAATCAAGTGTTTCCATATATATTATTTTTTCGTTTTTTGTTAGATGTAACTGAATGTATATATAAGCGGGAAAAAATCAACAGCATAGGACCTGAAAAACATCAACACTGCAGCATCTTTTCTTATCTATTTCTTCTCATAAATTCTTTGCATCATAAGCATCACTCGTCATCTTAGCTCTTTCATGGAGGGATTGGAAATGTTGATCATAATGCCCGCTTTTTTGAGGGCTTGAAGATGTTTGGTATAATATGGTAGCTTTGAATCATTGCCGATACTGTAGTCCAAGAGCCGTAAAAATCTTGAAAGTACGGTACCAAACTGAGCTCTTGTCACTTCTCCATAAGGATTAAATTTTGCTTGCGGAGTAAGTCCATCTGGATGTAATCCCATCAAACCATATTCACAAGCTTTTTGGATATACCGCTTGCTTTCTTTTGATTCGTTAGGAAGATCACTAAATAAAGCACATCCCGTCGTATCATGTACAAGGACTTCATTTCTATTAAATACATATGTAGCGAAGTTTACCATCATTTTTGCTAGATCTTTTCTAATGAGCGTGCCATACATATTTGCATTTGTACATTGATTTATCGTCGTAATATCAAAACTACGCGCGCATTCATACGCTCAGTTGATCTCGGCAGAATATGCTGAACATAGTGGTAATGTAGGTTTATGCTGTATTTTGCTTTCTGGTCAGGAACAATTATTATCATAATAACTTGGTGAATAATCTATACCATCTTCATTTGCTCATGATAAATTATGTTTGGAAGTAGTGTTTAGCATACAATTATCTTGTGTAAGTGTTGACCCGCCTCCAGCTCAATTGCTCGTTACCGTACAATTTTTGGTTCACGAAACCACTTGGGTATTGCCGCAAGAACTCGTTTGGGTAAATGATGTTCACGCACAAACCGTACTTGGACTAGGAGCTCGATCATATGAGCAAGAACTATTTCCCGCTATCACTCAAATTCCTCCATAACTATCCCGAATATATCACGTCAAATTATTGTCCTTTCGGAGCAGGGAACCAGACAACCCCGTCCCATGCATATTTGTAGAAAAGTTCTCCGTAGTCCCCGCGATCAGATAATATGTTGTCGTATTATAGGTTGTCATAAGTTGTCCATAGACATTTCACGTAGTGCCGCCAAGACCGGTACAGTTGGTGAATAATCCTCCACTCAATTGCATACCGCTATATCCTGTGCTATTTATCGCTTGCAAACCCGTTAGCGTGTTCTGATCCAACGGTCGCAATCTTTCTCCTCTCTCATTATTATAATATATTCATCTGATTTTGCTAAAACATACGCCCGTGGTTCCTCAGCTTAGCTCGACGACTTCACCCGTAGTCAATGTTTTCAGACTTCTCGCCAAATACAGTCAGACTTTTTTATTTCCGCCATATTTGAAATCAATATCTGTGCGATTGGTAAAAACAAAAATAGTTGATCCAAATTGTCAGGTAAGCTGGTCATTTAAACGGAATTCCGTAGCGCCAGGCGCTGCTAAAATATATACCGTAGTTATTCATCAGAGAAAAATACCTAGTCATATAAGTCCGTGTAATAGATACTTTGGTGAGATATGTTTCATGTGAGATATGCAGACTAGAATAAAAAAACTTGATCTGGATGAATAGATTAGAAACAACTTGCACCTTCATCAGACATTTTGACGGCATTGCCAGTCCCATTACAGAAACAATAGAAATCGCCTGTGTTATTGTAAAATTGTGTTCCCTTAGGATAATCTGCTGTGTTTCCACAAGGACTAGAACCAAGTTTGATTGGTCTGATACCACCTTCTACGGTAAGCATCGCACCGCTTGTGATTGTTCCGATACTGACTTTACCATCATTGAAAACGGTAAGCGCATTGAAAGGACTTAAAATACTTCATATTCAGATTTCAAAGATGCTGTTTGATAGTCAGATATTGTATGTTCCCATAGCAAGACTATAATCTGCATTAGCATTAGTGATCGTCCCCCACCCGATCGTAGTAGATGCAACACCACTAGCAATAGTAGAATTTCCCATAGCAGTAGAATAAGTTCAAATAGCTTTTGTAGTATCTCACATAGCAGTAGAATAGTCTCAACTTGCTGTTGTATTCATACCCATTGCCGTAGAAACAACTCAATAAGCTTTAGCTTGACTTCCCATCGCTGTAGAATTTACTCAATTAGCACGTGTGTTTAATCACATAGCTGTTGTATATGTTCCATTAGCTTCTGACAAATGTCCCATCGCTGTAGATCATATACCAATCGCTATTGTTGATTCTCCCATCGCTGTAGAAACGATTCCATTTGCTTGTGTTTGATATCCCATCGCCGTAGAATAATTCCCGCTTGCTATTGTGCCTTGTCCCATCGCAGTAGAACCATATCCACTGGCATGTGTTGAATTTCCCATCGCAGTTGAATAATCTCAACTAGCCCATGTAGATCATCCCATAGCAGTAGATCAAGTTCAATTAGCATGTGTTCAAATTCCCATTGCGGTTGATCCATATCCATAAGCAGTAGAAACATATCCCATCGCTGTAGAATAATCACCACTTGCAGTTGTTCCTATACCCATTGCTGTAGAAGCATATCCATTAGCATGTGTTGAATATCACATGGCTGTAGCTACTTGTCAATCGGCATGTGTATAAGCTCCTATTGCAAAAGATACTCATCAAATAGCTTCTGTATTTACTCATATAGCAAAAGAATAATTTCATCATCCTGTTGAATAATATCATCCAGCAATGGAATGATGTCATGATGCTACACTACCATATCATAGAGATGTAGATCCATCTCAAATAGCTTTTGTACCAGATCCCATTGCGGTTGATCAGTAACCATATGCATTGATTAAATTTCCAATTTCTAATGTCTTGCCTTGGATCTTTCCATTGACGCCATTCAAAAATATCCCCGTGATTCCGCTCTGATTACCATCATCAGTCAGAATAATGTTCTGGATATATTGTGTCGCGTTGGTCAGCGCAGTATTGATGCTCGTATACGCAAATGCGAAATACACGGCAGAGACGCCGAAGAGAAAAAGTACAGCGTACTTGAGTGAAGAAAATGATTTGTGTGAATGGGTTTTCATTATCAAAATTGAGAGAATAAAAATAAACTTATCTAATTATACCTCAAAACGTAAAAAAAAGCAAATTTAAATTTTATCCTCACTTAGTCCTCTTTGTTATTGCGTTTTATTCAATTTTCGTGAGATGAAAAAGCATTGAAAAATGAGGGAATATTGTTATAAGATAGAGGGTTTTATTCCTAATGAAGAATAATATGTTTACAAATTATGTCCATTTTCTTTTAGAAAAAGCAATTTATGAAAAAGATGAAAATTGATATATTGTTGCCAGTGTGCCTGGATATCAATGATTTTTTTCACAATGACAAAATATAGAGGAAGCAAGAGAAAATCTCCTAGATGCTATGGAATCAGTTATTTTCCATAAAATCCAACATAATGATAAAAAGATAATCAAAGAGATAAAGTCTTTTACTTCAGTGCAACAATTACAAAATGCCTAGATTAGTACCACTGAAGCCAGAGGAGGTTATAGAAAAATTAAGAAAATTATGATATATATGACCAGAAACATGAGGAAAACATTTGCACATGACCAAATGATCAGATATAATTCCTATTCCGATACATTGAGGACAAGAAATATGAGTTGGTCTAATTTCTAAAATCATTAAGGAGGCATGAATTTCTAGAGATGAGTGGATAAGTTTATAATAGCACCTATAGTTCAAAACAATTTTACTGCAACGAAACCTTGAATACTATCCATGTAGTACCTCCTGTCACTGGCAAGAAACAATATCATCACGAAAGATTTTCTCTAAATTGCTGACTTCATAATCGAATATATAATGGTCTAGATAATTTTGCGTAGGTAGCTTTGAGCATTTCACATTTTTGTTTTCCATCTACTGATCGTCGTTGATTTCGCTGTTGATGAGTCCAAAGATCCATATCCGACATCCCAGGGTTGATATAGTCTCTCTGGCTTCGTCCCATGATCCATGGAGTATAATTTCTATGGGTATTCATCACTAACGCATTGGGTTGTGTAATCTTAGAGAGATTTTTAATTGAAATAAATTCTTCCTGACTGATCAAGGGAATAGCATGATCGTTTACATATACTATATAATACGTACTCCATCCAAGAAGCCCAATGAATATCAAAGACGTCCAAAGACCTGAACGAAGCTGAAAAACCTTGAACAAAAAATATGCCGCGAATATAACAACAAAAGCGTCGAGAAAAACCAGTGTTCTATTATAATTTACCAAAGATAAAAGTATCCAAACTATTCATACACCATATCACACTAACCATACATCAAACTTTTTTAATTTGATCCTTCGTCACGCGCCTAATATACTCAATATAATGATGGGTCGAGAATATTTGAGATACAGTATCGGCGTAATAAAATCTCATCCGCTGCCATCTCCCACGGCTTTGACCGCTTCTGTCATGATGCGTCCTCGCAAAGGGATATAGATGAGTAATGCGCATCCACCTGCTATTGTTCGATACACTATTTTTTTCCATGGCAATGTTTTCGTAGTTATCCATTCAATGATTGTGCTTATGGCGAGTATTGCTCAGACATAGAGAGCAGTATGCTTATGCAACAAAATAAGCAAGAAAAAGAGTATGCTCTGAAATAATACTTTCTTCTTCTCTCATAAAATTAAGATCAATATCATTATACTGACTCCCAATGTTTGTTTGAAATATCATCGATAGAACACTTGATATTGAATGATAGATGTCCGATACAGTAGAGCTGCAAACACTCCTCGTCGAAGATTTTTGGATTTAGTCTTGAAGTACCAAAATAATAATACACCAGGTATGAGGTTGATAATTCCTATCCCTCGAGTCAACATTCGATCAAAGGAAACTCAGAGTTTATTCCCAAGGGCAGCGAGTATTCACAAAAGCGGTTCATGTCTGACTCGCTGAGGAAGTAGAGAAAAATCCATCGAGGTAATGACATTTCGATAATGAGAAAAAATCTCT
>Ga0172379_10009211_pt1 | contig 12228 bp, 14 predicted proteins | sample GrowelOW334metaG_FD_119756 | JGI IMG/M metagenome (GOLD analysis project Ga0172379, IMG submission 119756) | Groundwater microbial communities from an aquifer near a municipal landfill in Southern Ontario, Canada - Groundwater well OW334 metaG | ecosystem: Environmental > Aquatic > Deep... | reverse complement strand
ATTTACAAGGTGCTCAGTGAAGAAGGTCCCGACCACGACAAGGTATTTACCGTTGGTGTGTATGTTAACGGCACGCTCAAGGGCAAGGGTAGTGGCCCAAGCAAACAAATGGGCCAAGTAGCTGCTGCCGAATCAGCTCTGAAGACGTACTCAGAATAGCTAATAGTCCTAAAATGGTTGTGTTTTTTATTACTCGGGGTACAATATCTGAAGAATTGCTTAACATAGGAAAATATAACCATGGCAAAAACGACTTCAAAGTTAAAGAATAAAAAACAACCGAACGCTTTTATGAAACTAGTGAACAAAGCTACAGCGACCCGCCGTGCTGTGTTTACTACAGGTTTAGTAGGTGTCCTGCTATTTAGTGGTGTTGGCTACTACGTAGTTAACAGGAGTAGCGCCGCAGTAACTGCAGCTTCAGTATGCGGTGGTGGCTATAGTGTTATCAAGTCAGATACACAGGGCCTTTACGTTAATTACTACCTCCTTAAGAATACAACTGCAAAGAAATTTTGTGCAGTGACTCTATCGAAAGGTTCGGCTTATGGTGTGAGTAAACCAATGCTTGTAGATGCGTATCTTCGTAATAAAAGTACTGGTTCGTGGTCTCGGGAAGCTAAGAATAGTGGCTCATTCAAATACTATGCAGGCCCAGTATACGTGAGCTACGATGGTGTATCCGGTCAAAAATGGGAAATGTGGGTGCAATATGGACAAACATACAAAGGGTTTACGTCACAAGGCAAGCTATTCGCATATTTTTAATATAAAAGCCTCCACTAAAAATTCTGGCTTATGATGTTGACAACAGGGGTGGAATGCTGTAAGATTATCTGGTATATAAAATCTTTTACAGATAAGGAACAGGGATGTTAGTCATTCGTTTGCAGCGTACTGGCCGTAAAGGTCACGCTCAATTCCGCGTAGTCGTTCAAGACTCACGCCGGACCCCTACCAGTGGCCGTATTGTGGCGGCTCTGGGTAGTTATAACCCTCACACAAAAGCAATCATTCTCGACAAAGAGAAGGCTGCAAAATACCTAAGTAACGGCGCACAGCCATCTGACCGTGTTATCCGTTTGCTACAGGCAGAGAAGGTTGCCTTGCCAGCTTGGGTTAAGCTTCCAACAACTAAGGAAGGTAAGCTCCGTAACGCCGAAAAGCTACGCCGCAACCAGCCTAAGGAAGAAGCTGCACCAGTAGAGGAAGCTCCTGTTGAAGAAGCTGCAGCTCCAGAAGCACCAGCTGAAGAAGTTGCTGCTGATGCAGAAGCACCTGCAGAGGAAGCTCCAGCAGAAGAGCCTGCTAAAGAAGAAAAAGAAGCCTAGTAACACTAGCAAACCAAAGAACCCGGCCAACCCTGTAGTAGACTTTTCATCTACTTCATCATAATGAAGTAATGCATTTTCAAATAAAATGCTATGAAAAGCTCACTACGGGGCAAATGTGCCGGGTTTTTTTGCTATACTGGGTATACAGACAGTAATCGGAGGACATTCAGAATATGAGCGCAACTATTGACCAGCAATTTGTAGAATATATTGTTAAATCACTTGTCGGTAACCCTGACGCAGTTAAGGTAGACAGAAGTGTCGATGAAAAGGGCGTATTACTAGAACTCACCGTAGACGCAGAAGACCTTGGCCGTGTAATTGGTAAGCGTGGTGCTACGGCTCAGAGCTTGCGCACACTACTACGTGCACTTGGTACCAAGAATGACGCACGCTACAACCTAAAGATTGTTGACACTGGTGATGGTAGCAACCGCGCGCCAGCAGCGTCCACTGCAAAAGCCGATGACGACACAGATGCAGTACCTGCCCCAGAGGAAGAAAGTGACATGGTCACCAAGGCTCGCGCAGAGCTTGCGGACCTCGACGATTTGGATATTTAGTAGTTATCCCCAGAGGTGGGGATAACTTTAATAGATTGTCCTTGCGGTTAGTGAGTAGCCACTGTATAGTCATAACCACATTCGGCTGTAACTTATCCAGCGATTAACAAAACAAAAAAACAAACCCGTAGTAGACTTTTGTGCAGTCCGCTAAGCGGACCGGGCATCCCGGCCACTTGGCCGAGATGCACACAAAAGCTCACTACAGGGCAAAACAAAAAGCTCTTTGCGAGCATTCCCATGAATGGGAGCTTTATGTGACAAAATTAGTCGGCGAAAGTCGGCTATTTTTGTATCTAACACTTGACGAATATGGTACAATACAATAAATCTATGAAAATTCAAGTTATTACTTTGTTCCCGGAAATGTTCCCAGGAGTACTGAACGCCAGCATGCTCTGGAAGGCCCAAGACCAGGGTGCATTCGAGATAAGCTATATCAATCTGCGTGACTATGGCAATGGTCCTCGCAAACAGGTTGATGATACCCCATATGGCGGTGGTGACGGCATGTTACTTAAGGTTGACTCGCTTGTGGCAGCTATAGAATATGCTAAAGAACAGGATCCGGAGGCACTTGTGTTACTCCCAACTCCACGTGGTGACCTATACAAGCAATCAGATGCTAAGCGGTTTGCGGCAGATAACAAAGGCCTAATCATTATCTGTCCACGTTACGAAGGTTACGATGAACGAGTAACCAAATGGGTCGATCATCAGTATAGGATTGGCAACTATGTTCTAACGGGCGGTGAATTGCCAGCCATGATCATGATTGATAGCGTTGTGCGGTTGTTGCCAGGTGTTCTGGGCGGCCAGGCCTCAGCAGAAATTGAATCATTCCAGGAAGACGATGTAACAATCGAATTTCCACAGTACACTCGTCCAGAAATGTTCCGAGACATGAAAGTTCCAGACGTACTCCTTAGCGGACACCATGCAGAGATCCAAAAATGGCGCGATTCTCAGTCCCAAAAATCTAACTAGGATTTGAGAGATACGACACATACTTATCTATTCTGAGTAGGTTATAATGTGATGGTCAGGAGGGACAACAATGAAATTATTCTCTATTAAACCCGTTTACGCACACTGTGATTTGCCTTGTGGTATTTATGACCCGGCTCAGGCTCGTATCGAGGCCGAAAGCGTTAAAGCCATGATGGAAAAATACGATGGTCTGGATGAACACAACAAACTCCGTGCAGTTATTCTTATTGAGCAGCGCGCAGAATTGGTTAAACATCACCTTTGGGTGCTATGGACAGACTATTTCAAGCAGCCACACATAGAGAAGTACCCAAATTTACATGAATTATTCTGGAATGCTACCAAGCAGGCAGGTGAGTGCAAACATCATATGGATGTAGCAGAGGCCGACAAGCTATTGGCTCAAATAGATGAAATTTCTAAGATCTTCTGGGAAACGAAGAAATCCTAGCGTTCTAAACCAAGGAGATTGCCATGAAAGTATGGCCTATTATGATTCGTCGTGTTCAGGGGCACAGTATGGTGCCCGTATTACCTCCGGGAACACTCGTCCTGGGATGGCGTTGGTTTACGCGCTTACAGCCAGGCCGGGTTATAATTTTTTCTAGAGAAAACAGGGAAACAATCAAACGGCTTGATAGAGTCGAGCCGGGCGGACTTTTTGTACTAGGCGATCATCCAGAAACAAGCACCGACAGTCGTCACTACGGCACAATACCACGTGGATCTGTCGAATCAATTGTAATTTGGCCTCGTACTTCAATGGTTCAGGCCGAAGAACCTCAGCTGCCTGATTCACCTGACAAATAGTTCAACTTTGCAAATTCACCCGCACAGTGAGAGCATGAGTCTTCCTCTTCCTCAAGCGCTGCCCAGCGTTCCGTGGCCATTTTCCAGGGCATGTAGTCGTGATATGCAACCAAGTCTGCCAGTAGGTGAAGAATCCATCCCAGGTACCCATACATGCGTACCTTGCCCCATAATACTGCAGCCCACTTTGGTCCGGCTGGAAAAACGTATATTGGCTTTTTGGCAACGTATGGTTTGGGGTCTAATTTGCTAGCAATTCTTTGGAGGTTGGCTGCGACAAACTTTCCATCGTACAGTGCCGTCTGTGCCATACCACTGAAAGGGGTATCTGCGTTATCTCCAATTACGTAAATACCTGGCTCAGCTTGCAAGAATTGATCAACGCGTACTTTTGAATTTCGTGCTAGCTGAAAATCATGTGCGGCAAAGAACGGGCTGTTCATAACGCCCGCTGTCCAGATGACCGTGTGGCTACGGATAGGTTTGTTATTGACCATTAATGCATCAGCGGTTTGGGCTTGCACGGCGGTCTTGAGGTATATTTTGACACCTTGTTTGCGTAAATTACGGGCAATCATGCGTGAAATGTCTTTTGGCATTCGCGGCACTAGTCGTGGTGCGGCTTCTATGAGGTCAACATGGACTCGAGCGTGTTTTAGATCGTGCTGTTTAGCGATTTTTTTGATGTAGCCGGGAAGAGCTCCGGCCAGTTCTACACCCGTTGGGCCTCCACCGATAACTACGTAGTTTAAGTCTGGGCGGTTTTGGTCGCATAATTGCTTGTGAAGGTGTGCCTTGAGGGCCTCTGCATCCTCGGGGGTCTTAATCCCGTAGGAAAATTGCTCTAATCCATCTATATGGAAGTAGTTCGTCTGAACCCCTAGGCTCAGAACAAGCGCCTCATATTCAAAAACCTGTTTGTCGTCAGTTGTGACGGTGCGGGCTTTTTTGTCTATATCTACTACCTTTTGGATAACGACACGTACGGACTTGCCGGCAAAGATTTCTGTTAAAGGGATAGAAGCCGTTCGTCTGGCACCACCAGTAGAAACATGGTACAGAGTAGGGTAGTTGCGGAAGTCGTTGTGGTCACTAATAAGTGTCACATCAAAACGGTTATCATCTGCTAGTTCAAGCGCCGTCTTAACACCAGCAAATCCTCCCCCAACTATAGCCACGCGATGTTTAATCATATTTGCCTAAATAGTAGCATATACATAAGCGATATGCGATACTTATTACAGATAGAAACGTCAAATATATAGGGTGGGCATGGAAGCATTCCTTCAAGAGCTAAAAAAAACATTCAAAGGCGAAATAGAAACCGACGTTCCAACTCGTGACAAATACAGTCACGACGCCAGTATGTTCGAAATCGTGCCACAAGCCGTGGTTGCGCCTAAAGACAGTAAAGACATCCAGACACTTATAAAGCTAACTGCCAAGTACAAAAAGGAAATTCCTGATCTATCAGTAACCGCTCGAAGTGCAGGCACTGACATGGCTGGCGGTGCGATTAATGACTCGGTTATTATTGATATGAATCGTTACTTAACGACGATCTTTGAAGTCTCACCAGATGAGGCACATGCGCAACCCGGTGTTTTTTATCGTGATTTCGAAAAGGCTACCTTGCAGCAAAAGGCATTAATGCCTTCATATCCTGCCTCCCGTGAAATGGCGACCATTGGCGGTATGATTGGCAATAACTCTGGTGGTGAAAAGTCGTTAGAATACGGCAAGACAGAGGACTTCGTCAACGAACTCAAAGTAGTGTTTGCCGACGGCAAAGAGTACGTAGTCAAGCCTCTTAACAAGAAAGAACTCAAAGCCAAAATCGCCCAAAAGGACTACGAGGGCAACATTTACAAACAAGTTTTCGATCTGTGTGAAAAGCATTATGACCAGATCAAAGCAGCCAAACCGCAGGTCAGCAAGAACTCCATGGGTTATGCGTTATGGGGTGTGTGGGATCGTAAAACAGAAGTTTTTGATCTGACCAGGCTGATTGTTGGCTCTGAGGGGACATTGGGTATGGTCACGGATATTAAGTTTCGCTTGGTGCCTGCTCGTTCAGAATCCGGGCTTCTTGTGCTCTTCCTGAAGAACATTGACGATCTGGGTGAGCTCATACCTGCAGTTATGAAGCACAAGCCCGCTACATTTGAATCGTTTGATGATGCAACGTTACTACTCTCTATCCGCTTTATGCCAAGTTTCCTCAAAATGCTTGGTTGGAAGCGATTTATTCATTTGTTAATCACCTTGATACCAGATGGGCTTCAGTTGCTACGTGGAATCCCAAAACTTGTTTTGATGGTCGAATTTAACGGTGATACGGACGAAGAAGTGCGCCAAAAGGTGCACGCCTTACACAAAGATCTCGCTAGATACCGTGCGCGCTACGAAATAAATGGTTTTGAAGAGGACGCGACAGAAGGTAAGTCAGAGAAATTTTGGATTATGCGGCGCAACAGTTTCCAACTACTTCGGAGCAAGGTAAAGGACAAGCATACCGCTCCGTTCATTGATGATTTTTGTGTACCACCAAAGTATTTGACCGAATTTTTGCCACAGCTACAACAGATCATTAAGAAGTACAAACTGTTTGCTACCATCGCTGGGCATATGGGCGACGGCAACTTCCACGTCATCCCACTTATGAAGTTCGAAGATCCCAAAGAGCGGGCCAAGATTCAGCCAGCCCAGAAAGAAGTTAACGAGTTGGTACTGAAATACCATGGTTCACTCAGTGGCGAACACAACGATGGACTGGTACGTGGCCCGTGGTTAGAGCAACAATTTGGTAAAGAAATTACCGGTTACATGCACGAAGTTAAGACTATTTTCGACCCGCAGAACATCTTTAATCCTCACAAAAAAACTGACTCAAAATGGGACTATTCAATGTCCCACCTCCGCGAACACTTTTAGTATCTATTTCAAATACGTAGTTTGGTAAGTGTCGAGGGCGTCGTTGTATTGGTTTCGCAGTGATTCGCAGCGCGATTTAGTGGCGTCTACTTGCCGAGTCATGAATAGGTCGTTTGGATCGTAAGTACTTAATTGATCAGATGCGTGTTTAGTGCAGTCATCCAGGCTTGTCTTAATTACTTGCAACGCGTTTTTGTCACGAATTTGGTCCACGGGTGGGCCTTGGTCTCTCCCAGACCATATGAATATGCCAAAGGCTACACCACTGCTAATAATCAGAGCAACCAGCCCCAATTTAATCCACATGGTGCGTGCAGCGGCAAGGTGATTGTGTGTACTAGTTGGTTCTGGAAGCGGTGTTGGCTTGTGGTTGCTTGTTACCGGAGGTAATAAATAAAAATTGCGCTTACTGACGCCCCGCAAGTATTCCTCTGGGAACAATCGGTGTTGGCTGGTAAAAATACTAAACTCTTGTAGATACTGGCCCTTGGTAAGTACTCCCAATTGCAATCCCTCGTGCTGTAACCATGCTCCGTCCAGCATGTGGTACATAGACTCGCGCCTGCTTGTACGTGGCCTAAATGCGTTAATAACCCACAGCCCAAGGCCAGTTTGAATGGTAGCGTTTTCTATGAATCGTTCATCAGCCATGTAATGGTGCTTTGCCATAATTTGTGACAATACGCCGAGTGCCAGCATGCCACCAACTACCAACGGGTGATTACGGTACTGGCTGTCGATTATGATTTCTTCGGAGGTTACAGTCATGGGCTGCAGCGATTTTTTGCCCGTAGAATATGTAACGTGTACGCTGTGTGGTTTGTAGCCAAGCCAACGATGAAACTCTTTGGCCAGGGCTTGCAGTCCCTCGTCATCACCAAGTAACTCGTACTGGTTGTATGTAGGCAGTAATAACTGACCATGGTTAGTGAACCGCTTGCCCAACAAATCTAACAGTTTAGTAGTCTGTTCGTCGCCAGTTACCAATAAATCGTTTGTTTTGTGGTCCACACCCTTCATTATTGGTAAGTATATACTATTTGCGTTTGCGGTGGTTTGAAATTGCGTCGCGCAGGCGTCTGTTGTCGCGCATGCGTGTCAGTAGTAGCCAGTCAAACCAGTAATCAATTGGCCCACGCCTGTTTACGAATATGGTGTACATTCCCATGCGGTTGCCTCCCAGTACGTCGGCGTGTAGTCGGTCACCTATCATAACGGTCTGCCCTGGTTTGGTCCCAATTTCTTTTAGCACCTGGGTAAAAAATGCAGGATTTGGTTTGCGAATAATGCGCCACCCACGGCGGAAAGGTTGGAATACACGGGCACCAATCGGTTTGCTAAAGCGGTGTAATTTCCGTTGGTTGTTACTTACCAGGTTCAGACTTTCGAATTGTTTTGACTCTCTGACGTGGTTCAGGAGTGTTACGACATCATCTTCTAGGTGCCTTGAATACGGCCTACGCAGTGTCTGGTCCAGATCAAAGAGCAGGTGTTTTATGCCTGCTTTTTTCAGCACCGCAAAATCAATGTCACGTACATGTTCTGCCGTAAAATCTGGCAGGTAGGACGCGGTTGCGGTTTTTTTGGATTTTAGACTATATGCCAGGGCTTTCAAATTATCTGTACTCCGTGTTTGCGATGTAGAGTCTTGTATCCAGGACACTAAAATCGTATTTATTTATGACGAATCACCTTAATCTATACTAATATTTTAGCACCCAAAGGGTTGTAATATTTATGTACGCTTGTGTATTGTGGACCACAACAGTGCTGCAACCAACAAAAAGATAGCCGAGTAGAAGGCAATTTCGCCGTATAACTCCACCATGTAGCCTTCATTGAAGTAATCGACAAAGTATTTAACAGCGACAGTTGTGTATGCAGCAATAGCCAACATGGCCGTTGCAAATAGCGCCCTGCGGCTAATGAACACGGTAGCAACAACAATTGGTACGATAAACAGCAGGACCGACTTGCTGGCGTATCCGCGCTGTGTGTACACGTTGAATGCCGCAAATGCTAAGTCGGCAAAGATGATAGCGCTAATTGCCAATTGATACAGCCGCGAGCTGGATGTGCGGTGTTTGGATATAAACCAGACTGCGGTAGTCACCACTAATAAGCTAGCTACAGCTACCCAGCGTCGCAGTACGACATCTGGTGTGATGAGTTTGCTGGCGTGATACACAATGGTTTGGACAACATAAATTAGCACATACACAAAGTGGAACCGTGCAACACGGAGGGTATTTGTTCTTAGGTGGTCGGTAAACTGATCTAACTTTTTCATAGACCGCTCTATTCGGATCGCTCTACGGCAAGCCTATACTTAGCAACAGCGGTGGCAACGGTGACGACGCTAAGATATGCCAGTCCTGTCATGCAGCTTTGCAGTATAGGGCTGTGCGAGGCTACGGTAAGTAGTGTGCCTGACGCAAGTGTGGCTACTATTGCCACGTATGTTCGTTTTAGCGTGGTTTCTGACGGGCGAACCAAACCTATGCCGGCTATCGCTAGACTGCCCAGGGCAATAGCTATGTGTGTAAGCAGAAGCATTATCATAAGTCTATCTTAAGGTGTCCAGGCGTTTATTGCTAGTGCAAAACTGAATGCAGGTAACATGAGCAGTGACATAAAAAATACTTTCCTTGCCCAAGCCTCGGATTCTGATGCCCAAGGCCCCATAAATAACACTGCGAGCCACCAAACTGACAGTGGAATCATAATTGCCAGGTACAGCAACCCAGCGTAGCTTTTCCATGCCAAAGCGACTACCGCAATCAGGAACGCGACGCCATAAAAAAGCATTTGTATTTTGGTAGCCCAGACACCAAACACAACGCTCATAACCGGAACTTTAGCTTTCTTGTATTCGCTGCGTCTAAAAATTGCAATCGCATAAAAATGCACCATTTGCCACAGTACCAAAATTACAAAGATAATCCAGGCAGACATATCCAGGCTGTTTGTCGCTGCCGTGTAACCCGCAACTGGCGGGAGAGCCCCGGGAATCGTGCCAACAAGTGTGCCGTGCACGCTATGCTTCTTGACGTAAGTATAGATAAGGGCGTAGCTTACCAGCCCAAATGCACCGATTGCAGTGGTGAGCGTATTGGTGAATATAGCCAGGATCAGCGAGCCTATAACGCCCAGGACGGACCCGTAAATTAGCGTCGCACGTGGTGAAATTTCGCCAGTTACGGTGGCTCGTTTCTTGGTTCGTTTCATGTGCTGATCAATGTCGCGATCAAGGTAGTTATTGAATACACAGCCACTGGCAATCACAAATCCCGTGCCCGCAACAATTGCTATTAATGACCCAAACTGTATTTCCAAAATAGCACCATATAAAAATCCACCAATCGTGGTCATGAGATTGCCGTAAATAATACCTGGCTTAGTTATCCGGTAGTACGTTTTTAGCTTAGTCCGCATGCGGCGTTATGGCCTCTTCATTCTGAATGTATTTGTCGGTATCTTGGGGTGACATGGTGTGGTAGTTGAGGTTGTTCATGATCCATAACGACCCAAATACCACTATAACTACAACCATCACCATAAACCCGAATGCTAGATTGTGCCAACGTGGTTTGGACTCCTGGCCAAGGTGGAGGAAGAACACCAGCTGCACAAACACTTGGGCAACAGCAAACAAGGCTAGAGCAAACAGCAATCCGCCACCACTTGCTTTACCCTGGGTTACCAACATGTAAGGAATTATTGTAAACAACAGCGACAGCACAAAACCTACGGTGTATGAGAAAACAGATCCTTTTGGCTTATCTAAACTCATGACTGAGCTCCTAACAGGTAGACTATGGTGAATATAAATATCCAGACAATATCAAGGAAGTGCCAGAACATACTTAGTAGACTCAGCCGTTTGACGACGGTGCCGGTCAGGCCCTTTTTGACAACTTGCGTCATGAGAACGGTCATCCAGATAAGCCCAGAAGTAATGTGCAGCCCGTGTGTCCCAACTAGGGTAAAGAAGGCAGATAGGAACCCGCTGGCGCGCCAACTGTGACCCTCAGCAACAAGGCTGCTGAATTCGTGCAGTTCCAGGCCCAAGAACGCTGCACCTAGTAGGAACGTAACAAAAAACCACGTCAAAACGCTCTGTTTGTTACCGCGGTGGGCGGCAAGCATTGCCAATCCGGCCGTGTAACTGCTGGTTAGTAGTATGAGTGTTTCTGCCAGTACGAACGGCATGCTAAATAGTTCGCTGGCACCCGGACCGCCGTATGTGTTGTTGTGCAGTACGGCATATGTCGCAAACAGGCTAGCAAACAGCACACAATCGGTCATGACATAGACCCAGAACCCAAAGACGGTCTTGCCCGACTCGTGCACTGCCTCATCCTGCTCTCTAGCGGAGCTAGAGACCCGCTGAGGCTTTTGGCGCAGAGAGCTGATTTTCTGCTGTGATGCTCCCTTCACCGTACCATTTGTACGGCTCGGTCCGCTTCTCGCAGAGAAATCAACTTCTGCATCCAAATGCACGGGTCGGGTCTCTGGTATTACGGCTTCGTTCATAATGTTTGTCCTCGCTTTTTGTATGAAGCCTCTATTTTGGCCACTTGTTTGGCGGTAATAGTGTATTCTTGATCGTCATCATTTGCCCTAACAATAATCAGTGTAATAGCTGCAAGTAGTCCCACTACCGCTAGCCACCACATGTGCCATATCAGGGCAAAGCCCGTTACAAACGCTGCGCCGGCAATGTATATGCCCATAGGGGTGTTTTTGGGCAGGTGAATGTCCGAATAGACGACTTCTTGTGGTTTTACCTTGCCGTGTTTGGTGGCCCAGAATGGGTCGCGGCTATGTACGGTTGGAATAGTGGCAAAATTGTAAGCCGGGGCAGGTGATGGCACTGACCACTCAAGTGTTCGGCCGTCCCACGGATCACCAGTCAAATCCAGGTTTTGTTTACGTTGTTTGTAACTGGTAATTTGTTGCAAAACTTGGATAGTAATAGCGGCAAATATAACGGCTAAGCCTACCCCTGCAACAATGAACAATCCCTGCCAGCCCATAGATTTGTCATAGTGGTCCAGTCGCCGCGTTGCGCCCATGAGCCCAAGTACGTACAGAGGTACAAAGGCCAGGATAAATCCTATCAGCCAGTGCCAAAAGGCAATTTTGCCTAGTTTTTCGTTGAGTTTGTAACCAAATATTTTGGGGAACCAGTAGGTTATGCCAGCGAAGTAACCAAATACCACACCACCAATGATCATGTTATGGAAATGGGCCACCAGGAATAGGCTATTGTGTAGCTGGAAGTCAGCTGGCGGAACAGCCAAAATTACTCCGGTGGCACCACCAATAGTAAAGGTGACAACAAATCCCAAAAACCACAGTATTGGCGATGAAAAGGTAATTCGCCCGCCATACATGGTAAACAACCAGTTAAACACTTTGACGCCCGTTGGTATGGCAATAACCATGGTCATTATGCCAAAGAACGCGTTTACATTTGCGCCTGCACCCATGGTAAAGAAGTGGTGCAGCCACACGACAAACGACAGGAACGCGATGGATAGGAGTGCTACAACCATAGACGTGTAGCCAAACAATTTCTTACGCGCAAACGT
>Ga0172379_10009210_pt1 | contig 12228 bp, 12 predicted proteins | sample GrowelOW334metaG_FD_119756 | JGI IMG/M metagenome (GOLD analysis project Ga0172379, IMG submission 119756) | Groundwater microbial communities from an aquifer near a municipal landfill in Southern Ontario, Canada - Groundwater well OW334 metaG | ecosystem: Environmental > Aquatic > Deep... | reverse complement strand
TATATCAAGGAAAGGGTCCAGTCGGCAACCTGGCTCATCAAGAGCATCCAGCAGCGTCAGAAGACGATCTACAGGGTCACGGAGAGCATCGTAAATTATCAGCGTAATTTTTTCGATAAAGGGATCAATTATTTAAGGCCCCTGGTGCTGAGAGACATCGCTATGGATGTGGAAATGCATGAATCGACGATCAGCAGGGTTGTAACCAACAAATACATGCAATCCCCCGCTGGACTTTTTGAGTTGAAATATTTTTTTAGCAGCGGAATTTCAAAAAGCGACGGAGGGGAAAATATCGCTTCCAAAAGCGTCAAGGAAGAAATAAAGAAAGTGATTAGTGAGGAAGATCATAAAAAACCCCTCAGCGACAGTGAAATAGTCGAACTCCTGGCATTGTCGGGCATCAATATTGCCCGGCGTACTGTGGCTAAGTATCGGGAAATGATGCACATTTTGCCATCATCACGAAGGAAAAAATACTTTTGAATGTAAAAAGTTATTGACTTTTTACTGTGACGTCAATATAGCACGAAACCTTTTACGGGTAAAAATCCATTGGGAGGAAAACTATGAAGATCTCTGTGACCTTCAGAAATACCGAGGGCGAAGATTGGTTCAAAAATTATGTTGAAGAGAAACTTGGTAAGCTGAAAAAGTACATCGACCATCCGGTTGAAGTGAGGGTAGTTCTATCCGTTGAAAAATTCCGGAATGTCGCCGAGATCAATCTTATGGACAACGGTATGAATGTTAATGCCAGGGAAGAGGCAAAGGAGATGGCTCTGGCCATTGATGAGGCGGTTGAAAAAATAGAACGTCAATTGAAGAAGCACCGCGAGAAGATGCGCGCTCACAAGGGAGCCGGGGCTAAAACAGGAGACGACCAGTTTGATAAAACTTCCGAGGCGGATGTAGAGGATGCAGCCGGGACAAGGATTGTAGAAATCCGGAAGATAATTTTGAAACCGATGTCCCACGACGATGCGATCATGGAATTGGAGGCGTCCAGGAACCTCTTCATCATATTTCGTGATGCCGCTACAGAGAATGTTGCCGTCATTTATCGACGGGATGACGGCAACTACGTCCTTGTTGAAACCAAAAGTTAAGTTTCAGGTAAAGTTAAATGAAAATTGCCGAGGTTTTGAAAAAGGATTTTATTCTTGAACAATTGACATCCGGAACCAAACCGGATGTCCTTCATGAATTGGCCGACGTCATTTTAGGTGAACGAGCTGACTATAACCCCGAGGGAACCGTTAATATCCTTCTTGAGAGGGAAAAATTGGGAAGCACCGGTATCGGCGATGGCATTGCCATTCCCCATGGGAAACTGAATATTATAGATGCCCTGGCTATTTCTTTCGGACGAAGCCAGGAGGGTATCGATTTCAACGCCATGGATGGAAAACCGGTGCACCTTTTCTTCCTCCTCCTGGCGCCGGAGAATGCCGCAGGTCAGCACTTGAAAATGCTTGCCAAACTCTCGAGGATGCTCAAAGATGCGACATTTCGCAAGAACCTTCTTGAAGCGACATCAACGGAAGATTTGTATCGCATCATCGTCGATAAGGATGACACATGTTGATCATAACTCCTGACTCCTGAGTAATCACGGCATTGCTTCTTGACATGTTTGATAGACTCGCAAAAAATATCACACCCCATTATCCCGGCCCCGTACCGCTGTACGGGGTAAACTCCCGCCGGGAACCATGAACAAAAATAATAGATTATGAACATTAAACTTCGTTTTGCGAACATTAATCTTCGATTTGCGAACATTAAACTTCGTTTTCCGGTCTTTACCGGAATGACATATTCGCCAGAAATTCAAAGCGTTCACTTGATAGCATGAAAAGAAAGGAAATTGAAACAAGGGCCACCGTTCATGCATGTTTTGTACAGTGGGAAGGGACTGGTGTCCTCCTGGCAGGGGACAGTGGCGTCGGTAAAACGACCTGCGCCCTTGAAATATCTAAAAGAGGGGGAACCTGGATTGCTGACGATGTTGTTGTTCTGGCCTGCATGCCGGATCATGCCATTTCCGGACGGGCCCATGAAAGAATCCGCAACCTGGCACATGTGCGTGAAGAAGGCATTATCGATATCCGGTCTTTACAACCCATCCGCATTGCCGGTGAGACCAGAGTGGACATCGTTATTGAGCTAACAAAGAAACTTGAAAAAGTTCAGGAGAAAGGATTAACTACAGACCGCCTGTGGGAGATTATGGAGGTTGAGATACCATGCGCCCATGTTGCGGTTCTCGCGGATGCTGCCAGGACGGTTGATGCTATCCTGAATCGCGTCCGGCTGTACATGGAAGGTGAAAAGAGGGCATAAGATCATGCAAGTAGTTGTCATTACTGGATTATCAGGTTCGGGAAAGAGCACGGCATTGCGGGCTCTCGAGGATATCGGTTTTTTCTGTGTGGATAATTTACCGATTGTGCTGTTGCCGAAATTTCTGGAAATCCAGTCTGAAGTTGCCAAGAAGATCTCCAAAGTTGCCATGGTTATGGATCTTAGGGAGCAGGGATTCCTGGAAAAATATCCCCGTATTTTTAAGCGACTCAAAGACAAGGGCTATACTATCGAGATACTGTTCCTGGATTCCTTTGATGATGCCTTGTTGCACCGCTTCAGTGAAACCAGAAGAACCCATCCCCTGGCGATGAAGGGATCGGTTATGGAAGGGATCAGCATTGAAAGGGCAAAACTCTCTGCATTGAAACTGATGGCAGATAAGGTTATCGACACAACTTCATATAATGTGCATCAACTGAAGGATGCCGTACAGAGGATGTTCCTGTCTTCAACAACGGAAAAGAGGCTCATGATCTATGTGACGTCTTTTGGATACCGCTATGGTTTGCCTGTCGATGCAGATATTGTTCTTGATGTCCGCTTCCTGGCAAATCCTTACTTTGTAGAATCCTTGAAGAATCACGATGGTCATCATCCCGGGGTGAGAAAGTATGTCCTGGCGTCGGAAGAGGGTGAGAAATTTATCGAAAAGCTTTTTGCCCTGATGTCTTTTCTTCTTCCCCTCTATGAAAAGGAGGGGAAGGTGCGGCTTAATATCGCCCTTGGTTGTACGGGAGGCAGGCATCGGTCTGTGGCGATGGCAAATGAACTCGCCGCCTATCTTTCCGATAAGGATTACAGTGTTCAGGTTAATCACCGGGACATCGGCAAAAGCTAATTCCGGTTCTAAATCAAAGCGCTATCTTCGTTGGCATCGGCAATCGGCTCCTCGACGTATAAAAATACGCCTGCGTCGCCTCTGCCTTGCCGCCTTGATTTCATCTTTGATTTAGAACCGGAACGACATTAATATTCCGGTTGACAAGAACGCGGAATTAAAAGGAAACATCCATTTTCTTTGTGACGTTATCCTGTATCCAGTGGGGGTCCCACCACTCGGTCGGATTGACGAACTGTCCCCCGACAACCATTGAAAAATGAAGATGGTCCCCCCCGGCCAAACCGGTTAGGCCGCTTTTTCCCATGACCTCCCCCTTTTTGACAGCCTGTCCGTTTTTCACGTCAATACTGGATAGATGGGCATAAAGGCTGAACAATCCATAGCCGTGATCGATCATGACCATGTTGCCGTAGATGCCGAGATAGCCGGCATGTACCACTACGCCGCTGTTGGAGGCTTCAATGGGGGCGTTAGCCGTAGAGGCGAGATCAACGCCCAAGTGAGTACTTTCTCCAATGTTCTTTCCGGCGTGTACATAAGTGCGGTGGTCGCCGAACTGGGCCATGGGGGCGGCGTCTTTCATCCGGAGGAAGGCCCCTTCCCATAGCTGCCGAGGTTCGGATTTCTGGCAGATCGTTTGGATGGTCCGGAAGTTCTCCTCCCGCAGGGTGCCGTTTACATAGATAAAGACATCAATGAGGGGTTTTCCGGCAAGTATGGGTTGTCGGGCCACGAATTCCGGCATTTTCTGTTGTAAAAAGGAATCGGATATGGGCATTTTGTCGTTCCGGAATTTCTTCTTGATCAGGAGATGGGGAACGGACTGGACCGTTTCGTTTCCCCCCTGATCCCGGGCGTAAATCTGGATTCGCGCTTTCTCAATGGCTGCCTGGGCCGGAAGGGCAAAATAGACCAATTGACAGGGCTTATTATTGATCGTCACCGGATAGGAGGGAAAGGGCCGGTCGTCGACGCGGACTCCGGATACAGGAACCGGTTTGGACGCACTAAAAAGAAGCATACAGGTTCCGCCGGGATTGATATGATTCACCGGGGTGAGGAGAAATGCCTGGGGAGGAACCACATCGACACTCACTATCCTGCTTATGGACGCCGAATTTTTCCAGACGGCCTGATCCTCCGCAGTAATGGTCAAGGTGGCTGGCCCGTCGTGCAGTTTCAGTGCGACCGGATCAACAGGTATCGAGACGGCGTTGCGATTGGTTTTCTTCCCTTTGTACTGCAAGGTGGAGAGGATACGCGGCTGATTGTCCTGAGAAATGGTGATCGTAGAACTCTTCAGACCGCTGCCGCTGTCTGAGAAGGTGACCTCCAGAACCGTGCGTTGTCCGATACTGCGGATATCCTGCATCATCTGAATCTGCGGCTTTCCAAATTCCCCGATCGTGGCGAAGAACCACCATGATAAAAGGCAGACAAGTATGGCAAGTACAGAAATAAAGTAAATCTTATATGTCTTCATGGCAACCTCGTTTATGGCCTCGTTAAATGGACCCGTTAGTAGATTGAATCGCAGGGGCACGGCATGCCGTGCCCCTGCGCGATAATTTGACGAGTCTATAGTGAGTTTTTCCTCCTTTTGCAAGCGATACCTGAACTGTCAAAGGATGCATTCATTACCTTGATCTTGGTGTGCAGAATTGCTATAGTCAAACCGAAGGTTAAGTCAAAGACCATTGATAAGGAAATATAAAAGATGACAGAAGGAAAACGCGTTGTCCTTGGTGTAACCGGTGGTATTGCGGCTTATAAGGCAGCCGAACTGATAAGGGCGCTGGTAAAGAAAGGCGTGTCCGTCAAGGTGATTATGACTGGCCATGCCAAGGAATTTATCACCCCGCTGACCATGCAGGTCCTCTCCGGGAACCCCGTTTTCAGCGACATGTTTTCCCAGGAGCACTACGACATGAACCATATCTCCCTGGCAGAGTACGGCGATGTGATGGTCGTCGCTCCGGCTACGGCCAATGTCATCGGCAAGATGGCAACGGGGATTGCCGACGACCTTCTGTCCACGGTGCTCATGGCCGCCAAAGCGCCCATCATCGTCTGCCCGGCCATGAACGATAACATGTACACCCATGGGGTTGTTCAGGAAAATATTGCCAGATTAAAAAAGCACGGTGTCCAGTTTGTGGCGCCGGGACATGGTGAATTGGCCTGCAAAACGGAAGGCGTGGGACGATTGGCAGATATTTCCGATATTGTGGAGGCCATCGAGTCGGCATGGACGGATAAGGACCTGCGGGGTGAACGTATCCTGATTACCGCCGGTCCTACCAGGGAGCCCTTCGATCCCGTTCGCTTCATTACCAATTATTCGTCGGGGAAAATGGGATACGCCCTGGCAACAATGGCCGCCAGGAGAGGAGCGGAGGTTATTCTCATCAGTGGACCGTCTTCCCTGGCGGTTCCTCCGGAGGTTACTTTCATATCCGTAGCGACCGCTCTGGAGATGCGGAATGCCGTGATGACTCATCTTGAGGGAACCACGGCAATCATCAAAGCGGCTGCCGTGGCGGATTATCGGCCCGCCGTGCTATCAGAATCCAAAATCAAGAAGAAGAAAGGTCCCCTGACCCTCCAATTGGAAAGAAATCCGGATATCATTGCCGAGATAGGGGCCAAGAAGGAAAACAGGGTCCTGGTGGGTTTTGCCATGGAGTCGGAGGATCTCGTCGAAAATGCCATGGCCAAACTCCTCGGGAAGAACATGGATCTCATTGTGGCCAATGACCTCCATCAGGCAGGGGCAGGCTTTCAAGGTGATACCAATATCATAAAGATACTTGATCCCCAGGGGGGGGTTGAAGAGGTTCCCTTGATGGATAAGATGGATATTGCCGACCGGATCCTGGACCGGGTAAAAATACTGACAAATGCAAAACGCAGCTAAAGACGAGATGCTTGTCCTGATCAGGTCCCTGCGCTCCCACATTGAGGCGGACAGGGAGTTGCCCGGGAATGTGCCCTCCTTTTGTATGCAAGGACCTCTGCCGGAGGCTGCTTCGCCGCCCAGACCTGCTAAAGGAAATACGGGCCGCCGGACTGGGGTGGATGGAGAAACCGTGCTTCCTTCATCTTTGCCAGGGGGAGTGGATCCACCCCCCGCCTTGAAGGGACGCCCGACGGTGACGTTGCCGGAAGGGGATGCTGCACCGGCGTCGCAGCGGTCGTCCGACTCGCCTCAAATACTCGTTCCGGGGCCGTACCGCCGGTTTAGCGTCCCGGACATGCCTGATAACATGAAGGGTACGAGCGTGTCCGGTGCTCTGAACGATGTTCGCACGGACTTGGGAGATTGTCGGCGCTGTGCCCTCCATACGGGGAGAAAGAATATCGTCTTCGGGGAAGGCAATCCCCACGCCGGTCTCGTCTTTGTAGGCGAGGCCCCGGGGGCGGATGAAGACGACCAGGGCCGGCCTTTTGTTGGCCGAGCCGGACAGCTCCTCACGAAGATCATTGAGGCCATGAAGATGCAGAGACAGGATGTCTATATCTGCAATATCCTCAAGTGCCGGCCGCCGGGAAATCGTAATCCCGCCTCCGGTGAGATCGCTTCCTGTGAGCCTTTTCTTGTGAAGCAATTAGAGTCCATCCGGCCAAAGGTGATCTGCGCCCTGGGGACGTTTGCCGCCCAAACCCTATTAAAGAGCGATGTCGCCATCTCCCTCCTGAGGGGGAAATTTCATCGTTATCACAACATCCCCCTGATGCCGACTTATCACCCGGCCTATCTCTTGCGAAATCCATCCCAGAAGCGTCAGGTATGGGATGATGTTCAACAGATCATGAATATGTTAGCGGACGATTCAGGATAAGGGAGAGGAACGTGGTCATGAAAAAAAAGTCAATCCATAAAAGACTGCTGGTGCTGTTGCTATTCCTGATCGTCTTCGCCTGGCCCTGTTGCGCTGGGGCGGCGGAACCTTCAGCCGTATTTAATGTCATTTCCATCAGCGGCGCCATTACGCCTCCGGCGGCTGAGTACATTACTCAGAACATCAGCGAGGCGGAAAAAGAGGGGGCTTACGGTTTGATTATATTGCTTGATACCCCCGGGGGGCTCGATCTGGCCATGCGGGATATCGCCAAGGGCATTCTTAATGCCCCGATACCTGTCTTTGTCTATGTGTCTCCCTCCGGCGCCCGGGCGGCTTCTGCCGGCGTCATCATTACCGTGGCGGCCCATGTGGCGGGGATGGCCCCGGGAACGAACATCGGGGCCGCCCATCCGGTTGGTCTTGGCGGCGGCGGTGGGGACAAAACCATGATGGAAAAGGTCGCCAATGATGCCGCAGCCTACGTGCGGAGCATCGCCAAAATAAGGGGAAGAAACGAGGAGTGGGTAGAAAAAGCAGTGAGAATAAGCGCTTCCATTACGGCGGAAGAGGCACTGAAGAATGGTGTCATTGATTATGTCGCCACGGATGTGCAGCAGCTTCTCAAACTGGCCGATGGGAAGCAGGTCCTTGTCGGTGATAAAAAGAAGATATTGAAGACCTCCGGGGCGATCTTGAAAGAAAGAAAAATGGGCGCCCGCCATCGAATCCTTACGACCCTGAGCGATCCGAACATCGCCTATATCCTCTTTCTCGTGGGTCTGGCAGGTTTGTATTTTGAATTTTCCACCCCCGGGGCCATTCTGCCGGGCGTTGTGGGCGGGATATCGCTGATTATGGCCTTTTTTGCCATGCAGACCCTGCCGGTAAATTATGCAGCGGTGATGCTTATCCTCTTCGGCATCGTACTTTTCATTGCCGAAATCAAGGTTGTCAGCCACGGGATCCTCACGGTCGGCGGGATAGTCTCCCTGGCCGTCGGTTCCCTGATGCTCTTCGATTCCCCCGATCCGGCCCTGCGGGTGTCCCTCGAAGTCCTGATCCCGACCCTGACCATTATTTCACTTTTCTTTGTCGGTGTCATCAGTCTGGTCATTAAAGCACAGATGCGTAAGAAGCACACCGGAAAAGAGGGGATGATCGGGGCCGAGGGTAAAACCGTGACCAAGGTTCATGAAGAAGGTAAGGTAATGGTGAAGGGAGAATATTGGGCGGCCTTTAGCGACAATCCCCTTGAAGAGGGGACGCGGGTCAGGGTTGTCCGGATAGACAACTTAAAGGTAAAGGTCGAAAAGCAGGAGCAAAAATAGGCGTACTGTTTCTGATCGTTTTCAATAAAAGATATGTAGAAAGGGAGGGCAGTAACATGACTTACACCGTAACAATACTGGTATTTTTAGTAATTATGTTTTTAGCGTCAGCCATACGGATTTTGAATGAATACGAGCGGGCCGTAATATTTCGCCTGGGAAGAATTATCGATGTAAAAGGGCCGGGACTGATTATCCTGATACCCGTTGTCGATAAGATGGTCAAAGTCGATATGCGCACCATTACGATGGATGTGCCTCCTCAGGACGTGATCACCCGGGACAATGTTTCCATTAAGGTTAATGCCGTCGTCTATTTCCGGGTCATCGACGCAAATGCGGCAGTCACCGACGTGGAAAACTATCTCTACGCAACATCTCAGCTTGCCCAGACAACCCTGAGGAGCGTTTGCGGACAGGTGGAACTGGATGAGATTTTATCACAAAGAGAAAAAATCAATATGCATCTGCAGGAAATTCTTGATCGCAGCACCGATTCCTGGGGCATAAAGGTATCGTTGGTGGAAGTCAAGCAAATCGACCTGCCTGAAGAGATGAAACGGGCCATCGCCAAACAGGCGGAAGCGGAACGGGAGAGAAGGGCAAAAGTTATTGCTGCCGAAGGAGAATATCAGGCGGCGGAGAAACTTTTTGAGGCGGCAACGGTTATGACCAAGGAGCCTATCTCTTTGCAATTGCGTTACTTGCAGACCCTGAATCAGATTGCGACGGAAAACAATTCCACCATCGTCTTTCCCATTCCTATCGACTTCTTTAAACATTTTTTCAAGGGGGATAACAAATAAAAACATCCTTTTTTGACAAGGAGGCTTGAGCTGCATGGAAAGAAAGGAAAAGATGCACGTCATTACCGGAGGCATGATCCTGATCACCCTCGGGGTGCTCATCATCCTGGGGAACACCCAAATCTGGTCCTTTAGCAGGAGTTGGCCGGTGCTATTGATTGTGATTGCCGTCGGTACATTGATCCAGCGATTCAAGGACCTGGGAGGTTGGATCATTCTTGCCGTAGGTGTGGTTTTCCTTCTGACCGAGGTCTTTGGCATGCAAGTCTATACGATGGGGAAATATCTGATGCCGGTATTGCTAATCGTGGTTGGGGCCAATGTCCTGTTCAAATACAACAAGCGCTGATAAACGACTATAAACGGATTTCTGTAAATGGACAATGCCATCGAGATAACATGTCCCGATCTGTCCCTCAGCCTGGGTTTCTGTCCCGACTGCTATCAAAAGAATGTTCAGGGTATCTGGCCCTATCTGACCTGCTACTGTGACTGCAATCGGGTGGGGGCTTATGCGGAAATAATCAGGGGTGGAGATGAGGGGCAGGAAAATATCCGTCTCGGTTCCTGGAAAATGAAAATGGATATATCCCGGGAAGATTTTGAAAGCAATTTACAGAAACTTGGTAATGGAAAAAACACGACCATCGAGATACTCTTCAAGGCCTGATAATTAGGCCGTAACTTATATCCCACCCGGATCTGTAAAAAGAAGAAAGGGGTTGCGAAATCAAAACGCAACCCCTTTAAATGTTTCTTGGCGAAAGTACTCATCCTTACAAGCGGTTACCGATTGTAAGGATTGAGCTGTCTCCCTCCTCCAACTCCCGTCTAACCGGACAATGTCGACTTTTATCAGCGTTTGTTGCTTCTTCTCCAGATATTCTGTGCCTCGGCGGCCTTAATGAGCCCTTCCCGGGTCTCGGGATGGGCAATGCCGATGAGCATTTCCGCCCGTTCCCAGGTTGTTTTCCCTTTCAGATTGACGATGCCGTATTCCGTCACGACATAACTCACAACCGTCCGGGGGATCGTCACGATGCCGCCGGGCTCCAGGGTCGGCACGATCCGCGATTTGATTTCGCCGGTTTTCTTGTTCTTCTGCGATGCCGTCATGCAGATAAAGGCCTTGCCGCCCTTGGAATGGTAGGCGCCGAAGATGTAGTCGAACTGGCCGCCCGTACCGGTTATCTGTCGGGTCCCTGACGACTCGGAGTTGACCTGACCGTAAAGGTCGATCTCCACGGAGTTGTTGATGGCCACCATGTTGTCGTTCTGGGCGATCCGGGTGGGATTGTTTGTATAATCCACGGAATAGGTGGCGCAGCAGGGATTGTGATCGAGAAAATCATAGAGTTTCTGGGTTCCGAGGGCAAAGGTGTAAACCATCTTGCCGGGATTGAGCTGCTTCTTCTTGTTAGTAACAACGCCGGCCAGATACATATCGACAAAGGCATCGACGAGCATCTCCGTGTGGACGCCCAGGTCTTTCAGGCCGGACTGGGCGATCATCATCCCGACGGCGCTTGGCATACCGCCGATGCCGAGCTGAATGACGGCCCCGTCATGGATTTCGTTCATGATGAGCTTGGCGATCTCGTTATCCTCTTCACTGATCGGCGACGCCGGCAGGCTGAAGAGGGGTTTGTTGTCCGACTCGACGATATAATCCACTTCCGAGACGTGAATGGACTCATTATATCCGCCATAGCAGTAGGGAACGCTGGTATTGACCTCGACGATGACCTTTTTGGCACGATTGGCGACGGCCTTGGAGATGGAGCAGGACGGACCGAAATTGAAGTAGCCGCTCCGGTTCATGGGGGCCACTTTAACGATGAACACGTCGGAGTCGACGAGATTATTGCTATAGTATCCCGGGCCCTCATGATAAAGCAGGGGGACATAATTACAAAGGCCTTTGTCGTGGAGGATCCGGTCTCCGCCACTGAAGTGCCAGTTATTAAAGCAGAACTTCTCTCTCGTGGGATCTGCCTGGGCCACGGCGGCCAGTCCGGGATAAACGACGGCCCGCACCTTGACGTCCGTCAACTCGTCAGCGCGCTTGGCAAGGAACGGATCAAGATAGGTCGGCGCCATGGTAAAATTACCGTAATCGACCCAATCGCCTGATTTAACAGCACCTACGGCCTCCTCGGCAGTAACCAGTTTCTTTTTGTACTCTTCCTTAAAGCTCATGAAATTCCCTCCCTGTTAAGTTTTACGTATGGTTTCATTGATAACGCTGCAAAAAGCCCACATGCTTTGTTGCGCTTCCCCCGCTTATTATTGGTCTACTAGCCATTATTCAGCGTCTTTTTTATTATGCGTTATCTGCCGACTGCTTAGCCCCCTTTGGGAAGGAGGTGGGACCGGTGTGGCGTTTCCCGGTCCCCTTGGTAAGTACAGCGAAAAAATGTGATAGTCTCTTCAATAGGCAATTCTCACGCATAAAGCTTACGGACGAAAAATTATAACTTATGATGACTGATTATTTTGAAAGAACAAAAAAATCAATATCAAAAGATATTAACAGGAATATTACAATAAATGTAATTTAAGAAAATGACGAGAGGTAAGATTGAAGATTTGTTTTCCGCTTATTCAGGCCAAGTTTGTGACGGATGCGATGGCGGCAGATGTTGACAGCGCTTGAGGAGATGTTGAAAAAGTCGGCAATCTCCTTGCTTGATTTTCCTTCCTTGATGAGATTGGCCACCTGGATTTCCCGGGGCGTCAGATTCATGTGCTGGGAAGAAAGGGTACGGGAGAAGGGCGACACAATGTCTCTCAGGTTCGATTCGAGAACCTTTAAGTCCGCCCGTAAATGAGGATCCTCTATCTGCTTTTTTAGCTTATCCACGTAAGGGATGACAAGTTTCTTCACATTGGACAGAACATCCCCGGCCAATTCTTTCTTATCCTCCTCCCGCTTTTTCAGCAAGACCCTCAGGGCGGCGTTCAATTCCTCCAACTCGTGGGTTTTTGCTTCCAGTTCTTCACCCCGTTTTTTAAGGGCCGCCTCGGCTTCCTTGTAG
>Ga0172379_10009209_pt1 | contig 12228 bp, 14 predicted proteins | sample GrowelOW334metaG_FD_119756 | JGI IMG/M metagenome (GOLD analysis project Ga0172379, IMG submission 119756) | Groundwater microbial communities from an aquifer near a municipal landfill in Southern Ontario, Canada - Groundwater well OW334 metaG | ecosystem: Environmental > Aquatic > Deep... | reverse complement strand
TCATCGTTTTATTCACTAAGCCTTTCGTGACGGTGTGCGTCTTAATCGGCTTATGGGCTCCATCGAGGGTAATAACAATGAAATGCTCCTGGGCTCGTTTAGCGAAGGTGGTTAAGAGCTTCACTGCATCACGGGGCTGCTTTACCTGGACTTCCGATACGATCTTTGAAATTGCTTTGCGGTAGTTTCCTCTTTCAATCATGGAAATGACTTCACACTTTTCCGAATCATTCATTTTTCCACCTCCCATACATTTAACGCTCTCTTTAGTGCTTTTAGGTTCAGTGCAGGACCTAGAAACTCCCGTGTACCTCCCGGCGTAACGCCATAAATCTGTTGCCCTTCGACCAGCATCATGAAGATGCCAAGGCCGAACCTGTAGTACATGCCGACTACCATTTGTGAGACCTCCTGTGAGGATATAGATAGAACGCGCTATTGCGATCCTTTCTGTTTATGAATTCTTGTATCCTAACCAGTGTGAAAAGAATACATTTTTAAGTGTTGTTGTTTTGGCATTAGCAATTACACTCATACCATTTGTCTTAATTACTGCTACATTTTTTTAAGAGACAAATGAGTATATTTATTTTTTTCTTAATAGAAGATAGTAGTTTTTTTTAGGATTAATCCTCAATTCTTATAAGTGTATATTTCCATCCGTTAATATTCATTACGGATGAATATTCAACTAGTGAAAATTTAGCAATTCTTGATTCAAAATTTCCTGAAGTAAGAATATCCGCAGTAATGTCTTTATCAAAAAGCGCTAAACAATACACTTTGTCATAATCAAAATAGCTTAAGAAACTTTCTTTTGTTAATTTACTAGAATCTATACGATCTTTAGATACTGCATGATCATACAATTCTGCCAATCTTCTCTTATGCCCAGAAATTGTTTCTTCTTCAATTATTCTAGCACTAATAATTGCTTGAGAGACCAAATCTCGTATGCTAGCACCTAAATTTCTCTTTACATGTATAATATAAGTATTATTTTTATCATGGTCGAACACTAACACATCGCATAGTTCAATATAATCAACTTTAATCAAGTGAAGATATAATGGATTACATTTATCATCATATTGTTGATTATATAGAGTTTCGTCCCCTCCGTTCCATTTTTTAATAAATGGATATGTCCCTACTTTTTTCCCAACTCTTACATTATATTTTTCAGATAAAGATGAGTCAAATTCCGATTGAAGTCTATACCAAGTTTTATCTAGAAGAAAATATGTATTTAATCGATGTAATTCCGTTTGAATATAATCAACTATATATCCTTCCGTACATAGTGATCCGTCGGAATCAAATGTTTGAATTTGAATACTAGAGATATATTCTTTAATAAATATCTGCTTATTATGGGCAATTGCATACTCAAAACTTTCAATGCAATCACGATATATTTGTGACAAAAACGATAAATTTGCTAATTCAAAAATATCGCCATTTGCTAGCAAATCAATTAATGGTTTGCTTTTAGTATTCCTATGAAGCTCATTACCAAGAATTCGATATGAAGATGAATTGTAATATTTTTCATATTCAAGTGGACAAATGTCAATATCAAGTTCATTTAATTTGTTTAATTTTACTTTTTCAATTATTATTTTTCGTAAAAATATGTAATTCAGAATTATTTCTTTTTTATTTCTTCTATTTGATAAAGGAACAAGACTCGTGTTAAAAATCTTTGGTGCATCAATAGTTTCAAGTTGTAAAATGTCTTTGATGAACCTAATGATAGTTATAAAGTTTACCTTCATTTTCATTTCAATGCTTGCAGAACAACTAATAGATATTTGTGGTTTGAGTTTATCTTTTTTATATAACCTAATCGAGGGAAAACACTTATCGATTTGAGTTTCTTCAAGCTTCAAATTCAAATCTTGGAAATACTTACCGAAATCATCTTCATAAGCTAAAGCTCTAGATCGACGATAGAATCTACTACTTGCTAAAATATCTCCAATTATTCCCTTTTCTTTTACTGAATCAAGCTTATTTATATTGGCATCAAAAATTCGCTCAAGGATATTAATCCCAAAATGATAGTTAAAATAATACTGTATGCAGCTCCCGCCATTGTTTCCCGATATAACAAAACACCTTTTTTGTGGATCATTTTTTATAAATACAAATATAATTGAGGAATATTTTTTTGTATCATTAAATTGGTTTCCATTTTCCAAATAGACTCTTATAAGTTTTACCCAATCCGGTAGATCATTATTAAATCTTGTATAGGCTTCTATTTCTATATTATTTTGTACTTGAATATCAGGCTTAAAAACTATTGGATAAAACATGTTTTCATGTAGTTTTCTTCTGATAGCAGTAATATCATAATCTTCATCTAGTTTATAAATACTTACACACGCTGTGTCTGTCATTTTATTACCTTTTTAATTGATTCATTGACCGCCTATTAGGCTAATCCATTTAAACTACCCAATAGGTGTTGTACACCCCATTGAAAATACACGCAAGTATTATTTTCTTTTCTCAATAGAAATTCCTTGTTCCTGCTACAGCCCCGGACTTGAACCGGACGACAACCCTATGCTGTAGCACAGGCTAGACCAATCCGGATGATTGGCTGACCCATTGTGACTATACGTGGCCTAACGACGGACGCACTATCGTGCTATCCGGTGATGCTTCGCATCCTCTGGCCCATTCGACCCACTAAGGCTATTTGGTTCTCCCCTCTTCGTATGGTGCTATGGGTTATCATACCCGCATCCTCCAGGTATCGACTGACCCTACAATTCGCCTTCGCAAAAGGTGGACCGACGCTTAAGCGCCTGACCCATTCCGACTACATAGCGCCACAAAGTGACTGCCTCGTTGGATCGAGAAAACCGACTGCCCCTAGTAAACCGCTGATACGACTGATCCATAGCATCCATACACAGCTCTCAACGCTCATCGCGCATAGAAGGACGCTAACCTGGTTCGGGCATGAAGAGGCCTGCCCTATTGCATAGTGACAGCACTACATAAGACCGCGAAGCTAGACTTATGCCGATGATGCGAGACTACGGGCTTGCCGATGGCGTGCCAGTCTACGCGAAGCATGAGTCATGCCAATTCTTGCGGAATTGTAGCTATGCAATACGAAAGCCTATGAATACATAGTGCTTTCTTTATATCGATTGCCCGTAAAATTGCCCTAGTGAGTGAAAGAAAAAGTCGAGACTAGGACGCTTGCAGCGTCCCGGTGGGCAAAGCCCACTAACCCTTATAGTTCAAGACTTTCTGAGCCTCTTTGTGCAAAGTTCTTTTTGCTGTCTCGGATGATTTTATCACGTCGTCAAGCGTCGATTGTTCCGTTATATGCCGATAGCAGGTCAAGAATGGTCCTTTCTCTATCTTTCCGGCTTTCCGTGCTAGAACGTATTTTTTTACGACATTGAAAGCATCGATATCCGTAGCGGCCGATTTTATGAGCTTTCCGGCTTTCTTTCCCTGGATCGTTGCTTGTCTCGTGTCCGGCTTGCTTGCTACCTGGGCGACGCTTTCAGGCTTTCTTTCTATAGATGAAAGAATTGTCGGAAGGATCGATTTTATAGTTTCCATAACGATAGTTGAAATAAGTTTTTCCATTGCGAGTGTATCCATATAAATTCCCCTAGTGTATTTTTTAGGGCAATTATATAGGCAATCGATGATATTCCCTTCCATAGTTATAGCGGGTCAAGTTTTCAACGTTCGGCAAGTGTGGCGCAAGCTTTCTATAAAAGCCCCTCGATTTACTCCCGTTTCACCGGGCGGGAAAGATAAGACGCTTCCCTTTCTACGGTCGCCCTTGCGTACTAGACTACAAGACTATCCGCTATTGATTCCGACTTTACGGAATCTGTTTGTAAATGAACTCTATCGACTATCGTTGATCGATCATCGATGTACTATCCTTGCATGGAGTAGGAAAAGCGTCAAGCGGTATTTTTATTTTCTAGTGAGAAAGTTTTTATTTCATTTCTTTATATGGATATATATAAATAGAATATCGATATTCGATAATCTTTCAATATAATGACGATTCTTTATAAGTTGGCATGGTATCCATGCAACAGAACGCTTTGACATTATTCAATTAAACGTCAAGCTTCACGTTTGATAGAGTAGAGACGCAAAGGGAGGCGAAAAGGACCCCCAGGGGTGGCATGGCAAAATACACGCGGAAGAATAACCCCTGGAATTATCTGGAGCATAAAAATGTGTTGACGTATATCGATTATCGATATATGATATAATAAACACTGGAGGGTATATGGCACTGAAAGCATCTACTAATAAAATGATGGTTGGCGTCAAAGTACCGGATAAAAACTACAAATACCTTGAAGAAATCGTGCATACAGAAGGCGGAAGCATAGCTGGGTATATAAATGATGCGATTGTGGAATGGCTGAAAGCTAGAAGCCTTGAACCTGAGGTATCTATTGATGGAAGGCTAAAGAATAAGATGGAGAAAGCATAGTGGCAGCGACACCGGAAGCAAGTAGAGGCAACTTTGATGAACGAGCAGCACGTTTCGTTGTCGAGATCACTGATCCAGATTCCCCAAACTTCGGTAATGCCCTCGGCTCAGCTGTATCGGCTATGGACGTTACCTATGAGACAGCACACAAACAGTCCTTCAAGCTCATGCGCCAGGATCGTATCAGGAATGAGATAGAACGCATCCTCGAAGAGCGAGGGATGGGCAAAGAGCATAGGTCATCAGTCCTTATAGAACTTATCACCCAGAAGATGTCCAGGAAGACAGAAAGGTACAATGAAGAGGGGAAACTTGTAGAGACAGTGAAATCCAGTCCCACCTTCTCAGATATCATAAAAGCCATCGATACTCTCAACCGTATGGATGGAACCTATACTGAACAGAAGAAAGTGTCTGACCAGGAAAGGGATGTACATCGAGTGCTTATAAAGGAGGTAATGAGGGAAGCTAGGGATAGGGCAAAAGGAAAAAAGATTAAGGAAGCAGAAAGTCTTGACGTAGAGACTTTTACGGATCAACCTAATGATTGTCGGGCTAAAAATAATTAAGAAGGTAAAATGAGACTAGAGTCGGAGATTTCCAGATCGGGCTTGTTCTGGATAGCTGGAGAAGAGACTAAACTGTCTGGAATACTAACCGTACAAGATGGTGGAAGAATTGAACTTGAACTTGTAGGTGTGTTTCATGAGGATCTGGGTGGTTTTATGGACTCTCCCAAAATTCCTAGAATACTTGGAGAGGTAGAAAAAGATGGGTATGTTACTCTAGATAACTGCTTCTATATAAATAGAAGTATTTCGTTTGGTGGTGTGTCGAAGTCTCGAATATTCGCAAATTTCTTATACTGTGGAATTCACTTTGACGATACTGAACCTTTATCGATAACGTCTTTCCGTTTCGCGGTAGAAGGTTTGGATGAGTGGTTACGGCTCTCCGGGATCGGTATTACACATACACCAGAATTAGATAGTATAACCGTTACATACAATAAACAAAACCCATTGACCTATCAGATAACTGATACGATGCATCTCTCAATCAATTACAGTTGGTCCATCCCCGGTTCACATTTTTTCAAATCTGCTACGATAACACACAAGAATTACTTCGAACTTGAGACAGATATCCCAACTGAGGTAGAAAAATTCCGAAAAATTGCACACCAGCTATGTACTTTTATCGGACTTGCTATCGACCTTAACGTCTCGGTTTATGATGTCACGATCAAGTCGAAACTTATTGAGGAAGAAATTGCACCTGATCGAAATCGCCAAGTTCCAATACGGCTCTATTATCAGGCTGCAAATTTCTTGGATAAAGCACCAAGAATAGACGACTTCAATATGCTTTTTATGTTTTCGTATGTTAGAGAAGATTTTGGGACATATATTTCTGAATGGCTTAAGGCTTATGAAACAATATCTCCAGCTTTAAACCTTTATTTTTCTACAAAGAATAATGCTCAAAAGTACACTGATGGCAAGTTTCTTGCGCTAGCTCAGGGACTTGAAACTTATCATCGCCGAACTTCAAACGAACAATTTATGCCCGAAGGTGAGTTTATTGGGATTACAAAAAAACTTCTTGAAAACTGTCCCCCAAAATGGCAAGAGTGGCTTTCTGATCGACTAGCACACGCCAATGAAGTGTCGCTAGCATATAGATTGAAGGATCTACTCTCAGAGTTTTCCCCGGTCTTTGGCGATAAGGCTGCAGTGCGTCAATTCATTCGAAAAATAGTAGATACAAGGAACTATCTTACGCATTATGATGATGTGCTCTGTAAGCGGGCTGTCCAAGGTGCAGACTTATGGCCGTTATGTCAACAAATGGAAGTACTCTTTCAATTGGTGCTCCTCCGAAGAATAGGATTTACAAAAGTCAAAGTGATTGATCTAGTGAACAAGTCTCACAGATTCCAGGATAAAATAGGAGCCAGATAAAAGCCGTCCAACAACCGCTTCAATCTTACAAAGCCCTTGTGGTAGTTTTTACTAGAATCCTTGCCAAGCACCCCTCCCATGACATCTCCTGACATCATCTAACATCTGTTGCTTCTTAAAATATCAATACCGATTTAAATTTGTTGGTTTCCAACTGACGGGAAATCGACGGTTTCCCGCTCTCCTTGATCTATCGAAATTAACGGTTCTGATCAGAATCGCTCCTTTAAATAATATGACTCGACCTTCAAGCAGAAAATTTGCCTAGCAATTTTAATTTGTCCCAGTATTTACTGGGGACTTTTTTTTTAGAAGCCGGTCTCGTAGTTTTTCCCGTGCCGAGTCATCAAGTACTCGTTTTACCCTTCTGGGATCGTGGCCGAGTCGGTATGGCCAAAGAGCGCATTGTTCAACGGGACAGCGTCGGACTTTCTGAGAAGTTTCTGAGCAATCGAGACAATGCTGGCGAATAGTACGGAGTGGCGATGTTATAGCCCTTTTGTTCACGATGGTACTCCAGAGGCCGTATGCTTTTTACTTAGTTCTATGATGGCACGCACTATCCAGCCATCCTGCTCAGTGTTAATCCCTAAAGACTGAGCCTCAGGCTTGAACTCCTTGAAACTGGCATATACTTCCTCTCTGTCTGGTTCTTCTAGGAGCGTTGAAAGCTTGGGTCGATCCATTATCTGTTTCGCTTCTGGATAACATCTCTCCATGGTCGCAATATCTGGAGGACGACCCCACTGGCTTTCATGGGTTCGCATAAGAACATCTTTCAACGCATCCAAGTAATCCTGCGAAAGGTTTTTGATGTACTGCCAAATATCTTTTTTCTGCCCTTCTGGGTAGTTGCCGTAGTAGCCTTGCGCCCAGGCGATAAACTCTTTTGATGTCATACAAGTTCCTCCGTTGCTTCAAGCTCATCAATCCAGGATATGTTCGTAGTAGATTTCTCCAGCTTCATCTTGACTCTTGGCCAGATGCCGCTTGCGGAGAGTATTGAAGGCAAGAATGGTTGCTCGCTCCAGTATTTCTGATTGCTTTTTGTTAGCTGTAAAAACGTTTCCAGCATTTTGCGAATTAACTCCGCATTGCCATCGGTGAAATCAATAATCCGCGTAATGGCTGAACCTTCCTTGCCATAATCTGGAAAGCGTCCATACACAGCCTCGAAAGACTGTTTGATCTTCTCATGAAGTGAGTCTTCGCCTCTGAGGCTTAGAGCATTTTCAATAGGCTTGCTATATATATTCCTTGTCTTGTTATATTTCTTCTCTAGTTCCGGTACGTGTGGCGCACTATCAAAAATATCACTTTGTGAACGGTCATAATCTGAACGGTCACGAGGCGTACTATCAAAAAGGCCACAAAGACGGTAGATATTAGGTTTGTTTCTGTTCATCGCTCGAAGGCCTCTCTGCACCTTCAGGTGACCCAATCTTTCTAGCATACTAATTCCTTTCAAAGTACGTGTCCTGCTTGCATGGGCTCGCTTGGCGATGGCCTCGATACCTGGGAACGCAGAGCCGTCCTTAGAAAAAGAGGCGATGGATGCATAAATCGCAATATCAATAGCATTGAGCTTAGTGTCATCAAAGACAGTCATTGGAACGCGGGCAAAGGATACATTAGTCTTCACTATCCCCGTCCTCCTCAGGTTCATCTTGAAGCTTTGCAGCGCTCAAAGGTTGAAGGCCGAAGACTTTTTTCCTATACTCGACGCATATTTTCAAGAGCCGTATATCCGCATCTTTTTTCTCAAAAATAAAAGGAAGACGTTCCCCGTCGAAGCTTTCAGCAAAGGAAATGAAGTCATACACATCTACGACGATCCTTCCCGGCAACGACCTGAACCGATCGCGTGGAATTGCCAGGGGTCCTTTCATGTCAATTGAGAAAAGTTTGGTATCAGGGTTCCGCAAGACCTCTTCGATGGCAAAGCGAGGAGTTTGTCCGGAAAAGCAGTCATTAGGAAAGGTGCTAATCATGCTCGCCTTCCTTCATGATCATTTAGAGGATCGTGTTCAGATGAGATGGCATAGTGTGACGAGGTAGAAGAAATCTTTTGCAGAACAATCATCTACGCCTCCCCATAAGGAAGGCATCCGCCTGGTCTGAGAGTTCTGCGCCGGTCGCAATTCGACCCCTACGAATCCATTCATCCAATTCTGTAGGATCAAATAGGATACGGCCGTTTCCGGGTTTGAAGCATGGGATTTTTCGCAAGTGAACCAGTTTATAGACATATGATTTCGTAAGGTGTAAGGCTTTTGCAGCTTCATCGATACTTATAAAGTTAACCAAAACATTCTCCAACAAAGGTGTATTTTCTGGGGCGCCTTCCAGTTGCCTTCGTTGGAGTTAGTATGTTATTTGTTTACCTAATAATAAATTGTATAAGTATTTTTAATGCCTTGTAGTTTCATCGCAGTTCCGTTGCATCACCTAACTTAGGAGACCTTTCTTTTTTAAATCAGCTACTCTCTTCTCAATCTTAGGCCTTTTTATAAATCCATCAGTCTTTGTTTTTGGTTCCTCAAAGTCTTGCAACTCGGCTTCTCGCTCCCTCCTGATTCGGCTTAGTTCTGTTGTGATGGTTCTTTCGGTATATTGCGTATCATCTTGCTTATAAAGTTTATCGAAGAACAGTGAATCCTTCACAGGGAGATCCGCATCAAAAATTGCATTAAAATACTTTGGCAAGCTGGTTCCTACACTATAGCCCTCAGAAGCTCTCTTAAGCAGGTGTACGCCTATGAAATCAGTAAAGCACCGTAAAGCTTCAGTTTTATCGACTGTAGATGGATTCAAGGTTGAACCATGGGAATCTATGCCTGTCTGATTACGTTGCTCCATTTCAGACACCGACAAGCCCTCAAGTTTTTTCAATAGCTCTTTAAGTTGTTTTTGTTCTTCTTCCAGTTCTTCAGGTTTATAGGTGGAATATAAATGTCCATCCCAAGCCCTACTTTTCTCGTTATACTTTCCTGGAATCTCTAAAAGTGCAATTTTTGTTTCTATGATCGCTTTGTCCGTACTGAATTCCTCTCGCATATGCCTCTTCAAGATATCTAGAGCCCGCATTAATAGCCCTCCAAGTATTCAACGATCTCGTCAAAAATATGGTTACTGCATCCAAATTGAAAACATCAATGGTCATCAGGTGGGTCGCCAATCGCAATCTTTAACTGGCAGAAAACTTTAAGATATTTCCTCTATTGTCTTTGATATAAAAGCAATCTCGATATTCTTATCTACATCAATTTTTGGCAAACTAGCAATTATTTCCTTCTTTCTCGGATCGGTAAGCCTCAGGTATACAGAAGTAATTTTCACATCCGAATGCCCTAGTAACCTACTAACTGAATAAATATCGCCAGAAGCCTCAAGAGTCATCATGGCAAAACTGTGTCGCCCTGCGTGCCAGCCGAAGGCACGTGTGATTCCCGCTTTCTTTCTCCATGAAATAAGTGGTTGGTGGACATTCACAGCCTTCGTAGCGGTCATTCTCGGGAACAAGAGTTCATCTCCGCGATGAATCTGCTTATCGTTTATTAACGCCCATGCACTTGGACTTAATGGTATGGATACGATCCCTTGCGTTTTATTCTGCCGTTTCTCAATCGCCGGCTCAGGGTCTCGTTTAATATCACCCCAAGTTAGATTTTTAAGATCCCCCAACCGCAGCCCAGTGAAACAGGAAAGCAGAAAAGCGTTTCGACATTGATCTGCCAATTCCCCACCATTAACAGGCGTATCATAAAGCTTTTGTATTTCTTCAATAATCAGGTAAGGTTTCTTTGCCTCAGGAACCTTTATTCCTTTCATACCCTTCGATGGATTCCTATCAATCAGCCGTTCGCGTTCGGCCCGAGTTAGAAGTGCTTTCAATGCATCCAAATAGTGCGCCGCAGTCGTCGCGCCAAGAGTCTTTTGTGATAATAGAAAGGCACGATATCCATCCATGAAGCGTTCGTCAACATCACAAAGAAGGGTATTGCTCGCGAATAGTCGAAGATATTTTAAACTTTTTGGCAAATGCATCTTCTTTTCGTAACCCTTCGACACCTCTTCAGCATAAGAAATAAGTGCTTTTTTTGAAGCCACTGGGTCGAGAAGCTGAAACCGTCCGGATACAATTTGCATTTCTCTTTTTCGTCGTATTGCTTCAGCAAGTGACAAAATCTCGCGTTTGCCTCGCGTATCAGTCGGAACCGAGAGCCCAGTACTCTCCCAACGCCTCATTCCCCGGTAGTTTATATCAAGATATACGTACTGGCCTTTTCCTCGAATCCTAATCTTTACACCCATGAATGCCTCCATAGAATGTTCTATATACCCGATTGGCTCTACGTATATTCTACAAGCATATGGTAAAACAAGGTTTAAAGAAGGTCAATAGAGAAAAAGAATAATTATATTAAAATGCGATTATACCTAATTAATATGGGTGAAATGTGCATTACACGCAATAAAAAAGGCTTCCTTTCGGAAGCCTAAAAAATGCCCAGAGGGGGACTTGAACCCCCATGCTTTCGCACTAGAACCTGAATCCATCTAGACCAAGAATCTAGCCATAGCACGGTATAACACTAATACAAAGTCTAGAATACACAGGAATAATATTTACTTATCCTATATAAACTTTACTTTAACCGCATATCACAGTATAACGCTGTGAGCAGAAAGGGTAAAGAGAAAAAGTATCACTTTTTAATATCACTTATGAGTGATTTTCGACCAAAAGTATCACTTTAAAAGTGCCATATCTGATGATGTAAGAAATATTTTTAACAAACTCTTTTAATATTGCCAGAACTCTACTGGAGATCAGTCAAAATGAACCAGAGCGTGAACAAGCTTTCGCTCCGGTTCAAATTTTTGACAAGTATTAAATAAGCTTTGAAAAAATATGACTCGACCTAGCCCCCTAAAAGTGGACACAAAAGGCGCTTGTCGTAACAGATGACCGATTGCCGGAAATGGACTCAGTTCAGTCGTTGACACTTGCTTTATATCAATTTAGCATTTTTTGCGAAGGCCGACCCCGCTTCCTAGGTATAAGCCTTGGAATCACAATTTGATTTTTCGAAGGCCGGCCTTTTCGTTTTGCTACTACTGTAACATCGTCTTCAGAATTATTTCGTATATCAACCAATTTTTTAAATAAAGCAACAAACTCGCCTACAAGTTCTTTTTTCAATTCTTTTAAGAACTGTTCTGGGATATTACTAATACAAATCGATACAATTGAGCAATCATTACATGCTTCAACTGAGAATACAGAAATTAAATCAGAATATTCTGTCTTCAACCAAATATCATTCCTAAAAGAATATATAAAAATACCATTATTTTTATGCAAAAATCTTCCTTGGTACTTGCCAAGCCTAAAGGATGAACCCATGAAAGTAGAAAGACGTTTCCTAGTATTCGAGGCACCTTGAGGAATCTTAAGTACAATACTAAAGCAAGTAATTTCTCTACCTCCGTTGCAGTTTTATGCAAACCTATTAGATTTTTTTCTCCTCGAATAATATTTAAGAATAGATGCTACTTTTTTTGACTGGTTATACTGAACACCTTCTTCAATAGTTTTCACTAGTTCCTCTTTCTCACTTTCCAATAATGCCCTAAAAGCGCTGCGCCAAGAAACAGAATCATTTTCAATGTGTTTTTCGCGATTGATTATATAATCTTCAGGCATCATAGCAATTTCGATAAATTCTGATGAATTCTTACCAGAGGCAGCATTAAAGAAAT
>Ga0172379_10009208_pt1 | contig 12229 bp, 11 predicted proteins | sample GrowelOW334metaG_FD_119756 | JGI IMG/M metagenome (GOLD analysis project Ga0172379, IMG submission 119756) | Groundwater microbial communities from an aquifer near a municipal landfill in Southern Ontario, Canada - Groundwater well OW334 metaG | ecosystem: Environmental > Aquatic > Deep... | reverse complement strand
TCTGCTGGCCTTAAACGCCGCGGTTGAGGCGGCCCGGGCCGGTGAGGCAGGAGCCGGATTCGCGGTGGTCGCAGACGAGGTCCGCAACCTGGCCATGCGGGCTGCGGAGGCGGCAAAGAACACCTCAAATCTCATCGAAGGCACGGTACAGAAGATCACCACCGGCAACGCCCTGGTTAGCGAAACCAGCGAATCCTTTTATGTTGCCTCCCAGTCCACCACCCGGATTGGCACGATCATCTCGGAGATTGCCGGAGCGGCAAGTCAGCAGGCCAACGCCATCAGCCAAGTCACCAAGGCCATCCACGAGATCGATACCGTGACCCAGAGCAACGCTGCGGCAGCGGAAGAATCCGCCTCCGCTTCCGAAGAGCTGAATGCCCAAGCGGAAATGATGAAAGGCTCTGTGGGGCATTTGCTGGAAATGGTGGGCGGCGCGGATGCCCCGGAAAAAGGACAGCCAGAGGCCAAAAGATTGAAACGTCCCCCTACTCCGTCACAAGCCGGCACTAAAAAAATCGCAGCTCCGGCCAGAAAGGCCCTGCCCCCCGCGGCAAAAAACTCTTCGGCAAAGGGAGCGACCCCAGAGGAAATCATCCCCATGGGCGATGATTTCGAAGATTTTTGATTCTTCCCAAAAAAAAAGGGAACTTTTACACTGGAGGGGGGTCTTACTTTTATAAACACCGTGAAAACAGGAAATCTTCTCCCCTTTGGTTTCTTTTTTTTCACCTGTTTCCTCTCTCCTTTCTTCTTGCCGCCACAAGCGGTGCGCAGAGGCCATTCCCCCCCTCCGGGAATGGCCTCTGTTTTTATTTGGCCTCCCGCTTTTTTCTCTTGGTAATCCTTCTCAAATAATAATATGCTGATAGCAGAAACCGCTGGTCATCAAAGCGCATCCGCCACAGGATACGTATGAGAAAGCAGCTCCAATTTCCAGGGAGAGACAAGATGGATCTCAAGCAGTGGTCATTGCGGGGGAAAATTGTTTTGGTGGGTGTATTGCTCCCCACCGTGCTCATAGTTGGGCTATTCCGCCTCTACTCATCTGAATCACGGGAAAAGACCCTTACCGCGTACGCGGATAAGGCCAGAGCCATCTGCTTGACCGCCGAGTCCACCCGCGACGAGATGGAACAAAAATGGCAGATGGGGCTGTTCACCGCCGAACGCCTCCGGGAACTGGCGGCAGCAGGAGAAAGAGACAAGGCCGTTGCCATGGTTCCCGTGGTTTCCGCCTGGAATGCGGCGATGCGCAAGGCACAGGAAGGCGGCTACACCTTCAAGGTGCCGAAGCACTCTCCCCGAAATCCCAAAAACGAACCGGACGAGCTGGAGGCCAAGGCCCTCAAGCTGATGGAAGACCAGCACCTTGACGAATACTACGAAATCGACCCTGCAATCAACGCAGTCCGCTATTTCCGCGCGGTCCGCCTCACTGAAACCTGCCTGCTCTGCCACGGCGATCCGAAAACCTCCCAGACGCTCTGGGGCAACAGCAACGGAACCGACCCCACCGGCGGCCCCATGGAAAACTGGAAAACCGGCGAGGTGCATGGCGCTTTCGAGGTGATCCAGTCCCTGGATCAGGCGGACAAACAGCTGAGCGCCTCCATCACCAAGGCCACATACCTGGTGGTGGCGGGCCTCGCCGTCATGGCGGTGCTCTTTGCCACTCTGGTAATCCGTATCGTTTCAAATTCGGTGATCAAGCCGGTCACCCGGATCATCGCGGATCTGACCCGGAGTTCGGACAATCTTCTTGATGCGGCCAACCAAGTTTCTTCCGCCAGCCACGAACTGGCCGACGGCGCCACCCGCCAGGCCGCAAGCTTGGAAGAGACATCCGCTTCGCTGGAAGAGATGTCCTCCATGACCAAACAAAACGCCGAAAACGTCAGCCAGACCAGCCTGATGGCGGAAAATGCCCGAAGCTCGGCCGAGGTCGCCCAGCACAGCATGGAGCGGATGACCGATGCCATCGCCAGTATCAAAAAATCCGCGGATCAAACTGCGGTAATTATGAAAACCATCGACGAAATCGCCTTCCAGACCAACCTGCTGGCCCTAAATGCCGCGGTTGAGGCAGCCAGGGCCGGCGAAGCCGGAGCCGGATTCGCGGTGGTGGCCGACGAGGTTCGAAATCTGGCCCTGCGCAGCGCGGAAGCAGCCAAGAATACGGCGCAACTCATTGAAGAATCGCAGAAAAACGCGGACAACGGCGTAAAATCCGCCTCGGAGGTCCAGGAAATTCTGATCAAGATCGTTGACGGGGTCAAAAAGGTCAGCCAGCTTGCCAAGGAGATCTCCGTGGCCAGCGACGAACAGGCCCAGGGCGTCACCCAGATCAATCTTGCCGTCTCCGACGTGGACAAAGTGACCCAGGGCAACGCAGCCATTTCCGAAGAAGCTGCCTCGGCAAGCGAAGAGATGTCCGGCCAGGCCAAGGAACTGAGCGAACTGGTCCACTCCCTGGCCGAGGTGGTAGGCGCCCCGCAGGCTAGCGTTCCGCAGCAAAGCCAGCAACGTCCGCCTAGGCGAACTCCGGTAAAGCCGGTGAAAAAACTTGCCTCCCCTGCGGCTGCCAAACCCAAGGGTGACAAGGCGCAGGATGTTATCCCCTTTGACGACGATGAGTTTGAAAACTTTTAACACTTATACACAGGAGAAACACCATGGCATTATTGACTTGGCAGGACAAGTATTCCGTAGGCATCAAACAGATTGACGACCAACACAAGCAACTGATCAACATGATCAACGAACTCAACGACGCCATGCTGGCGGGCAAGGGCAAGGATGCCCTGATGCCGGTATTGACCAAGCTGGCCAACTACTGCGTGAGTCATTTCGCCGTCGAGGAAAAGCTGTTCGACACCCACGGATACCCGGAAACCGCCGACCACAAGGACAAGCACAACAAGATGACCGCCAAGGTCAAGGCGCTCATTGGCGAGGTGCAGAGCGGCAAAAGCACGGTCAGCATCGAAGTGATGAACTTCCTGAAAAACTGGCTGGACAAACACATCATGGAAACAGACAAAAAATATGGCCCCTACCTGAACAGCAAGGGTGTCAAATAAACCAATTCCCGCACAGGCCGGGGCAGCAAACCCAAACTCTGGCTCCCCGGCCCCTTCTTCATGCAACCACGCATCTCGGAATCTCTATGAACTGCCGGGTAAACATCGACACCTATCGCTGCAACAGCTGCGAAACCTGCGTGGTTATCTGCCCGGAGGTCTTCCGGATGAACGAAGTTTCGGAAAAGGCGGAGCCCATCTCTGACAGGGTGCCGTGCAGTGAATCCCTGGACCGGGCTGCTGCCATGTGCCCGGAAAAATGCATTGAGATTACCATCCTCTGATTCACTGTTGCCTGCGACCAAACAGAAAAGGCCATCCGTTCCCGGATGGCCTTTTCTGTTTATCATCAACCGGACACGCCGAGCCCGGCTCAAATGCCCCGCACCTCAATCCTGCGCGGCTTGGCGGGCGCAACCTTGGGCAGCACCAGGGTAAGCACCCCATCGGCCATGGTGGCCTGGATCTTCTCCTGATCAATGGTTTCCGCCACCGTGAACTTGCGCAGGTAGCTGCCGGGCGCAAATTCACGCAACAGAACAGTTTCCCCACCGTGCTCTTCCTGGGCCACGGTGCCGCGAATGGTCAGGGTTTCATTCTCCAGCTCGATTTCAACCCCTTCCTTGGCAACTCCCGGCATCTCCGCCAGCACATTGACCGCCTCTGCGGTTTCAAAGATATCCACCGCAGGCACATACTGTTTTTCCGGCTTGGTGGGTTCCCCCGCCTGCTGCACTTCCTGCTTCTGCTGGATCTGCATTTCTTTTTCCGTCATAGGTACACTCCTTCAAAAAAGCATGAACACAATCCATCAAGCCCGCTTCAGCCGACATTCACCTTGATCTGCCTGGGCTTTACCGCTTCCGCCTTGGGCAGGATGATGGTGATAATCCCGTCCGCCGCCTTTGCCTCGATCCTGTCCACCTGAACCTTGGCCGGCAGGGTGATGGCTCGGCTGAATCTGCCGCACTCAAGCTCCCGGCGGTGATAGGAACATTTTTCATCCGTTGTGCAGGTTTTCCGTTCTCCCCGAATGGTCAAGGTGTCCCCCTCGATGGAGATCTCCACCTCGCCAGCCGGTACCCCGGGAATCTCGGCCCGGACATAGAGGTTGCCGCTGTTCTCGGAAATGTTCAAGGCCGGAAAGACCGTGGCCCTTCCGCTGGAATCCGGACCTGTTCCCTGAAAAAGCGCGTCCAGCTCCCGCCGCATCCTTTCAAAATCAGCCCAGGGATTTCTGAACAATTTCTGATCGGCAAATCGTACAATCGCCATACCCACCTCCTGTGTTAATTATGTGTAACAGCTTGATTTTAATGAGTTTATATTCCTTACACACAAAAAATAAGAATCTTTGCCCGCTTGTCAAGATTGGACAATATTTTTCAAAAGCAGGCAAAACACACCCATCCAGTCCATCATACCACGGAGGAAATCATCTTTGCGAAACAGCGATGATAACGCTACCCTCCGAAACAAAAATCGGGTATAGTTGCGACCCGTATTCATGCCGGAGCCAGCGCCGTTAACAGCAGCGCAAGCGGCGCTGCTGGCGTTCCGGCTTCCACCCCCATTACGGCCATAGGCCCTCTGTTGCGGGCATACCCTCACAAGAAAACAGGAGAAACACACATGAAACTTATTCTTTTGGGCGCCCCCGGCGCAGGTAAAGGCACGGTGGCAAAGCTGCTCACCGCCATCGACGGTTCGGTCCAGATTTCCACGGGCGACATTCTCCGCGGCGCAGTCCAGGCCGGCACCCCCCTTGGCAAGGAAGCGGAAGGCTACATGAAGCGGGGCGACCTGGTTCCCGACTCGCTGATCATGGGCATCATGGAAAACCGCCTCCAGGAACCCGATTGCGCCAAGGGCTTTCTGCTGGACGGTTTCCCCCGCACCATTCCCCAGGCCGAAGCCCTGACCGCCCTGTTGCAGAAACTCAACATCAAATTGGACATGGTCGCCTCCATCGACGTGCCCCGCGACGTGATCTTCGACCGGCTCTGCACGAGAAGGACCTGCACCAATCCCTCCTGCCAGGCGATTTACAACACCAAGAGCAACCCGACCAAGGTGGAAGGGATCTGCGACAAATGCGGCAGCCCGGCGATCCAGCGCGAGGACGAAACCCAGGAAGCCATTGCCCACCGGTTGGACACCTACAACGAGAAAACCGCGCCTCTGGCCGGGTTCTACGAAAAGGCAGGTCTGTTGAAATCCATCGTCGGCACCTCCAGCGATGTGGTGGTTGACGCCATCAAGAAACAGCTTGGCCTGTAATTATCAGCTGTCAGCTGTAAGCTATGAGCTGCCAGCTGACAGCGGTTTCTGCCCATGACCCCGGAAATCACCATCATCGGCGGCGGCCTCGCGGGATGCGAGGCCGCCTGGCAAGCTGCCCAGCGCGGCTGCCGGGTAACGCTGCACGAGATGAAACCGGTGCGCTTCAGCCCGGCGCACGAATCTCCGCTGCTGGCCGAACTGGTCTGCAGCAACTCCCTGCGCGCCGCCGATGTCTCTTCTGCCGTGGGTCTTCTCAAGGAAGAGATGCGGCGGCTGGGCTCCCTGATCATGGCGGCGGCCGACCAGACCCAGGTTCCGGCCGGCCGGGCCCTGGCCGTGGATCGCTCCCTCTTTGCCCAATTCATCACCGAAAAAATCGAAAATCATCCTTCCATTACCGTGGTCAGGGAGGAAGTCACTGAACTTCCGCCCCCTGGGCAATGGCCGGTGATCATGGCCTCCGGCCCCCTCACCTCAAGTCCGCTTGCCGCATCCCTGGCCCAACTCACCGGGGAAGAGCACCTGGCCTTTTACGACGCCATCGCCCCCATCGTTACCGCCGATTCCCTGGACATGACCATCGTTTACCGGGCCTCCCGCTACGACGACGGGCCGGGCGACTATCTGAACTGCCCCATGAACCGCGATGAATACACAGCCTTTATCGAGGCCATGCGTTCCGCAGACAAGGTGCCGCTCAAGGAATTCGAGGAACAAAAATACTTCGAGGGGTGTCTTCCCATCGAGGTCATGATGGAGCGGGGCGAAAACACCCTCCGCTTCGGGCCCATGAAACCGGTGGGGTTGCCCGACCCGAGAACCGGCCGCGACCCGTACGGTGTGGTCCAGCTCCGCATGGAAAAAAAAGACGGCCTGCTCTACAATATGGTGGGCTTCCAGACCAAGCTGACCTATAAGGCCCAGCAGGAAGTGTTCCGTCTGATTCCGGGCATGGCCCAGGCTGAGTTCGCCCGGCTCGGCAGCATCCACCGCAACACCTTTGTGTGCGGGCCTAAGGTGCTGCTCCCGAGCCTGCAAGTGAAAAACCGGCCCGATCTCCTGCTGGCCGGGCAGATCAGCGGAGTGGAGGGCTATGTGGAGTCCACGGCCATGGGCTTGCTGGCCGGGATCAACGCGGTACGATTGGCTGGCGGCCAGGCGGCACTCGACCTGCCCAACGACACCGCCATGGGCGCGCTGGTCGGCCATCTGACCCAGACCGACCCCAAGCATTTCCAGCCCTCCAACATCAACTTCGGCCTGTTCCCGGTCTGGGAGACGAAACTTCCTAAAAAACTGCGAGGACAACACCGTGCCCAAACAGCCCTGGCTTCCCTCAAACAGTTCTGCGACGCGGAAAAACTGGAACCGGCTCCCATATGAGCGGTGCTTTTTCTGCCTTCTTCTGCTCATCGGCCTGCTGATTTCCCCCGTGGCCCACTCCGCCGCCGCCCCACGCCTCCCCCTGCAACAGCTCGATATCGCCTTTGACCTTGCCAGCCACCGGCTCACCGGCACATCACGCATCACCATTCCGGCCCAAACCGCTGTCACCATCTTCCTGGCAAGCCTGGACATCACAACACTGGAGCTGAACAACGTGCCGCTCCAAGCCTCGGAGCAGGTGACCATCCCCTCGGCTCCCCGCGACCAGCAGGTGGCCATCAACTTTCACAAAACATACGTTGGCAGCCAAGCGGACGGACTTATCGGCAGCAACGGCATCGCCCTCACCGGAATCTGGCATCCGCGCTTGGACACCGACTGCCTCCAGGAACTGACCGCCGCCATCCCCAAGCAGTTTGAGGCCATCTCCGAGGCCGAGGAGATCAGCAGCACCGTGGCTGGAAACACCCGCACCGTCCGCTTCCGGTTCAGCCATCCCCTGGAGAGCCTCAACTTTGTGGCCGGCCCCTACGTGGCGGAGCACCAACCCATCACACCCGGCCAGACCCTGTATTCCTATTTCTTTGCGGAAGATAAGGAGCTGGCTGCGGAATACCGTAAAAAAACCCTTGCCTATCTCAAACGCTACCAGGAGCTGATCGGCCCCTATCCTTACAAGCGTTTCAGCATCGTGGAAAACCGCCTCCCCACCGGCTACGCCATGCCCACCTTCACCCTGCTGGGACAGGCCGTGGTCCGGTTGCCTTTTATCACCGAGACCTCCCTGGGCCATGAGGTGTTGCACAGCTGGTTCGGCAACGCGGTGGGCGTGGATGGGAGCCAGGGCAACTGGTGCGAAGGCCTGACCACCTACCTGGCGGATCAGGCCTTTGCCGTGGACAAACAGGGTGATGGTGGATTCAGAAAGCAACAGCTCATCAACTACCAGAGCTACGTGAGCCAGGATAATACCGAGGCGCTCAAGGATTTCAACGGGGCGAACAGCCATGTTGCCACCGGAGACAAGGCGAATCGGGCAGTGGGCTACGACAAGGCGAGCATGGTTTTCCACATGCTGTTCAGAGAAATCGGCGATGCCCCATTTTATGCGGGGCTGCGGGATTTTTATGCACGTTTTCGCAATCAACAGGCAAGCTGGCAGGATCTGGCCGCAAGTTTTTCCAAAAGCTCCCACCAGAATCTGGAACCGTTTTTCAGCCAATGGCTCGATCGGCCCGATCTTCCCCGCCTGAAAATCACCTCTGGCACCCTTACGGAAAAGGACGGCCAGCTGCAACTTGGGCTCACCATCAAGCAACTCCAGGAAAAACCCTACCGGCTGCGATTGCCCCTGGATATCGTCACCGCCAAGGGCAAACAACGGCGCGAAGTGACCCTTACCGGCGCCGAGACCAAACTGACCGTCAGTCTGGAGGATTATCCCTCGCTGGTAATTGGTGATCCGGAGTACGACCTGATGCGGGCCCTGGCCCCGGAAGAACTGCCGCCCACCTGGTCGCGCTTCCTCGGCGCTCGCGAAAGGCTGGCCATTATCCCGGAGGGAGAGGCCCAGCAGAGCTATGCCCCGCTCATCGAACTCCTTACCGCCATGGAGTGCCCGGTCAAAACCGCAAGCGAGGCCACGGACAAGGATCTGGCTGGCAAGGGTGTGCTTTTTCTCGGCGCCAACAGCCGATTGGCCCGCTCCCTCTTTGCCTCTCCGCCCCAGGCCGCCACGGGCTTTAGCCTGGAAGCGCGCGAGAATCCCCTGGCTCCAGGCCAGGTCGCGGTGCTGATCGCTTCGGGCAGTGCGGCGCAAACCGCCGCTGCCGCACCCAAGCTCGCCCATTACGGCAAATACAGCACGCTCTATTTCAACCAGGGCCGGATAGAGCAAAAAAACATCGCCGAGACCGAGCAGGGCATACGCCTGGCCATCGACACCCCGCCCATGGGCATCGCCCTGCCCCAGGCCCTGCCCTTTGCCGCAATCATGGCGCAAATCGGTGACAAACGGGTGGTGTATGTGGGGGAGAGCCACACCCGCTACGAAGACCATCTTCTGCAACTGCGGGTGATCCGGGCGCTCTTCGCCCAAAACCCCAAACTTGCCATCGGCATGGAGATGTTCAGTAGGGAGGCGCAGCCTGTTCTTGACCGGTACGTGGCCGGGGAGCTGAGCGAGCGGGAATTCCTGAAGCAATCGGGATATTTTTCCAAGTGGGGCTTTGATTACCGATTGTACCGGGACATCATCAACTTTGCCCGGCGCAACAAACTGCCCATCGTGGCCCTCAATCAGGAAAAGGAGATCGTCAGCAAGGTCTTCAAACAAGGCGCAGCCGCCCTCACCGATGAGGAGCTCGCCAAGATTCCTGCGGACCGCGATCTGACCATCCCCGGCTATCGTGAGCGGATCACCGAGGTCTTTGCCATGCACGGCCAGCACGGCGAAGAACCGGAACAGGTCAACGGTTTCTTCCAGGCCCAAGCCATTTGGGACGAAACCATGGCCGAGTCCGTGAGCAACTTCCTCACCGCCCATCCGGAAAAGAGGATGGTGGTGCTGGCAGGACAAGGGCATACCGACAAAGCCACGGCCATCCCGCCCCGGGTTGCCCGCCGGATGCCAGGGATTCCCCAGGCCGTCATCCTAAACAGCGAGAACGAGGCACTTGACCAGACCGAGACGGACTACCTGATCTTTTCCAAGCCCGTGGAGCTGCCCCCGGCAACGGTTCTCGGGGTGATGCTGGCCGACACCCCCGAGGGTCCGCAGGTGGAAGGATTGGCAGAGAAAAGCAAAGCTGGCGCGGCAGGGATTAAGGAAAGAGATGTCCTCCTGGCGCTGGATGACGAGCCGATCGCCACCATCGACGATCTGAAGATCATCCTGCTTGGCAAGGAAACCGGTAAGCAGGTGACGGTAAAGATCAAGCGAAAATCAGGATTCTTGTTCAAGCAGGAGTCGGCGCTTTCCATCCCGGTGGGGTTGTAGCAGGGTTCAGATCGGCCGAAACCCAGAAAGTTCCCTCCCCCCTGGCGGGGGAGGGGGATTCAATTTGAAAGAGGCAAGAGCCTCACCCATCTTTTCTTTTGGCCTTCCCCCTGCTCCGGGCTATAATGGGCAAAGATCAAGGACTGCCCATGACAACGCCCGACGAAAACTACACCACAGCCCCACCGATCCCAGCCCAGGCCGCCGTGGAATTTCTCCAGGAGGTCCGCCAGCTCGTCGCCTTCCACCAGGCAATCGGCATCGAGGGCTACCCCCGCACCCCGGAGCTTGCGCAATTTCTTGCCGGGCCGCAGCCACCGACACCACCGGCCCGGCCGCAAACAAAAACCGCTTCCAGGCCGGAGACGATCCGCACCCCATCCGCCCAACGCCAGACCACGACGGCAGCCATGCCAAACACCACCCTGACCGAGCTCTATGCCGAAATGCAGGCCTGCCAACGCTGCCAGCGACACCAGAGCCGAAGCAAGGCAATCACCGGTGAGGGCACGACCGGGGTCAAGCTGTTGATCATCACCGATGCGCCCTCTGTAGAGGACGATTGTTCCGGCCTGGTCATGAGCGGGGAACCGGGCCAGCTCCTCGACAAGATGCTGGGGGCCATCGGCCTGAGCCGGGCAGAAGTCCACCTGAGCCTACTCACCAGATGCCATGCGCCGGAACCGCCGGGAAAGGAGGCGGTGGACGCCTGCCTGCCCTTCCTGCTCAAGGAAATCATGCTCGTCGCCCCCACAATCATCTGCGCCATGGGGGTGCTTACCGCCCAGAAGCTGCTCCACACCAACAAACCCCTGAGCCAATTACGCGGCAGGTTCCACGATTTCCAGGGCATTCCGCTCATCCCCAGCTTTTCGCCGGAGTTTCTTTTGAAAAATCCGGAGATGAAAAAGGCGACCTGGCTGGATTTGCAGATGATTCAGAAGAAGATTCTAGTCGCTTAGTCCCGCATCTCAGGCAAGATTTTAAAGAGAAAAACATGTCAGGATTCTGTTTCGCTACGATTAATAGAAGGCCATACCCAGTTCTATTGACAGGGTAAAATGTATTATCCGGATAATATGAAGGCTCAAAAATGGAAACATTGGAAGAAATCAGGAACACAATAAGTACTGAAATTACATCTGATGATGCAGAGATTCGAGCAGAATATTTTAAACACTTTAAACCAGATATCGAAAAATTTATCGATGCAATGGCCCGGGCTTTTCTTGAATGGAGAGCGCTTGACAACAATATTCATGCCGATGAAAGGCGAGCATACGTATCTGGGTTAGTACATACTTCTATAACACTTCACCTCCTATCATTGAAACTATTCGTGTCTGGTAACACTGTTGCAGCTGGCAACTTAATGCGTCAAGTACTTGAATCAATCGCGCTTGCCTTGCTTTGTGCAGGCAAAAATCTTGGCATTTTAGAAAAATTCATGGATGGAACTTATAGAACTAACAATGCAATCCGTGATGTGAAAGTACACTCAAATTTTCTTATGCTTAAACCAGATGGAGTAGCGGCGCTTGCCGATTCACAAAATTTCTACCACCAGTACAGCCACCCTACGTTGCTTACTTTGGCAGCAGGAATATCATGGACAGAAAAAGGTCTTTATGTGGGCGCATCATTCGATGAAGGAAAATTAGAGGCGTACTCAAAAGAGATAAATAGTCGTGTTGGCTTAGCAGAGGTTTTCGTAAATTTTATTCATGCAGTTAATGCTAACCTCTATAAATGGTGAATCATACTTAACCCAAACACTTGAGTGGATGCAGAGAATTTCGGCGCACTGCCCAACTTAACATTCCTGCAGCAACCAAGAAAAATCCCCCTACAGCCCCTCCGACGTGAAAGCCACCACCTGATCAATGTTGTCCGCATCGGCAAAGAGCATAACCAGTCGGTCCACCCCCAGAGCAATCCCCGCAGCCTGCGGCATCCCTTCTAACTCGGCAAGAAACGACTCCGGCATGGGACCCGAATCACGACCCTGCCGCCGGATAACCTCCTGCTCCGCCAGAAACCGAGCCCGCTGCTCAATAGGATCAACCAGCTCGGAAAAGCCGTTGGCCAATTCCAGCCCGGCCACGTAAAGCTCGAAGCGCTCGGCCACTGCTGGATCGGTCGGCGACAGCCGGGCCAAGGCGCCCAACGCAGCCGGGTAGTCGCAGAGGAAGGTGGGAGTGGCCATGCCCAGATGCGGCTCCACAAACTCCACCAGCAGTTCATCGAACCGGTCCTGCGCCAGCGCCTCCTCCACCGTGCAGGGCGCATAGCGGCGGAAGGCCTCGGCTACGGTAATCCGCTCCCACTCCGGGGCAAGATCGATCCTGCGCCCCTGCCATTCCAGCACCCCATCCTTGCCCATGGACGCAGCCAGATGGCGCAACAACGCCTCGCAATCCTCCATCAGGTCGCGGTAATCGGTTTGGGCCGCGTACCACTCCAGCATGGTGAACTCGGG
>Ga0172379_10009206_pt1 | contig 12230 bp, 9 predicted proteins | sample GrowelOW334metaG_FD_119756 | JGI IMG/M metagenome (GOLD analysis project Ga0172379, IMG submission 119756) | Groundwater microbial communities from an aquifer near a municipal landfill in Southern Ontario, Canada - Groundwater well OW334 metaG | ecosystem: Environmental > Aquatic > Deep... | reverse complement strand
CGCTTTGTTCGGTCAATGCGGCGGTCGCCATCGCTTGCTCTTCGGTCGTACCCGCCTCGCCCGCCATCGCCGCCGCAGTCTCGCGCAGCGCCGGTCCGGCGGAGACAAGTTGACCGACCGAGGCCCCTGCTTCGCCCTCGAACACCTGAAACAGCGCGTCCAGATGCGCGGCGCGGCGCGCGCGCGCCGCATCTTCGCGACGTTCGCTGGCGCTGAGCGCATCCGCAGTGCGGCGCGCTTCCTCGCTCAGGCGCCGCGCATCGGCCGATCGCTGCCGCGCAAAGGCCAGCGCACGGGCAATCTCCCCGATTTCATCGCTGCGATCGAGCGCCGGGATCACCACATCGGCCTGGTCGAGCGTGATGCTGCGCGTCGCCTCGGCAATCTGCGCAAGCGGCCGTTCCACGTGCCGCGCCAGCATCCGCATCCCCCAAAAGGCGACCAGGATCGCCGCGATCGTCACAAAGGCCACCAGGAAATAGACGCGATCGAACCCGGTTTCGAGTGCGCCGCGCTCGTGAAGCGCATCGGCGCGCAGATCGGCGATCAACGTGCCGCTCGCCCCGGTCAACGGATCGATTGCGGCGTAGAGCGCCCCGCTGACGAAGAAGTCGAGTTGATCGACTCGCCCGGCACGCAGCAAATCCAGCAATTTGTCGAGCGCGGCATCGGCGTCGTGGCGTGCCGCTTCGACCTTGGCCACCTCATCGGCGCGCCTTGCGTCGAGATTGTGCTCCATAAAGGCGCTCCAGCTCGCGGCGATCTCGGCGCGGTTGGCTTCGATCGTCGCGACCGCACCCGGCGCAGACAGATTCCCGCTCCGCACTTTGTGCGCCGTCAGCAGGGCAGTCGCATAGTTCGCGTTGACGCGCTGCAATTCGCCAATCGGATAAAGCCGGTCCATGATGAGCGTGCGCACCCCCTGGCTGGTGGCCAGGGTCGCGCCGATCAAGGCCAGCGTCAGCATCGCCTGGATGCCGAGCAGCCCCCAAACGATGCGCCGCAACTGCACGCGCATGTTCCCGCTATCCCCCTCCCAGCGCAACAGCATTGCGCGTAGCGAGAGCAGGAGTGCGGAAAACGAGCGGGGCAATGCGAGGCTGTTCATAAACCCTGCTATGGCTCCAAAGGACCAAACAGATGGTTAAGCCTATGTTACACTTGCATGAAATATGAAGAGTATGCCGGTAGTTTGGGGCGCGCGCATAGCTGTACCTCCGGGCGGCTTGCATCGCGCCCTACCCAATGCTAACCGCCCGCCAACCCATCTGAAGGCGCATTCCCCAACGCCCTCTATTTGCATGGGGCCACCATTCGTGCCCAAGAGGACCCCAATCGCGTGGAGACATCCGGCGGTATTCAAGCAAGCTTAAGCGGACGCTATGCGACCGCGCTCTTCGAGCTTGCCCGTGACAGCAAAGCCATCGATGCGGTCGAGGCGAGCCTTGGCCGCGTTCGCGCCGCCATCGCGCAATCGAGCGAATTCGCGCAGTTGATCGGCAGCCCGATCGTTTCGCGTGCCGATGCGGCCCGGGCGGTTGCCGCGGCAGCCGAAATGATCGACGTGGACGACACCACCGCCAAGTTCCTCGGCGTGCTCGCCGAGAACCGGCGGTTGTCGCAATTGCCCGCGATCATCCGCGCGTTTCGCGGCCTCGCCGCGCGGCACCGTGGCGAAACCACGGCGGAAGTGACCTCGGCACATCCGCTGACCGACGACCAGGTCGACGCGCTGAAGCAGCAATTGCGCACGCGCATCGGCACCGATGTTTCGGTCGATCTCGCGGTCGATCCCACCCTCCTCGGCGGTCTGGTTGTCCAGATCGGTTCGCAACGGATCGATTCGTCGATCCGCACCCGTCTCAATACTCTCGCGCACGCGATGAAAGGTTAAGTCATGGATATCCGCGCCGCAGAAATCTCGAAGGTCATCAAGGACCAGATCGCCAATTTCGGCACCGAAGCGCAGGTTTCGGAAACCGGCCAGGTGCTCAGCGTCGGTGACGGTATCGCCCGCATCCACGGGCTCGACAACGTCCAGGCGGGCGAAATGGTCGAGTTCTCGAACGGCGTGCAGGGCATGGCGCTCAACCTTGAGGCCGATAACGTCGGCGTCGTGATCTTCGGCTCGGACAGCCAGATCAAGGAAGGCGATGTCGTCAAGCGCACGGGCACGATCGTTGACGTTCCCGTCGGCAAGGGCCTGTTGGGGCGCGTCGTCGATGGTCTCGGCAACCCGATCGACGGCAAGGGCCCGATCGTTTCCGACCAGCGCAGCCGCGTCGAAGTCAAGGCACCGGGCATCATCCCGCGCCAGGGCGTCAACGAGCCGGTACAGACCGGCCTCAAGGCGATCGACGCGCTCGTCCCCGTTGGCCGTGGCCAGCGCGAACTCATCATCGGCGATCGGCAGACCGGCAAGTCCGCCGTCGCGATCGACACCTTCATCAACCAGAAGGCCGCACACCAGGGCGATGACGAGAGCAAGAAGCTCTATTGCATCTATGTCGCGGTCGGCCAGAAGCGTTCGACCGTTGCGCAGCTCGTCCGCACGCTGACCGAAAACGGCGCGATGGACTATTCGATCGTGGTTGCCGCAACCGCGTCGGACCCCGCACCGCTGCAGTTCCTCGCGCCTTATACCGGTTGCGCGATGGGTGAGTATTTCCGCGACAACGGGATGCACGCCGTCATCGTCTATGACGATCTGTCGAAGCAGGCCGTTGCCTACCGCCAGATGTCGCTGCTGCTGCGCCGCCCGCCGGGTCGCGAAGCCTATCCCGGCGACGTGTTCTATCTCCACTCGCGTCTCCTCGAGCGCGCAGCGAAGATGAACGACGCGAACGGGGGCGGCTCGCTCACCGCACTGCCGATCATCGAAACGCAGGCCGGCGACGTGTCCGCCTACATCCCGACCAACGTGATCTCGATCACCGACGGCCAGATCTTCCTTGAAACCGACCTGTTCTTCGCGGGCGTCCGCCCGGCGATCAACGTCGGTCTGTCGGTCAGCCGCGTCGGCTCGGCGGCGCAGACCAAGGCGATGAAGAAGGTGTCGGGCTCGATCAAGCTCGAGCTCGCCCAGTATCGCGAAATGGCGGCGTTCGCGCAGTTCGGCTCGGACCTCGATGCCTCGACGCAAAAGCTGCTCAACCGCGGCGCACGCCTGACCGAGCTGCTGAAGCAGGCGCAGTTCTCGCCAATGCCGTTCGAAGAGCAGACCGTGTCGATCTTTGCGGGTACGCAAGGCTTCCTCGACACCGTGCCGGTCAACGCCGTCGTCCGCTATGAGCAGGCGATGCTGGCGGCAATGCGCAGCGATCATGCCGATCTGCTGAAGGACATTCGCGACAAGCGCGATCTGTCGAAGGAGACGACCGAAGCGCTGAAGACCGCGCTGGGTGCCTTTTCTAAGACGTTTGCGTAAAGAATAGGGAGCAACCCGTCATCCCCGCGCAGGCGGGGATCCATAATCTCGAACGCTGGGGAGTATGGATTCCCGCCTTCGCGGGAATGACGAACAGGGAATTAGAATGGCCTCGCTTAAAGCCCTCAAGATCCGCATCGGCTCGGTGAAGTCGACGCAGAAGATCACCAAGGCGATGAAGATGGTCGCCGCCGCGAAACTGCGCCGTGCGCAGGAGGCGGCGGTTGCTGGCCGTCCCTATGCCGAGCAGCTCGAAAAGGTGATGGCCAGCCTCGCCGCCAAGGTTTCGGTCAGCGAATCGAGCCCCAAGCTGCTCGCGGGCACTGGCAAGGATCAGGTGCATTTGCTGATCGTGGCGACGTCCGAGCGTGGCCTCGCCGGTGCGTTCAACTCGAACATCGTCCGCGCTGCACGTCGCAAGGCGGAAGAACTGCAAGCGGCGGGTAAAACGGTGAAGTTCTACGTGGCGGGCAAGAAGGGCCGCGTGATCAAGCGCTTCTTCCCGACGCAGATCGCCGCCGACCATGAGATGAGCCATATCAAGACGGTTGCCTTCGCCGATGCGCGTGCGATTGCCGACGATGTCATCACCCGGTTCGAGGCTGGCGAATTCGACATCGCGCACCTGTTCTACGCCAAGTTCCAGTCGGCGTTGGTGCAGGAGCCGGTCGGTCGTCAGATCATCCCGGTCGCGATTGACACCACCGCCGCTCCCGTGGCGGATGGCGGTGCCGCAGTCGAGTATGAGCCCGATGAGGAAACGATCCTCGCCGATCTGCTGCCGCGCAACGTCGCGATCCAGATCTTCCGCGCGCTGCTCGAAAACGCAGCGTCGGAGCAGGGCAGCCGCATGACCGCGATGGACAATGCCACGCGCAATGCAGGCGACATGATCAATCGCCTGACGATCCAGTATAACCGCAGCCGCCAGGCCGCGATCACCACCGAGTTGGTGGAAATCATCTCCGGCGCCGAAGCGCTCAAGTAGTCGATACGAGGAAAGAACGATGGCAACCGAAGCCCCGACCGCAGAAAAGCCCGCCCGCAAGCCGCGCGCGCCCAAGGCCGCAGCGCCGAGCGCAACCGCACCCGTCGCGACGACCAACAGCGTCGGTCGCATCAGCCAGGTCATCGGCGCCGTCGTCGACGTGACCTTCGAGCAGGACCGCCTGCCCGCGATTTTGAACGCGCTCGAAACCTCGAACAACGGCAACCGCCTCGTGCTCGAAGTCGCGCAGCATCTCGGCGAGAACACCGTCCGCACGATCGCGATGGATTCGACCGAGGGCCTCACGCGCGGTCAGGAAGTGACCGACACCGGCTCGCAAATCCGCGTGCCCGTCGGCCCGCAGACGCTGGGGCGCATCCTCAACGTCATCGGTGAGCCGATCGACGAGCGTGGTCCGGTCGGCCACACCGACACGATGCCGATCCACGCACCGGCTCCGCTCTTCGTCGATCAGTCGACCGAGAGCGCGATTCTGGTCACCGGCATCAAGGTCATCGATCTGCTCGCGCCTTATGCGAAGGGCGGCAAGATCGGCCTGTTCGGCGGCGCGGGCGTCGGCAAGACCGTGCTGATCCAGGAACTCATCAACAACATCGCCAAGGGCCACGGCGGCACCTCGGTGTTCGCGGGCGTTGGCGAGCGTACCCGTGAGGGTAACGATCTGTACCACGAATTCCTTGACGCGGGCGTCATCGCCAAGGATGCCGATGGCAACCCGACGCCTGAGGGTTCCAAGGTCGCATTGGTGTTCGGCCAGATGAACGAGCCGCCAGGCGCACGTGCCCGCGTCGCGCTGTCGGGCCTGACGATCGCCGAATATTTCCGCGACGTCGAAGGCCAGGACGTGCTGTTCTTCGTCGACAACATCTTCCGCTTCACGCAAGCCGGGTCGGAAGTGTCGGCACTGCTCGGTCGCATTCCGTCGGCGGTGGGCTATCAGCCGACGCTGTCGACCGACATGGGCGCACTGCAGGAGCGCATCACCTCGACCAACAAGGGCTCGATTACCTCGGTGCAGGCGATCTACGTTCCGGCAGACGATTTGACCGATCCGGCGCCCGCCACCTCGTTCGCACATTTGGACGCGACGACCAACCTCAACCGCGCGATTTCGGAGCTGGGCATCTACCCGGCGGTCGATCCGCTCGACTCGACCTCACGCGTTCTGACCCCGGCGATCGTCGGCCAGGAGCATTACGACACCGCCCGCCGCGTCCAGGAGACGCTGCAGCGCTACAAGTCGCTGCAGGACATCATCGCCATCCTGGGCATGGACGAGCTGTCGGAAGAAGATAAGTCGATCGTGTCGCGCGCCCGCAAGATCCAGCGCTTCCTCAGCCAGCCGTTCCACGTCGCCGAGGTCTTTACCGGCATTCCGGGCAAGTTCGTTCAGGTCGAAGACACCGTGAAGTCGTTCAAGGCGGTCGTCGATGGCGAGTATGACCACCTGCCCGAGAGCGCGTTCTACATGGTCGGCGGCATCGACGAAGCGATCGCCAAGGCCGAAAAGATGGCGCAGGACGCGTAAATAAAACGCCCTCTCCCCGCTTGCGGGGAGAGGGCTACTCACTCCCCTCCCGCTTGCGGGAGGGGCTGGGGGAGGGCCTGGAAGCAGGCGCTTCTCCAAGCAAAACGTCCCTCCCCCGACCCCTCCCGCAAGCGGGAGGGGGGAAGGAAGAAGAAAATGCTGCACTTCGAACTCGTCACTCCTGAAAAGCTCGTCCGCTCTGAGGACGTGTACATGGTCGTCGTCCCCGGCTCGGAGGGCGATTTTGGCGTGCTGGAGGGCCATGCCCCGGTCATGTCGACGATCCGCGACGGTGCATTGTCGGTCTATCGCACCGAAAAGGGCGAACCCGAGCTCATCACGATCGAAGGTGGTTTCGCCGAGGTCAATGCCAGCGGCTTGACCGTTCTGGCGGAGCGCACCGCGTAAATCCGCGCCTTTTGCGGGCTTAATCGAGCACGCGTCCCGCCTTTGGGCGGTTTGGTTAGGAAATTCTCAAACTCTCTTGCCTACCAATCGTTCATGACGATGAGGAAGCGGGCAGCATGAGTGCATTTGGGCGGCGACCGGGAGCAGCAGGTCCGGGCACCCGACCGGCCTTCGGCGTTGCGCGGCCGATGCAGGGCGGCAGTGTTCGCCCGGCGACCGAGGCCGACACCAACAGCGAGCAATTCCCCCCGCTCCCGCCGATGCCAGGCGAAACCGAGCCGACCGGCAACATGCCGGGCTTGCAGATGGACGCGATGCAGCGCCTCGCCGACCGGCAAGCTTCGTCGGGCGACGCGGGTAGCTCGAAGGTCGAGGGTTTCGAAAGCTCGATCCACAAGATCAAGGAACAGGTGCTCCCGCGCCTGCTCGAACGCGTCGATCCCGAGGCGGCGGCGACGCTCGACAAGGATGAGCTGGCCGAGGAATTTCGCCCGATCATCGGCGAAGTGCTGGCCGAGTTGAAGCTGACGCTCAACCGCCGCGAGCAATTCGCGCTGGAAAAGGTGCTGGTCGACGAATTGCTGGGCTTGGGGCCGCTCGAGGAGTTGCTCGCCGATCCGAACATCACCGACATCATGGTCAACGGCCCCGAGCAGACCTATGTCGAGCGCAAGGGCAAGCTCGAGCTCGCGCAGATCCAGTTCCGTGACGAAGAGCATCTGTTCCAGATCGCGCAGCGCATCTGCAACTCGGTCGGTCGCCGTGTTGACCAGACCACGCCGCTCGCCGACGCCCGCCTCAAGGACGGCAGCCGCGTCAACGTGATCGTGCCGCCGCTCAGCTTGCGCGGCACCGCGATCTCGATTCGTAAATTCTCGGCCAAGCCGATCACGCTCGACATGATGGCAGGCTTCGGCTCAATGAGCCCCAAAATGGCGACCGCGTTGAAAATCGCGGGCGCGTGCCGCTTCAACGTGGTCATCTCGGGCGGTACGGGTTCGGGCAAGACGACGATGCTCAATGCTTTGTCGAAGATGATCGACCCCGGCGAGCGCGTGCTGACGATTGAGGACGCCGCCGAACTCCGCCTGCAACAGCCGCACTGGCTACCGCTCGAAACGCGCCCGGCCAATCTCGAAGGCCAAGGTGAAATCAGCATCCGCGATCTCGTCAAGAACGCGCTGCGTATGCGCCCGGATCGCATCATCCTCGGCGAAATTCGTGGCGCCGAATGTTTCGACATGTTGGCGGCAATGAACACCGGTCACGATGGCTCGATGTGTACGCTCCACGCCAACTCCCCGCGCGAGGCGCTCGCGCGTATGGAGAACATGGTGATGATGTCGGACATCAAGGTGCCCAAGGAAGCGATCAGTCGGCAGATCGCCGATTCGGTCGAGATGATTATCCAGGTAAAGCGCCTGCGCGACGGCTCACGCCGTGTCACCAATGTAACCGAGGTGATCGGCATGGAAGGGCCGGTGATCGTGACGCAAGAGCTGTTCAAGTTCGAATATCTGGACGAGAGCGCCGACGGCAAGATCATCGGCGAATATCGCTCGATGGGGTTGCGTCCGTACACGCTGGAAAAGGCGCGGACCTTCGGGTTCGATCAGGCCTATCTGGAGGCGTGCCTCTAGCCGCCGTTTGGAGTATCGATGGCAACCGATGCGTTGCCTCGTGTTCCTGTTGCTTTTGCTGTGCGCCGCTGCACCTTCCGACGCGCAGCAAGATACGCTCGCGCCCGATGCCGAGTCGCGTTGGATCGCCTTTACGCTGACGCCCGCCGACCAGATCCGCTTTCAGGCGACCGTCGATGGCCGCCCCACGACGGCGATCCTCGATACCGGCGTCAGCACCTCGCTCCTCGCGCGCCACTTCGTCGATGCCGCCGGAATGCGCGTTCGCCGTGGTCACACTGCGCTTGCCATTGGCGGCAGCGTGGCGAGCGGCTGGGTCGATCCTGAGCGCGTGACGCTGGGCGCGTTAACGCGGCGTGGCGGGCATATGATGACCGCCCCCTTGCCGCCTGCCACCACGGGCCAGGCCGATATCGACTTGCTCGTCGGTCGCGACCTGACCGCGCATTACGCGCTCGATATCGATTATGAGATGCAGCGGTTTCGTTTGCTGCCGTCGGGCCGCCTGCCCTTTACCGGGAGCACGGCACCGCTCCATATTGCCGGCGCATGGCCGAGTTATGTCACCGACTTGACCATCGGCACCCGCCACATTGCACGCATGGCGATCGATACCGGCGACGGCAGCGCGATTACGCTGACCCGTGCCGCCTGGTCCGCATTGCCCAATGCGCAACGTCCAACCACCTCGACCATCGCTTATGGCGTCGGTGGTGCGATGATCGTCGATCTCGCAATCGTGCCCGGCGTGCGCAGTGGCGAAAGCGCGGCGCGCGAGGTTGAACTGCGCGTCGAAGGAGCCGGGGGCTACACCGCGACCATCGGCATGAACGGGCGGATCGGATCGGGCTTCCTGAAGCGCTATCGCGTGCTGCTCGACCCCGATGCCGGGCGGATGGTGCTGCGCCCCACCGCCGATGCCGACACGCCGCCGTTGCGCTCGACCAGTGGTTTGATCCTCAGCCGGGAACCCGGCCGGCTCACCGTACTGCACGTCATGCGCGGGGGCCCCGCTGCCGCCGCCGGATGGCGCGCTGGCGAGCAGATTTGCACGGTTGATGGCGCAACCGTTGCTGACGGAACGGCCTTGACGTGGCCGGTGGGAACCCCGGGGAGAAGCGTGCGGCTCGCGCTGTGCGGTGGGGAAATTCGCACGTTGACGCTACGCGCCTTTTACTGATGCCCCCTCACTGGTGCGCGGCCATGATCGCGCAAACCACTGCGCCCATCAGTGCGAACATCTGTATACTCGGCCAATCGAGCAGGCCAATCCTGTCGAGATCACGTCGCGAACGACGCCGCCAATCGCCGATTCCCGCCAGAACCGCGACAAGCCCGGCGCCCCCCGCCGCGATCCACCAAAACACCGCGTCGCTCAGTCGCCGAGCTTTTCGATCTTTTCATGGAGTCGACCGAGTTCCGCCTTCAGCGCGGCTATCTCGTCATCCTTGCTGGTCGCACTCGAAACCGGGGTTACACCCGGAACGACGCCGGGTTTGAAGGCGGCGGTGGCAGCTTCGAACATCGCCATATTTTGCTTTGCCAATTCCGCGAACGGCGAGTTGGCGAAAGCACCTTCGACCGCCGATTTGAATTGTTGCTGGTTGCGACGGAAGCTGTCCATCGACGCTTCGAGATAGCCCGGCACCATCGCCTGCATCGAATCGCCATACATAGCGATCAATTGGCGCAGGAACGGAACCGGCAGCATCGTCTGCCCGCGCTGTTCTTCTTCCATGATGATCTGCGTCAGGATGTTGTGCGTGATATCCTCTTCGGATTTCGCATCGAGCACCTTGAAATCCCGCCCCTCACGCGTCATCGCCGCGAGGTGCTCGAGCGTGATGTAAGACGACGTCTCGGTATTGTAGAGGCGGCGGTTTGCGTATTTCTTGATCGTAACCGGGCCGTCACCCGGAATGGTCTTCTTCATGAAGAAAGGCTCCCCGCCTGTGGTTGCGCCTGTCCTACCATCATTTATTGCCGCATCGCAACACGGCCCGCGCCCGTTGCCACTGTTCCTCGACATGCTGCGCGATCAGACGGCGGATTCACCGGAGCGACGCGCAGCCGCGCTGGCTGGTCTGCGCGCTTATCAGGACGCACCACGCGGAAAACTTCGCAAACCGATGCCGACGCGTTTCCGCAAGGGCAAGGCGCGCCTGCGTGACTATGGCGCGAAGGGTGCCACCGGGCGCGCAGTGATCGTTATCCCCTCGCTTATCAACCCGCCGCATATTCTCGACTTGCGCCGCGAAAGCTCGCTGCTGCGCTGGCTCGCCGATCAAGGCCATCGACCGTTTCTGCTCGATTGGGGAACCCAGGAACCAAAGGCACGCGGTCTGGATGTAAACGCACACATTACGCGCATACTGCTCCCGTTGATCGCCAAATTTCCGGTGCCCCCTATCCTTGTCGGATATTGCCTTGGCGGAACGATGGCACTGGCCGCCGCATGCCTGACCGAGGTTGCAGGGCTCGCGCTGATCGCATCGCCGTGGCATTTTTCCGGCTATGGCACCGCCGCCCGCGGCGAAATGGCAGCATTATGGGCCTCGGCCAAACCGGCGTGCGAGGCGTTGGGGCTGGTGCCGATGGAGGTGTTGCAATCGGGCTTCTGGCGACTCGATCCCGCGCGAACCATCGCAAAATACGAGGCGTTTGCCCGACAGGAGTCAGACAGCGACGCCGCCCGTACCTTCGTCGCGATGGAGGATTGGGCCAATGGCGGCGCGCCCCTGCCCTTTGCCACGGGCCGACAGGTGTTCGAGGATTTCATCGCAGCCGACACGCCGGGGACGGAAGCCTGGCGCGTCGCCGGGGTGCCGATCGCACCCGCCGCCTTGACCTGCCCCGCCATCGAATTCGTATCGCTCAACGACCGCATCGTCCCCGCCGCAAGCGCCGCCAATGTGCCGGATCGGCGGGATATTGGCGCCGGGCATGTCGGGATGATCGTTGGACGCGGCGCGCGCGCGCAAGTGTGGGAGCCACTGTCGCACTGGCTAAACACGTTGCCGCGCTCTAAATAGGCCGCAACACATATCAACGGAGAGCCCCATGCAGGACATCGTCATCACCGCCGCCAAGCGCACGCCGGTCGGCAGCTTCCTCGGTGCCTTTGCAGCGACTCCGGCGCATGAGCTTGGCCGCATTGCGATCGAGGCGGCGCTTGCTCAGGCTGGCGTAACCGGGGCGGACGTCTCTGAGGTGATCCTCGGCCAGGTGTTGACTGCGGCGCAGGGGCAAAACCCGGCGCGGCAAGCGTCGATGGCGGCGGGCGTTCCCAAGGAAATCCCCGCCTGGGGGGTCAACCAGGTGTGCGGATCGGGCCTCCGCGCGGTTGCGCTGGCCGCGCAGGCGATCGCCACCGGCGACTCGACCATCGTTGTCGCGGGTGGCCAGGAATCGATGTCGATGAGCGCACACGCACAATTGTTGCGCGCGGGCCAGAAAATGGGCGATCTCAGCTTGATTGACACGATGGTCAAGGATGGGCTGACCGATGCCTTCAACAGCTATCACATGGGCATCACTGCCGAAAATCTGGCCGAGCAATATCAAATCACGCGCGGCGCGCAGGACGAATTTTCGGTGCGGTCGCAGAACCTTGCCGAAGCCGCACGGAGCGCCGGCCGCTTCCGCGATGAAATCGCCACGGTGACGATCAAGGGCCGCAAGGGCGACACGATCGTGTCCGACGACGAATATATCCGCGCGGGCGTGACGCTGGAAAGCGTGTCGGGCGTGCGCCCCGCCTTCAAGAAAGACGGTACGGTCACCGCCGCCAACGCCTCGGGCCTCAACGACGGTGCCGCCGCGTTGGTGCTGATGAGCCGTGCCGAAGCCGAGCGCCGCGGATCACCGATTCTCGCGCGCATCGCCAGTTGGGCATCGGCAGGGGTCGATCCCTCGATCATGGGCATCGGCCCGGTTCCGGCGACTCGCCGCGCATTGCAGAAAGCCGGGTGGAGCATCGGCGACTTCGACTTGATCGAGGCCAATGAGGCCTTCGCCGCGCAGGCGCTGTCGGTTGGCAAGGAGCTCGAATGGGATACCGATCGCGTCAACGTAAACGGCGGCGCCATCGCCATCGGCCACCCGATCGGCGCCTCGGGCGCGCGTGTTTTAACGACGCTGCTGTACGAGATGGCCAAGCGTGATGCGAAGAAGGGATTGGCCACTTTGTGCATCGGCGGCGGGATGGGCATCGCGATG
>Ga0172379_10009205_pt1 | contig 12230 bp, 15 predicted proteins | sample GrowelOW334metaG_FD_119756 | JGI IMG/M metagenome (GOLD analysis project Ga0172379, IMG submission 119756) | Groundwater microbial communities from an aquifer near a municipal landfill in Southern Ontario, Canada - Groundwater well OW334 metaG | ecosystem: Environmental > Aquatic > Deep... | reverse complement strand
CTCTTACGTCTGTTATTGCTCTTTTTGCTTCTAAATTTCCAACTTTTAATTTATTATCTTTATTTATGCCTTTTTCCATTTCAACAATTCTTTTAGTAAAATCTGAACAAACATCATTGGTTTTTCCTGGCCCCGTTGTATTAAATATTCTTATTGAAACTGATTTAACTCCAAAATTTTTAAAGTATTGATAAGCAAGCATTTCTTGAGCAGCTTTAGTAACTCCATATGGATGCAATGGTTTTAATGAATGATTTTCTTTTATTGGAACTTCTTCTTAAGTTACAAAACCGTATGCAGCACTACTGCAAGCATTCATAATTTTGCAATCAATTCCAAGTTCTTTAACACCTTCAAATAAATTTATTGTTCCTAGTGTATTAGTTTCAATAGTATACCATGGGTCTTCCCAAGATACTGTTGGAAAACTTTGAGCAGCTAAATGAATTATTCTATCCGGTCTAAATTCTTTCAATAAATGATAAACCATTTGTTTATTTCTAACATCACATTCAACATATTTTGCTTTAGGATTTATTTTTTTATTTTTTTCAGAAGCAGGAAAATAAGTTGATAATACTTCATGTCCATTTTCAATTAAGAAATCTGCCATATGCGGACCCATAAATCCACCTCCTCCTGTAATCCAATATTTCATTTTATTTTACCTCCCAAGTTTGAAGACCATCAAAATCAAAACTAAAGTCCAGAACCTTTGCACCTAAATTTGCAAGTTCTTTAGCTACAATATGTTCTTTATTTGGCTGGCAGAAGATGAGTAAATGTCCTCCACCACCTGCGCCCATTAGTCTTGCTCCAATAGCTCCATTTTTTAAAGATGTTTCAATTAATAAGTTTATCCTTTCATTTGTAACCTTTGGATTTAATGATTTTTTATATTCCCAGCTTTCTTTAATTAATTCTCCAAATCTCCCAATATGCCCCTCTCTTAAACAGAATTCCATTTCTTCAGCTATTTGTTTTATTTTATGTAGTTCTTTAACTTTTTGAGGACTCGTATAATATCCATGTTCTTTTTCTTCTTTATGCACTTCTCCAGAAGTTTTTGTTCTATTTCCAGTAGATACAACAAGAAGATTTTTTTCAAGTTCTAATAAGACATCTTTTCTAGCATTAATAGGATTTATTCTTATATTATCTTCTCCAGCAAATTCATAAAGATTAATTCCTCCAAATGTAGCAGCATATTGGTCTTGTCTTCCTCCTAAATTTTTTAATCCCTCTTCTTCAACTTTAAATGCATGTTCAGCGATTTGGTGTTTTGTTAACCATCCTCTTTTTCTTAAATGATTAAAAAGTCCTAAAGTTGCAACAGATACAGAAGCACTTGAACCAAGCCCTGAACTTGGTGAAATATCACTCCTAACATAAAGTTCAAATCCAAAATTAGGTTTCATTATTTTAACACATTCTTCAAGAAGAGTCTCATTACCATTTTTTTTATTTTCAAGAACTTTTATCATATCTTCAAATGATCTATATGTCCTAATCGTATTAAGTTCATTAGAAATTATTTTTATTACTTTATCTTTTCTTATCCTCAATGAACAATAACAATATCTATTAATTGTAGCACCAAGGCACATTCCACCATGTTCCTTATCATATGGAGCTATATCTGTTCCTCCACCCCCAAAAGTTATTCTTACAGGTGCTCTACTTCTATATATTGTCATCTTGTTATTCCTTTATTAAAATCGTCCTTAATTTCATCCCAAAAATTTTGGTTTGTCAAATCTTTTATATATCCGGTGTGAGTAAATCCTCCCATTTTTCCCTCTAGTTTAGGAAAGATTTCATGTTCAATCGAAACCTTTTTTCCTTTAGGAATTTCATTTAAAAGATTTTTTCTAATTATGTAAACTCCGCCATTAATTAGGGGCTTTAAATTATTTTCAATATGATTATCATGTTCTATAGTATTTCTTTTATAAATTTTCCTTATTATCCCTTCATCAATTTCAACAAGTTCTTGTTCTTTAGGATTCGTTGCATTAGCTACAACCATTGTCATAGGATGAGAATGAGATTCATGAAATTTAATCAATTCATCAAAATCAACTGGAATATACGTATCTCCATTCATTGCAATAAAATCATCTTCTATAAACTCTTCTGCATTTTTTATAGCACCAGCAGTCCCTAGAAGTTCTTTTTCATAAGCATATTTTATATTTAATCCAAATTTTTCACCAGTTCCAAAATATTCCTCAATCATATGTCCTAAATGCCCAACACATAATACAATATTCTTTAATCCATATCTTTTGATACTTTCTAGTTTTATCTCTAAGAAAGGCCTTCCATTAATTTCAACCATTGGTTTAGGAATAGTTTCAGTTACAGGATAGAACCTTTGTCCTAAACCTCCAACTAATATTACAACTTGATAATCCTTTTCTACCATTTTAAGTATATTTAGGGGTTTTTCACCTCTTAAAAAGTTTGTTGTTGTGGATTTTATTACCCTTTTATAGTGACATAAACATTAATTTTATAAACTTGCCTTTTTTAATAGAACACATGGATAAGGAAATATCAATATTCAAAATTAATAGAGCAGAAGCAAGTTATGAAGATGGAAATATTCATCTTAGACTTTATTATCCTAGAAACCCTGCTGAAGAAACAAAAAGGATTCCAGAAAATTTAGAGTACGGTAAAAAGGTTTTAGAAGAATTATTAGTTAAGGGATTTAGTCAAATAGCAGATATGTCTAATCCAATAAAACCGGCTGATGGTGGTTCTATGTATGTTTTTAATGATGGAGCTTTTTTAGTTCATAGAAGAGATAAAGGAGCACCAATGAATAAATTATATCATGGAGCTCCAGGCGGATATACTGATACTCTTGATTCAACATTTTCAGAAAAAGGATTATTAGAAACCGGTTTAAGAGAATCAGCTGAAGAAAATCTTCTTATAACTAGAGATATAAATCCTAGATTAATAGTTCCAAATGATTCTATTGAATATACTTTAAAATCTGCAAAACAATTAGGTATTGAATTAAAACCTTTATATCTTCCAGTAGATATTCTTCCTTCTTCAGATACCTTAGAAGTATTTTATGAAGATGGTGAACATATTTTCACTTCAAAAAATAGGGGTTTTATAGACCCTATCTGGGCAGGTTCAACTTCATTATCTTTAATGCAAATTAGATTATTACCAATTTCTTCAGAAGAAGTTCTTCCAATTGATGGTGAAGGAATGATGATTAAAGGAGAATGGAAACATTTCAATAGGGAATCTTATATTTTATCAAAAGAAGAAGTTGCAAATAAACCATTTGGAACTCCTTTAGAAAATCCTAGAGTTTATCAAACTAGAATAGAAAATGGAAAACCTATTGTTTATAATCCAGTTTCTCAAGAACCATTTTTTGGTCCTGATTTAATAGAAGTTACAAATCCTCATCTATGGTCTCCAGAAAATCATACAAATGTTTGTTTAGATGCATTAGGTGTTCCAGGATTTAAGGAAAAGAGATTATTAAAAGAATTAATCAAAATAAAATTTAAAATAGCAGGACATTCATTAATTCCTCAAGAATTTATTAAAAACTAATCTTTTTTCTTAAACAAGTAATTTCCACAAGCTAGATACCTAAGACCAGAATTATCTACAGTATGAATTGCATCTTCAGGAGTTAATACATTAGGTTCTCCATGAAGATTAAATGAAGTATTTAATATTCCACCAATTCCAGTAAGTTTCTGGAATTTTTCAATTATTTCATAATAATCTTTATTATATTTTTTTGTTACAACTTGCGGTCTAACTGTTAAATCATATGGATGCATTGCAGCAGGCAAGTCATTTTGTGCTTTTTCAGTAGAATTAAATGTTATAACCATATAAGGGGCAGATATTTTTTTAGGATTTTTTATATAGATTTTCTCGAATTTATCAAGGATACTTGGTGTAAAAGGCATCCAAAAATCCCTATCTTTAATTAATTCATTAATGACTTTTATTGTTTCTTTATTTTTGGGATTGGCAAGAATTGAACGATTTCCTAGTGCTCTTGCACCCCATTCACTTTTTCCACTAGAACGAGCAACAATATATCCTTGACTAAGAAGTTTAGCAACCTCTTGATTAATATTTTTTACTTTTTTAATTTCATATCTTTCTTTAAGATTTTTTTCTTGTATCATTTTTTCAATATATTTATCATCATAGCTAGGCCCTAAATAAAGATCTTCTATTGGTTTTACATTTAATTCTTTAATATTTTCTTTGCAATATAATTGATAACCAAAAAACGAGCATCCAATTGCATTAGATTCATCACCTGAACTAGGCATAACAAATATCTTGTGAACTTCAGGCATTTCAGAGATTTTTTGATTTGCTTTTACATTCATAAAAACCCCTCCTGATAAAGCAATATTATGAATTCCTGTTTTTTCTATGGCTCTTCTTATCCATTCTGTACTTAATTCTTCAACTAATTTTTGCACAGCTCCTGCAATATTATCAAATCTAACAAATTTCATTTCTTCCTTGAAAAAATAATCTGAAAATGCCATTGAAAATTTTGATTGGAAATTAAGATTTTCATCAATCCAAATAAGCTCTTTAAATTTATTATAAATTTTATTCACACTTTCTTCTTTTGCATAAGGTGCTAAACCCATTACTTTAAATTCATGCTGTAATGGTTTCATTCCTAGAATTATTGTAGCTATTCCATAAAGATTTCCAACAGATGCAATTTTATTAGATCTAGCAATAGTTTCCATATTTTTCCCATCAAAAATATTTATAGTTGCACAAGACTCGCTTCCTTCTCCATCTAATGTAAAAATTAATGTTTTTTCATTCTTAGGTAGATTAAAACAAGGTGAAAGAGAATGGGCATAATGATGATCAATAACTTTAATTTTTTCTTTTGGATAATTAAGAATCTCACTTAATTCTTGTTTTAAAATATCTTTATCTTTTGTAGCACCCCTTAATGATTTATATTTTTTGTAAAGATTTGGATATTTATACGCAACTTTAAAGCTAATATGTTTTAATCTTGATTTCTTTGTATAACTTTCATGATGAACTTTTCCATAATCAGGATTATCTAAAATAGGGTAATGGTCATCTAAAACAATAGAATTAATATCTGCTAGAGTAATTCCTTCTTCTTTTAAAAGATAATCAATTGATTTTTTTGGCAATCCTGCATGATTTTTTATTCTTGAAAACCTTTCTTCACTTACACAACCTATAATTTTTCCATCTTTAAGTAAACAAGCTGTAGCCGAGTGTCCAATATTAAGTCCTAAGATATACATATTTTAAGCTAATCTAGGCAATTTATAAAATTTGTTATATCCTATTAACCTATTTAAAATAACGCAGGAGTAATGAATACTTCAACTAATGCAGCAAAAAATAGAATAACTACAGCAGCAATAATCAAGTTTAAAGAATCCTGCAATATGGTCCAAAATTTTTCAGAAGTTACATCATGTTTTATTACAGCTACACTAACTATTCCTCCAGCTAGAGCTCCTGCAAAATAAGCAGCTATTTCAGGAATTCCATGTATCATATATCTCATTAAACCTAGGGGAAGATTAGCTAAATCTGATTTAGAGAATATTCCAATTGCAGCACTTATTACACTAGCATTCCATGCTAAAATAAAGATAGCCCCCGCACCAAATATCAATGAAAAGACCAGGGTAAATATAAGGACATAAATATTATTAGCAAAAATATTAACAATTTTTTCTTTAGCAGTTAAAAATCCAGTTGTTTTTGAAGTCTGTTTTATTCCATATTCAGAAACACATCCATCAAAATTTGCAGGTTTATTAATCATGCAATAGGTTTCAATTTGTGCTTTGAAATTTTGATTACCATCTTCAAAAACAATATACCAAAAAGAAAATGCTACAATTAAACCTAAAAATAAGAACATCAAATATAACAAAGCTCTGCCATGTTCTTTGAATAATATGGAAAATTCTTGTATTTCTAAATCTTTTTCTTCTTCTTGTTTAATGGAAAAATACATGAAAGGTATAATAAACATCACTGAAAAAGTTACTACAAGTATTCCTGCATATCTTGATAATACCGGGTCTCCTGAAAAAATCCACTTTACAAGTATTAATGATAATGTTCCATAAAAAGCCCCAATAAAAAACATTTCCCAAGGATGTTTTTCAGCTTTTGTAGGATTAATCAACATTTCAAACATTTTTTTTCACCTTTTTATATAATTACATGTTTTTTAGACTTTTAAATATTCTTACAATAATAAACTTTAAAAAAATATATGATGCACGTTACTAATTATTTATTTTCTACTTTTTCTTCTTCCTTAGTGAGGAGAAACAAGTAAAAATAAGACAAAAATAATCTATAAATTAGATTGAGAATCAATTTCTATATTGAGCATTTATTAAATGAAGATTTTTATACTCTTTTTACTTAATAATAAAGATGGATAATAAATCTAGATTTAACCAGATATGCAAGGATATAAAATCCTTAAAGATTCAAAGTGCAACGACTCTAACAAAAAAAGCATTTTACGCATACAAATTAAAACCAACAGAAAATTCAAAGAAAAAATTATTATCCTTAAGACCAACAGAACCTATGCTTTATAATATTCTAAATAAATTAGATGATCTTTCTTATCAAGATTTAATAAAAAAAATGGAGGATTCTCAAGATAAAATAAACGAGGAAGTCTTTAAATTAATAAAAAATAATTCAATAGTTTTTACTCATTGTCATGCAACTTCTGTAACTAAAGCTTTAATTTATTCTAAGAAAAAAGGAAAGAAATTTGAAGTTTATAATACTGAAACGCGTCCTAGATATCAAGGAAGAAAAACTTCTCTTGAACTAAAAAAAGCCGGAATAAAAGTAACAATGTTTGTAGATTCAGCTGTAATGATAGCTTTAACAAATGCCCAAGATAAAGAAGAGAAAACTCGTCCTGTTGATTTAGTTTTATTAGGTGCAGACGCTATAACAAAAAATGGAGTTATTAATAAAGTAGGGAGTGGATTATTTGCTAAAATCTCTAAGATGAATAAGATTCCATTTTATATTGTTTCTAATTCATTAAAGTTTTCCAAAAAGGAAATAAAATTCGAACAAAGAAATCCTAAAGAAATTTATAACAGCAAAAAAATAAAGATTGTTAATCCTGCATTTGAATTCATTCCAAAAGAAGATATTACAGGTTTAATTTCAGAATTAGGAAATTTAAAATATAATCAATTTTTAAAAAAAGTTAATTAATATTAATGTTTATGATTTTTTCCACAATCACAAACATGATCTTCTTCATCAGCTTTAGAGCAATCACATGAATCCGGTTGAATATTATTACTTATAAGATCCCTCATCCTATTTTCAAGATCCTGCAATCTTTCAAGAATTGTTCCTTTAGCTTCAATTAATTTTTTAATTTGTTCTTCAATAGTCTCTTTAGTGTCTTTTGAACTTTTTTTAACAAAACTTTTATTTCCAACATCAACAATTAAATGCTTATCAGTTATTTTTACTGGAAGATAGACCTTTTTCCCAATATTTACAAGTATCTCCTCTCCATTTGAGTTTTCTATTTCATCTAAACTTGAATTCAATTCTTGCATATCTAAGATATTCTTGTCTATCATTTGTGAATGCTGATTCAATTGTTCAGCTTCTTGCTCAATCATTTGCAGTTGTATTAATTGTTCTCTATCCATACTATTCAACAGAATAAAAGGTTTTTAAGCCTTGTGCATGATTTTTGTCATGTTAATATATTTAAAAGAGCATAAAGTGGTAAGCCTGATAATTACTTTATTTATAGCAGTTTTTATATTTTATATGTCTTCAAAATCCTTTGCAAGCGGAACAATAGGTCCTGAGTGGGAAATTAAACCCTTTCTTTATCATTTTACAATCTTCTTTTTATTAGGTCTATTTTTAACAATCTCATTATATAAAAAGGACAATAAGCTAATGATAATTCTATCCATCCTTTTAGCGATATCTTACGGTATTACAGATGAACTACATCAATTTTTTGTACCAGGGAGAGAATCTTCTATATTTGATGTTTTAACAGACACAACAGGAATATTATTAGCTAATGTAATCCTTCTGATTTCTGAGAATTAATCTCTTTTTAGATGAAATTTATTTAAGTCTTTTAATATGACTCATTGTTAGAAGTTTTTTAAACTTCAAACAAAACGAAAATTAAGCAACATCCAACCACTTTCTAAATATTGTTGAAAATATCATGCTTCCAATTAAATACCATAATATCCACCATCCTCCAAAAATCGGTTCCAGATAGTCTGAAAACCATCTAAACAATAGAATTATTGGTATGGAAGTATAAAGTATAGGTTTTGTTGTAAGTTCAAATGTTTTTGGAAAAAATTCAAATTGCTTTTTTTGTAATTCAAGAAGTTTTTCAGGATGTTCCCTATATTTTTTCATTTCTGATTGAAGGAATTTTTGTTCTTTTCTTAATTCTTTTAATTGTTTCTGGTCTGAAAGATATTTTTGAGATAATGTTAATACAAGGGAGGTGACTCCAACAATTATTGCAAAACCAATATAAAGATTCCAATTCATTAAAGCTCCTAAACTAGGATCTAATAATTTTCCAATATTAGTTTTTAGAAACATATCCTGTCCAAATAATCTTTTATCCCATAATGAAGCAATATATATCGATATTCCTAATACAACCATAAACCAAATCATGCTAAATCCTTTCTTGTTTTCCATTGTCTTAAATTCCTTGCCTCAAAATTGTCATACAATTTTGATTTATAATCATGCTAAATCCTTTCTTGTTTTCCATTGTATTAATTATTTTGACCTCTCTTTTATATGAATAAAAATTTTAAATTATTTATACACCCATCATTTTCTTTAATGCAGGATTCATATCGATTGCATGTTGTTGCGCAATATTTTGATATAATTGGAATGTTATCATAATTCCCAATAACAATGCAGTTCCAGCAACAAGTGTTCCTAAAATATCTGCAATAGAGGCAAGAAGACCTATAGCCATTCCACCCATGATTGTTAAAGGCATAATATATCTATCAAGAATAGATTCTAAAATTCTTCTATCTTTTCTAAATCCAGGTATTTGTAATCCAGAATTTAATATATTTTGCGCTTGAGTTGAAGAATCCATTCCAGAAGTCTTTACCCAAAATACTGAAAATAACGCTGCAAAAAACATATAGAACGAAACATGACCTAAGACCTGGAATATCATTGTCCATTTCCAACCACCCTCAAGTATTAATTCTCTAATATTTATTGGAGAAACCCAATGTAATAATCCTGCTGTTGCTTGACCTTGTTCCATATTTCCTAAAAAAGTAGCATGTCCAAGCCAATTCTGCAATAATCCTGCAAACAATTGGAGATTAGCAATTAAAGCAGCTGTTAATATTACAGGTATAACACTAGCATAAAAGAATTGTAATGGCCATTTCATTGAATGTCCCCTTATCCTATCATAACTTAACGGAATTTCAATTTTTAATGATTGAGCCCAAACTACGATTAAGAATAATGCTGCTGTGACAATTATCGCACTTAATGCAATTAATGCCCCTGCAGAATTTCCATTTATTAAAGAATCAAAAAATGCAATTACAGCTCCTGTTGCTTGATAATTTCCTTCAGGCCCTAGGAATCCAAATAATGCAACAATTAATCTCCATCCAACTCCTGCAGCAATAAATAAGCTTACACCAGAACCAAATCCCCATTTCTGGCAAATTTCATCCATGAATAATATTGCAAGTCCGCCTAATGTCAATTGAAAGATTAATACTCCTTCATATCCAGGTACTGCTTGAAGTCCTTTCATTACTACATAAATTATCGCTTCAAATATAATGAAGAAAAACACTAATAGTTTTTGTAATCCTTGAAAGAATTTTTTCCCTTCAGTTGTGGTCGTATCAATTTCAAGTATTTTACTTCCAACTAATAACTGAAGAATAATCGAAGCCATTACAATAGGACCAATTCCTAGAGAAATTATTGAACCAAAACTAGTTCCCATAATTATAGCTAAATATTCAAATCTTTCAAGAGAATTTTTTTCTAAACCATAAAGAGCAATATTCTCCATTACAAAGAATAAAACAAGAACAACAAGAGTCCACTTAAGTTTTGTATTGAAACTTAATCTTTTTTCAACTGGCCCTTTGACTTCAGGCAGATTTTTTAAAATGTCTCTAAACTCCATGTTATTTATCCGAATTTTAGGTTTATAAAACTACTTGTTAAAAGTGGTAAAAAGATTATTTTTTCTTTGTTGAAACTTTAGCTTTAGTAACTTTTTCTACTTCTTCCTCTTTAGATTCCTTTTCACCAAGAGTTATAGCTTTACCACCGGCTTTTTCAATTTTTTCCATTGCACTTTTACTAAATGCTTTAGCTTTAATTGTTAATTTTTCCTTGAATTCTCCTTCTCCAAGTATTTTATATTCTTTTAAAATTAATTCTTTTCCATTTCCATATTTTTTCATCAAAGATTCAAGATTAGTTTCAATATCTCCGACATTGATATCTTTATTTCTTTTTTTTGCACTGCTTCTGCTTGTAACTCCTTGTTTACCAAAATAATTATTTCCAAAAAGTTTTATTACAAGAGATTTTTTATGATCTGCTCTTTTTCCAGTTCCAGCCATTCCAACTCCACCATGATGTCCTGATTTTTTCCATTTTTTTCTAGCACCATGTCCATAAGTAGTATTGCCTCTCCACTTGGTTGCTTTCCTTTTCTTTTTAGTTTTGACTACCATTTTATAACATCCTCTCGATTAATTTATTAATATCTTTTTTATTATTTCCTAAAACTCCTTTAGGATAATTTAATTTGCTTTTTATTCCTTTTCTTGGAGGATGAAGTCTGAAAAAAGGTTTTATGCCTAGTTCAATTAATTTTTTACCACCGATTAAAGAACTAGCTATCATTTCTGCATCAATTTTCTTTTCATTTTTTTTATCGTGAGTGCTATCTTTTATAATTTCTGCTCTTGCTTCAATTAATTTAACTAAAGTTTCCTTTTCAATCTCTCCAAATGCTACTTGATATTTTACTTTATCAATCATTCCCATGTGACTCTTATTTGAAGGATTTATTATAACACATGAATATTTTCTTCTTAATCTTAAGTTATCAAGAGTAATTCTAATTTCAGGTTTAACTTTTACTTCTCCATCTATTCTTATTACTGCAATTAATTTGCCTGATGCAGAGCTAGGTTTAACCTTTTCTTCTGTTTTTGCTGTTGTTTTTTTCTTTTCCATTTTTACATTTATCTCTATATTTTTATCTTCTTTTTACGTTTTTTTGTTTTATTCTGCCTTTAAGCTGTTGCTATTGAGTCTTCTGAAAAACCTAGCTTTATTAAAGCTTTCCTTATGCTTTTGGAATGATCTCCTTGAAGTTCGACTGTATTTTCTTTTACAGTACCCCCGCAAGCAAGTTCTTGCTTTAAGCCTTTTGCTATAGTTTTCAAGTCCACGCCTTGAAAACCTGAAACCATCGTTATCACTTTTCCAAACCTTTTCTTTTCGGTTTGGACATGTATTTTCTGCTCGGTTTTTGCGATATCTTCACAAACACACGCTTGTAAAGGCAGTCCGCATTTCGGACATATATCCATATTGTTTATTTTTTAATAGACTTCTTTGGATTCTTTTGTTTAGAATCCATAGATTTAGAAGTTTCTTTTGAAACTTCCACCTTTCGGTTTTGTCTATTAATTGTTAGCAATCTTGCGATTGTTCTTTTTATTTCTTTAATTTTTATTTTTCCACCTTTGCTTGATGCAACTCTATCTTTTATAAGCGCCATTCTAAGTTCTTTAATCTTTTCTTCTCTATCTTTTTCATTTAGTTTCTTTAGTTCACTAAGTTTTATGATTGCCATATTAATTCTTTACTCCTGTTTTTTTATTTTTTTTAACTTTAGATTTATCTTCTTCATTATCCTTATGTTTTGAGATAATATTAGCTTTAATCTGAGGAGTTATATCAATTCTATCATAAATTCTTGAGTTAGGATTCATGATTGCAACTTTTACACCAATTATTCCAGTTTTAGTTAATGCAGTAGCTCTAGATCTATCAACTTCTTTTGCAGATTCTCCAGCTTTTTTTAAATAACCTTCTGAAAATCTCCAAGATTTTGCTCT
>Ga0172379_10009204_pt1 | contig 12231 bp, 11 predicted proteins | sample GrowelOW334metaG_FD_119756 | JGI IMG/M metagenome (GOLD analysis project Ga0172379, IMG submission 119756) | Groundwater microbial communities from an aquifer near a municipal landfill in Southern Ontario, Canada - Groundwater well OW334 metaG | ecosystem: Environmental > Aquatic > Deep... | reverse complement strand
CGAGTCGAGACTTAAGAAATTTCTCAAACTGGCTTCAGGTAGTAAAAAACTGGAAGCTTTTACCAAAGGCATTGTAGTATAATCTTGAAATGATAAAGGATCTACTCAAACTTCCCAGAGGGACTAAAATCCCAGATCATGTTGCAATAATTCCTGACGGTAATCGCCGTTGGGCTCGTGCCCGTGGGTTACCGACCCTTGAAGGCCACAGACGAGGTTTCAATGCAGCAGTAAAAATTGCTAAAGCCGCCAGACAAATGGGAATTCATACAGCAACTCTTTGGGGTTTCTCCACAGAAAATTGGGACAGAGCGGAAAAAGAAGTAAATTATTTAATGAAGCTCTATGAAAAGCTTTTGGACGATTATTTAAAAGATGCAAATAAAGATGGTGTAAGAATTTACCACCTTGGCAGGAAGGATCGATTGCCAAAGTTCCTTTTAAAGAAACTTGATTATGCAGAGGAATCAACCAAGAATAATAAGAAATACATTGCTAATGTTGCAATAGACTACGGCGGGCAAGATGACATACTGAGGGCTGTCGGAAAAATAATTAGTGACGGCGTAAAACCGGAGGATTTAACTTCAAAACTCCTTACCTCCTATACCGATTTAGCAAATCAACCATATCCTTATGTTGATTTAATGATCAGGACTTCAGGTGAACAAAGAACTAGCGGATTTTTATTATGGCAATCAGCCTATGCGGAATATTATTGGGAAAATGATCATTTTCCGGATTTTACCCCGGAGAAATTAAGAGCTGCGGTTTTGGATTATTCAAGAAGAAGAAGGAGATTCGGCGGAAATGATGCCCAAGGACATTTGAAGTTCAGACCAGAGGTGAGTGCTAAATTAGAGCTTAATTGGTGGAGACTAAGAAAAATTCCTGAAGGAACGAGGTTTGGTGAATATGCTGTTTCGCACCTTAAAGAACAATTTGGATTATCAAAAGTTCTGGCAAAAGAAGCTGCATATTTATTTACTCAAGCGATAATTGATGGTGAAGATGAGAAATGGGAAAAAGCAAAAAGGCCTTTAAAAAAGTTTTATGAATTAATTAAAGAGGAATTGAAACTTGCCTTTGAGCCAACATTGGCAACTTCACTGGAAGTTAAATTGTGGCAAGATCTAAGAGACAGAGAGAATATTCAGGGAGTTTCGGATGTGGAGGATACTGCTAAAGAATTGTATGCGGAAGTGTATAGAATTTCGCATTTCCAAGCCGCAAAACTCGCACACCTAAGAGTTTTGGCAAACATCGAAAGGAATCTTGCAGAGAGAGGTCATGGAAACGAACATTGGGACCTTGCAGAAAATTATTTAGAGAAATTCTACAGCGCACTTAAGGAGAGGGTTGCTTAAGTGCGATGCCAAGCTTTGCTTACTCGGCTTTGAAGGAAAGAGTTGCCTAAATTTTTCCAAGTTTTTTTGCCAATTTTTCAGTTTCTGTAAGTAGACTTCTAATTTCGTTTATTCCGCTTTGCCAGAACTTCGGGTCAGAAATATCAATTCCCAGTTTGCTAAAAATATTTTTAGGAGAATCCGACAAACCTGCCGAAAGAAACTCTTTAACCTTGACAATAAACTTAGGATCTGCTTTTACTTTTGCCTGAAGAGACTTAGAAATAAGCAGTCCGGAGGCATAAGAATAAACATAGAAATAATATCTGAAGTGATCAACATACACCCACCAGTTTTGTGAGCCGGGTGATTGTTCTACTGCATTTCCCATGTATGAAGCCATATGTTTTTTGAAAAGTTCTCCAATAGTTTTTTCTGAAAGATAACCGCTACCCCTAAACTTTTTATGCAAATCCGCTTCAAAGTTATAAAACGCCACTTGTCTAAAAATGCTCGATATGTCCTGATTTAGTTTGGTCATCATAAGGTTTAATCTGGTTTCATCATTAGCCTCCTTTGTAAGTTCCTGAATTACAAAATCTTCCATAAATGTACTTGCTACCTCTGCGGTGGAAGTTGGAGTTACAAAATTAAGTGAATTCTGAGCTTTTCTCATAAGCTCATTATTTATTCCATGTCCGAGTTCGTGTGCAAAAGTTCGGACATCTTCTAAAAGATTATTGTAATTAAGGAGAATGTAGACAGGCTGAGTAATTAATCCGTAAGTACAAAAAGCACCACTCTTTTTACCCCTTTTTGGATATACATCAACATTTCCATTTTCCAAAAAATTTTTGAGAATAGCGGAAAATTCAAGATCAAGATTATTAAAAGTTCTTTCAATAATATTTACCGAGTCTTCAAATTTATATTTTTTTTCAATAGTTCCGTATTCAACATTCCTTTCGTGATATTTTAATTTAGGAACTTTAAATAACTTTGCTTTAAGGTCGTAATATTTTTTTGCCAAGTCAAAGTTTTTTGAAACGGTGTTTATTAACGTCTCGACAATCTTAGTGTCAACGTCGTCTTCGATATGGCGTGCTTTGTCCGGCCTGTCATAATTTCTTAACTCATCGTTAATTTTTTTATCCTGGAGGATGGAATTTAGTTCATGTTCAGCCACATCAACATGCCTTTCTAGAATTTTATTAAATGACTCAGCTGCACAATCGCGGACTTTAGTTTTTTTGCTATTCATAAGTCCAAGTAGTTCGGAAATGTTTTTACCCTTATCTTCATCATGAGCCAAAAATGTCGAAGTCATTCTTACCCAATTTGTGTATGATGTACTGCTTTTTAGATTCATTATTTTTTCTTCAGGTTCGCTAAGCTGATATTTTTGTCTTTCAAATAACTTTTCTAGAAAATGTTTGTAAGGAGATAGGGGTTTATAGTTCAAAAACTTCTTTTGCAGATTTGAATCAATTTTGGCAATTTTAAGTTCAAAGAATTGAATTTCATTTTGGAGCTTTTGTGAAACTTCCTCAGCAAGATTCACTTTAGCTTTTAATTTTGGATTTGCCTGATCGGTAGCACTTCGAAGTTCAAAGTAGTAATTCTCCCAGAAATTATTACCAAAATATCTTGCCCACTTTTCATATTCATCCAAAGCAGTCTTTAATGTCTTGGGGTTTTCTAAATAATCTTCATTGTCTTTCCATTTATTAACAAACTTTTGTGTTTCTTTCAAAGCTTGATTCCGGCTTTTTGAAATGTTCGGATCATTATCCGATTCAAAAAGCGGAGACAAGTTCCATTTTGCAGTAAGTTGTTTTGACATATTGTTTGAAGCTATTTTATCACAATACTTTTCTTGGATAGGGGTAGAATTGCCGAAGTGATTGTAAGTTCCGGTTAATAAAGACGCAATTTGCCGATTAGTTTTTTTGAACCTAAATATAGGAATTGATAGAGTTGGGTCGTATCGACTCAAGGGGCCATTTGCTACCCTCTTAAAAAGCCAGATTTTCTTACAAAGTCGGGGTAGGAGGAATTGAACCTCCGCCGCACGGCCCCCAGCCGCGCATTCTACCGTTAAACTATACCCCGAGTAAAACGAGGGGGAAGCTTGACGGCCAAGCTATTGCTTACCGTTTAACTTATACCCCGCGCTACGAAGGTATTTTATCACAGAAGTACACCATACCTTGTTGCAAGATACACTTCGAAAACCGGTTTCAGTAATTGTATATTATTTTTTTAATTTCTTTCCTTAGTAGTAATTTATTAGTTGTTCCCACATCGCCTCGGAAAGTTGCTTTTATCTTTTTTGTTAATAAATCCTTAACTCTTTTGCTTACGGTATAAATATAATTTTTACCTTCGCTTATGCTCGGAGATGTCAGAAACCAATCATTTGACCCCAAACTTCCCAACGCCTCTTTAATATCATCTGTATATTTTTTTATAAATTCCCTGCTGTCCCAAAGTTCAACTTGTCCTATTATCAACATATCTTCGGAATTCGGAAATTTTTCAATGTGGGTGTCGTTAATAATTTCTTTTTTCGGATTTTTAAACATAGCTTTCTCCTGGTCTTCAAAATAATTTTCTACCCACAATTTTGGTAAATCAGCAATTTCTCTAAGGTCTTGGAAAGCCTTAATGTCTCTTTTGTTTGTAACAGAAGAATTAAAGTTTAAAGTATTTGAGATGATAGCAGCGGTTATGAGTCTCGCACTGGTTTGGGATATTTCTTTCGCGAAGCCCCTAAGTTTAAATTCTTCCCAGATTAAGGTTGCGCATGCTCCCACTTGTTCTATTCTAATTTTTCCAGTTGGTTTTTGTTTCCAGATTTGTTCATATCCAAAATGGTGATCATATAATTCAATTATTTTCTCAATTTCCACAAAACGAGCTAGGTGTTCAGGATGTGATATGTCAACAATGACGAAATCAGCATTCTTAAAGTTAAACTTTTTTGTGTAAGAAAAATTCCACTTTTTGATATTTTCAGTAATACTTTTATTGAATTCTCCAGATAAAACAACAGTGCTGTTCTTTCCCTCTTTTTTTAAAAGGTCGTTATATGCGATCGCCGAAGCGAGTGCATCTATATCTACATATTCTTCTCCTGCTGTAACAACAATTTTTCCCATAAGTATTTATAAGTCCTCTTGTATTTTACTAAAGGACATGATAAAAAAACACTATAAATGGCAAGGTCTAAAAAAGAGGATATAAAAGCTCCACAACCACAGATAGAATCATCAGCAAAACTTCAAGCTATAAGACTTGCAATGGACCAAATTGAAAAACAATACGGAAGAGGTTCGATTATGAAATTGGGAGAAAGAGCGGATGCAAGGATGAAGATAGATGTAATTTCCACAGGTTCAATTGCACTTGATTTAGCACTTGGTGTCGGAGGACTTCCCAAAGGAAGAATTGTTGAAGTTTACGGCCCGGAGGCATCAGGAAAAACCACACTTGCGCTGCATGTTGTTGCTGAAGCCCAAAAAAGAGGTGGGCAATGTGCTTTCATTGATGCGGAACACGCACTCGATCCTGAACGTGCGGAAACAATAGGTGTCAATTTGGATGAACTTTTAATGTCTCAGCCGGATACCGGCGAACAGGCTTTGGAAATTACAGAAACACTTATTCGCTCCGGTGCACTGGATGTTATTGTTGTTGACTCCGTTGCAGCACTGGTTCCTAGGGCAGAACTTGAAGGAGAGATGGGAGATGCGGTCATGGGTTTACAAGCCAGACTTATGAGTCAAGCACTCAGGAAATTAACTGGTGCAATAAGTAAGTCTAAAACTATTCTTATTTTTACAAATCAAATGAGGCAAAAAATTGGAGTGATGTTCGGAAATCCCGAAACAACCCCCGGTGGACTTGCTCTTAAATTTTATTCATCAATAAGAATTGATGTACGGCGAATAGAGATACTCAAAGATGGCGACAATGTAATCGGTTCAAGGCATCGTGCAAGAATAGTAAAAAACAAAGTTGCGCCTCCTTTAAGGGTTGCTGAGTTTGACATCATGAATGATGAGGGAATAAGTAAATCAGGTGGGCTTTTGGATGTAGCAGTTGAATTGGGTTTAATGGAAAAGAAAGGATCGTTTTTTAACTATAACGGCAAACCCTTAGCTCAAGGCAGGGAGGGTGCAAAAACAGCGTTGAAGGAAGATAAAAAATTAGCAGATGAGTTAGATAAAAAAATTCGTGATGCTGTTGCTGCCGGAAAAAAAGTACCAAAGGAAATTGGTGAAGTAGTCAAAGAATAACGTGTAATTTGACTGACAATACTTTTTCAAATGCCTCAAATTACTTCAATAAAACCTCAAAAGAACAATCGTCGTCTGAATATTTATCTGGATGGAAAGTTTGGTTTTGGATTGGATTTGGAAAACTTTGTAAAGCTTGGATTAAAAGTAGAGCAAGAGCTTACTGACACCCAAGTAGAAGAGGTTGTCAAAAAGGCTGAGTTTCAAAAAATTTACGAAAAAATTTTGAGGTTTGCATCTCTTCGGCCTCGGTCGGAAAAAGAGTTTAAGAACTGGCTGCAAAAGTATAAAGTGCATGACTCGCTTTATAAAGACCTGTTTGATAAATTGAAGTACCTTGATTTTCTGGATGACAGAAAATTTGCAGTTTGGTGGGTGGAACAAAGATTAACCTTCCGTCCCAAGTCCAAGTTAAGTTTGAAATTTGAATTGAAGGGTAAGGGGATTGATGAAAATTTAATTAAGGAGGTTTTATTTGAGACTAAAGTTGATGAGGTTAAGTTAGCAAAAGATCTTATCGAAAAGAAAAGATATAAGTGGGAAAAATTAGACAATTTTGAAGCCAGACGTAAGATGTCTGAATTTTTGGCGAGGAAAGGTTTTAACTGGGAAATTATTCGGAAGATATTGGATATAAATGAGGAGTAGTGTTTTAAATTTTTTCGGTTGACCAAAAATAAGAAAAAGGTTACAATTGGAGTCGGAGAATAAGAAGAATGATTAAAGAAACTCTTATTTTAGTTTCTTCAAAAACACACACGCTATAAAAGCGGGTGTTTCTTCGTTTCTCCAAAAACTATGACTGATAAAGACGATATTAAATTATTAATTGAAGAGATTCGAAAAGATAAAGAGTCGCTCAAAAAAAGAGAAATAAAGCTTAACGACAGAGAGCGTGATCTTGAGGAAAAGCTTACCAAAGTTTCAAAAATGACAGGTGATGAAGCCAGAAAGGTTCTTCTTGAAGTGGTCCAAAAAGATTTATCTGCAGAAATTGCAAAAAAAATCCGATCAGCTGAAGAAAGAATCAAACTTGAGTCAGGTGTAGCAGCTCGCGAGATATTAGCAGATGCCATGAGACACGCTGCAACATCTTATGTTGCTGAATACACAGTGTCCACAGTTACCGTGCCAAATGAGGAAGTAAAAGGAAGAATAATCGGAAAGGAAGGTCGAAATATAAGAGCATTTGAACGTGCAACCGGAGTGGAACTTGAAATAGATGAAACAAATGAGATAAGGCTTTCCTCTTTTGATTCAATTCGCCGCGAAATCGCAAAAAGATCATTGGAGGTTTTAGTCAAAGATACAAGAATCCAGCCTTCAAGAATTGAGGAGGTTGTAAAGCAAATGAAAACCTCAATGGAAGATGTTTTGTTGGAAGAGGGTAAAAAGATAGTTGAAGAGTGTGGAGTTTATAATCTTCCCTTGGATGTAATAAAAATGATTGGGAGATATAAATTCAGAACTTCGTACGGTCAAAACCTTGGACTTCATACGATTGAAGAAACTAAAATAGGGATTGCAATTGCCAATGAAATCGGGGCAAAAGTAGAATCCGTCAGATTGGGATGCTTACTTCACGATATCGGTAAAGTTGTTTCGGAAGAAGAAGGAACTCACGTTGATGCAGGAGTAAGTTACCTTAAGAAATTCGGATTTCCAAAAGATGTCGTAAACGCTGTTGCGGAACATCATGAAGATAAGCCTTTTTCTTCAATTGAGTCAGTTGTTGTTTGGATTTCGGACGCAATTTCCGGTGCGCGTCCGGGAGCCAGATATGAACCGCATGAAGACTATGTTAAAAGAATGACTAAAATTGAGGAAATTGCATCTTCGTTTGATGGAGTTGATACGGTATATGCGTTTCAGGCTGGACGCGATGTCAGAGTTGTGGTTAAACCTGAAGAAGTGGATGATGAAAGACTTACCGTACTTGCACACGAAATTGCAAAAAGATTGGAAACTGAAGCCGAGTATGCAGGTCAGATAAAAGTCACTGCTATAAGGGAAATAAGGGCAACAGATACAACTGCAGCAAGGTAAATAAACTTAGACGCTTGACTTTTTACTGGCTATTTTATATCCTACTTGACATGACTAAGAAACAACTTATAGATTTAGTTTCGAGAAAAGCTCACCTTACCAAAAAGGCTGCGAACGAGTCTGTGGAGGTCTTTTTGAATGAAATAGGAAGAATTCTTTCCAAAGGTGAAAAGATTGTACTTTCTGGTTTTGGAACGTTTAGGGTAATTTCGATGAAGGGAAAAACAGTTAAGATTCCTGGAAGTGACAAAATGGTAACTATCAAAGCACACAGATCTCCCAGATTTACTCCAGGCAAAAAATTAAAAAGACAGGTGATTAGGTAAATCCTAATAATTCGTAACCTTAAATCTTCAAACAAGCAAAATTAGCTTTTTGTTATATACTTAGGCATGGGGAAAAATTTAAAAAATACATCAGAAAACACGGTTATAGTAGAACACTTAGTAAAGAATTTTGAAGTTGTTGAAAAAAAAGGAGGATTTTTAGACGGTTTAAAGAATCTGGTTTCTCCTCAAAAAAAATTGGTCGAAGCTTTAAAAAACATTTCTTTTTCAATTTCCCAGGGAGAATTAGTTGGCTTTATCGGACCAAATGGAGCCGGAAAAACTACGACACTAAAGGTACTATCAGGACTTCTTTATCCAACTTCAGGATTCACTCAGGTTCTAGGTTATGCTCCATGGGACAGGAAACCGGACTATTTGAAACAGATTTCACTTGTAATGGGACAGAAAAATCAGCTGTGGTGGGACCTTCCTGCAATTGAGACCTTCAAACTAAACAAGGCGATATATGAGTTACCTGATAGCGTTTACAAAAAGAATTTAGAAGAACTAGTTGATTTAATGGACGCAAAGAATCTACTTTATACACAAGTCCGGAGATTGTCATTGGGTCAGAGGATGAAACTTGAACTAATCGCTTCACTTTTACATAAACCAAAAATTCTTTTTCTGGATGAACCAACAATCGGTTTGGATGTTGTCGCTCAACAGAAAGTTCGTGATTTTATATTCGACTATAACAGACGCTATAAGGCAACCATAATTTTGACATCTCATAACATGGAAGATCTGATGGATTTAGCAAAAAGAGTCATTGTTATTAACAAAGGTGAAATTATGTTTGACGGAAATCTCAAAGAGTTGATCAATGAGTTTGCAAAAGAAAAAGTAATAAAAGTATATCTTTCCAAAAATACAGACATGAAAGAAGTTGAAAAGATTGGAAAAGTAAAAAGGGTTAATTTTCCTCAAATAACACTTTCTGTACCCAGGGAGGCGACGGCTGTAGCGGCTTCCGAAATTTTGCAAAATTTTCCGGTTGCTGATTTAACAATCGAAGAAGAGCCTGTTGAGGAAATTATAAGACGAATATTTAAAGGAGAAATAAGCCAAAAGAATACATCTGTCCCCAGCTAAATTATTTGTATGTCCAAATATCTGCAAGTTTTCAAAATTTCTTTAGAGCAGGAATTTGCTTACCGACTAAACTTCATAATGTGGAGGATTAGAAATGTACTACAAATTCTTGTTGTATTTTTTTTGTGGGACAGTATTTTTTACTTTCAAGGGAGAGAGCTTTTTGGTTACGACAGGGACAAAATACTAACCTATGTTTTTGGACTGATTTTTGTGAAGGCTTTTGTTTTATCTGCAAGGGCGCAGGATGTTGCCGGAGAAATCGGGAGGGGTGAAATATTAAATTCTCTTTTGAAACCTCTTAATTATTTTAAATACTGGCTAACGAGGGATATTTCGAGCAAATCATTAAACTTATTTTTTGCCGTTATCGAGTTTGGTTTTTTGTTTATTATTCTTAAACCGCCCTTCTTTTTCCAGACAAACCCTCTCATTATTTTTCTGTTTTTCCTTTGTATTTTAATTGCCATGTTTATTTTTTACCTGATTGTTTTTTTAGTAAACGCAATACCTTTTTGGGCTCCGGAAATGAGTTGGGGAGGACACTTCTTAGTCACTATTATTTTAGTTGAGTTTTTGTCGGGATCTTTATTTCCTTTAGACATTCTCCCTCAGAATATCCAAAATATTTTAAATCTTACGCCATTTCCGTATTTAATTTATTTTCCTCTTCAGGTTTATTTAGGTAAGATTGAAGGATTGTTAATTCTGAAAGGAATTATAATTTCTGTAGTTTGGGTTTTGGTTCTTTGGTTTGTAATGAACTGGATTTGGAAAAAAGGTCTTAAAGCTTACCAGGCATATGGAAGATAAAAAAGAAACTAAAAATTTTCATTTGAATTTTTCAGCTTTTTTTGAAAAGTCTGAAATTATATTTAGGCGTTTGGGATATTACTTTAGAATTTGGTTTATGATGAGCAAAAACTCTTTTCTGATGTTTCTAAACCAAAAGAGCGTTTTTGTAATTTTTTTGACAGGAAAGATTTTAAGGTTTTTATTCTACATTTTCTTTTTAATTTTTCTTGTAAAAGGTGCCGACGGCTTGGCGGGCTATAACACTAATCAAGCTATTTTCTTCTTTTTGACATTCATGGTTGTAGACACAACTGCACAATTTCTTTACAGAGATGTTTATAGATTCAGACAGCTAATAGTAACCGGAGATTTTGATTTGGTTTTAGTTAAACCCGTGAACGCACTTTTTAGAGTTTTGATGGGTGGCGCCGATGTAGCCGACCTTATGACTCTCCCACCTTTATATCTTGCAACAATTTATGTCGGAAACTTGCTTTCACCAACTCCGGCTCACGTATTTCTTTATCTTTTTCTTATTATAGTTGGGCTTATGATAAGTACAGCCTTTCATATAATAGTGCTTTCTTTCGGGATTATAACTTTTGAGATTGATCACTCAATAATGATTTACAGAGATATTTCTAACATGGGGAGATTTCCAATTGACATTTATAAGGAGCCTTTAAAAAGTGCTTTAACTTATTTTGTTCCAATTGGAATTATGGTGACCTTGCCTGCAAAGGCTTTGATGGGACTTGTCAATTTCCAGTCAGTTATTGTTGCATTCTTATTGTCAATTTTATTAACGATTGCATCCACCCGTTTTTGGAAATTTGCACTTAGTAAATATTCCAGTGCGAGTAGTTAATATGAAAAAGAATATTTCTAGTTCGGGCAGAAAAGTTTTGGTTATTTGTGGTCCGACTGCAACTGGAAAAACTTCACTTGCGTATCGTTTAGCTGAACTTTTTGATGGAGAAATTATTTCTGCTGACTCGAGACAGGTGTATAGGGGAATGGACATAGGGACAGGTAAAGACTTGCCAAAAAATTCAAAATGGCATCAGTTGCAAAAAACAACTGGTTATTGGGAAACTACTAAAGGTATTCGGATTTGGGGTTATGATCTGATTTCTCCAAAAGAAAACTTCAGTGTGTCAAAGTACGTAAAAATTACGGATAAAATTATTGATGATATTTTTAAAAGAGGAAAACTTCCGATAGTTGTTGGAGGAACAGGGCTTTACATTAAAGGACTTACAAAAGGTATAGAAACCTTGAATGTCCGCAGAAACTTGTGGCTTAGGAAATTATTAAAAAATAAAACTTGGGAAGAATTATTTGAAGAATTGGCAACTCTTGATCCTCTTAGGGCGGGATCCTTGAATGCCTCTGACAAAAAAAATCCAAGAAGACTAATCCGCGCTATTGAAGTTGCTCAATGGAAAATAAAAAGGGGACAAAAAGCGGAAACTTTTAAAGTAAAAGATTTTGACATTTTATATGTCGGGTTAAACTGTAAGCCAGATATTCTTACAGAAAGAATTAACAAAAGGGTTGAAGAGCGACTGGAAAACGGACTTTTAGGAGAAATCAAAAGGTTAACTGATAAAGAAGGTGTGGGGTGGAATTTTCAATCAATGAATGGATTGGGGTATAGGCAGTGGAAGAAATATTTTGAAGGTAAAAAATCTAAAGATGAGATAATTACTGCTTGGAAAATTGCTGAGAAAAATTATGCTAAGCGCCAAATGACTTGGTTTAAAAAAGATGAAAAAATAAATTGGTTTGATGTGTCAGGGCTTGGTTATAAAAAAAGTATAGAAAGGTTGGTTAAAAAGTGGCATAATATGAATATAAGTAATTCAGAAAATAATAATTAATATGCCTAAAAAAATTGAAATTTCACATAAAACAATAATTTTTACCGTACTTTTCCTAATATTAATCAGGCTAATTTATGATATTAGGGATATCATCTTCCTGGTTTTTATAGCCATTCTTATTTCTACAATCCTTAATCCGATTGTTGCAAAGATGAGCCGTTTCAAAATACCCAGAGCTCTTACTGTAATCATTGTTTATATTCTTGGTGTGGGTTTAGTTGGTGTTTCGATAGGCACTATAATTAATCCACTTATTGAACAATCAAGTAATTTTGCTATCAATTTCCCGATCTTTTTGGAGAAATTGCAGATTCCTCAGAATATTGTCGATCAAATCACAGCTGAAATAACTTCGGAAATTGGGAATATCTCATCACAGATATTGAAAATCGGAGTATCGGTTTTTTCTAACATTTTAACAGTACTAGCAGTT
>Ga0172379_10009203_pt1 | contig 12232 bp, 12 predicted proteins | sample GrowelOW334metaG_FD_119756 | JGI IMG/M metagenome (GOLD analysis project Ga0172379, IMG submission 119756) | Groundwater microbial communities from an aquifer near a municipal landfill in Southern Ontario, Canada - Groundwater well OW334 metaG | ecosystem: Environmental > Aquatic > Deep... | reverse complement strand
TGGCTTACCGCATCGATAACAAGTATCAGCTTTTTGAATTTTAGACATTAGTTACCTCTCCTGTCAGAATTTCCTCTGGAACCATTTCCAAAATCTCTTCGTCCGCCTGAGTCAAAATTTCTGCCACCTCTATCTTCCGCTGGCCTTGCAATATTGACAACAATTTTACGGCCTTCGATTTCTTTTCCATTCAAAGTCGCAATTGCTTTGTCTGCGTCGGCGTCGTCCAAATCAATAAACCCGAAGCCTTTACTTTGGCCTGAATAACGGTCGATTATAAGACTGCACGATGTTACTGTTTTGAATTCAGCAAATAAATCTTTTAATTGGTTTTCTGTTAGGCTGTATGGGAGCCCTCCTACAAATAATCTTTTAGACATCAATAATCACCACCTTCTCCTTTTTTTAGTAACTCTCCAGGGGGATAAAGACTGTTCGTAATTGAACGCTAATCTTGCTGAAGGAAACAGGTATAAAAGAATTAATCTATTATATCACAGTTAACCTCAAAATAATTTATTGGTATTAAGTTACTAATAAATTTTATGAATAAATAACAGAATATGATATAATTCATATCTAGTTTGTATTCTATATTACATTCTTCAGTAGTTTTCAACTTAATTTAGTATTAACTTTCTTAAAAATAATGAGTGCAGAATTTGAAATTAATCATCCGAGAAAAATTGAGGCTGATGGAAATCCCGAAACCTCTAAAGGTTATGGCTCTTTTGAAATAGGTGGGGGTGTGATGATTTTTTGGAAATGGGGACCGGAAAAACCACTCCGGCATGAGCTTTTGTTGGCCGATAAGCTGGGAAATATAATCAATAAACAAAATAACGAGATTAAAATACCGGAACAAATTGCCTTTACGGTAACTGAAAGTGGAATTGGTATTGCAGAAATTGAACATGTTGAACCTAAACATGAACCTGAGTCTGTGGAAAAATATTCGAGCCAAATAGTCGAGATATTAACAACTTTACACAATGTAGAACCGTACTTGTTCGCCGGCAATTTAAAAGAACGGGACAGGGATTATTACTATAACAAAATCACATCTTTAACTTTGAATCTACAAAACGCAAACATGTTTACACCAAGAGAATCGGAATATGTTGCTAGAATAGCTACTGACCGGTTAGAAGCCGCAGATTGGAAATCGAAGACTTTTGTTCACGGTGATTTTGCACCTCATAACTTTATTATAAAACCGGCGGCTACGGCAGTTTTCGATTTTGAAAATAGTGGTTTAGGAAATCCCATGGAAGATTGGGGACGGCTGACAATATTTTACAGAGTATTCCATCCTGAAATATATAAAAATCTGATGAACGAATGTCCTAATCCTGAAGCTGTTATTGGATTTCAAACAATACAGGCGTTGTTTTTGGCAAGTCATTATTCGAGAAAATCGGAATTAAAGCGTGACACTCACTCATTAATGGCGAGAGATTGGTGGACAAAAGTGTCAAAAGGATTAAGTTATCAAGCTGAACCTTTTACTGAAGAAGAAAGATTGGGATTTATATTCAGTGATGAAGAGTTGCTTCAAAATAGTGTATCAAAGCGGGAAAGAAAAAATTATCTTCCTCAATATATTTTCCAATAAATGACTCAGATCATTTTTCCCAATCGGTTTACTTACAGATATTTCCTTTTTGCTTATTCTTACTTGTATTCTAATTGCCAACTACTTACCATATAAACAATGAAGATCCAGGTTTTAGGTTCAGGATGTCCAACCTGCAAAAAACTCTATGAAATTACGCAGAAAGCGGTTGTGGAAATGAAATCCGCTGCCGAGGTTGAATATCTTACGGGGAATAAGGGCGTGCAAAAAATCATAGAATTAGGTTCAATGTCCAGTCCCGTACTTGCAATAAACGGTAAAATTGCGATGGTGGGTTTTACTCCAGAGATCGAAAAGATAAAAAAGATTATTAGTGAAGCTTCTGAGTAATTCAAATGGATATATTTAAACCTATTCAGATTTTTGCTGACTTAGTGACGTTTAATTGGTTCAGCCTTTTGCCAAATTCTTATTTGGGAAACGCCATTAACTTTTTTATTTACGACACCATAAAGATCGGAGTTTTGCTTGTAGTCATTAATTATTTAATGGCAATTACCCGCTATTATTTTCCGATGGAAAAAGTGCGGGATATTTTGACCAAACGCCGATGGTTCGGTTTGGATTATTTATTTGCAGCTGCGTTGGGTGTAATAACCCCATTTTGTTCCTGTTCATCAATTCCGCTTTTTATCGGATTTCTGGGTGCCGGAATTCCATTGGGAGTCACTTTTGCCTTTCTTATTAGTTCGCCACTTGTAAACGAATCTTCGCTTTATCTTTTTCCGGCAATGTTTGGGATGAAGGTAACGGTTTTATACAATGTTGTGGGAATGGCAATTGCCGTTGTTGGGGGAATGTTAGTCCAAAAATTAAGAGTTGAAAAATTCGTAAAACCTGAGCTTCTGAAATTTAAATCAAGAAATGAAGTAGAAAAAGAATTTGGAGTAGGAAAACTTTCTGTTAAAGAATTAATTAAATACTTCTGGGAAGACGGATGGATAATTACCAGGGAAGTTTTTCCTTATGTACTTATTGGAGTAGGAATTGGAGCCATGATTCACGGGTTTGTGCCTGCCGACTTGGTGGAGAAATATTTATCGAACAGAACTTGGTGGGCAGTGCCATTAGCAACGCTTTTGGGATCTCCGCTTTACGCAAACTCAATAAGCGTAGTTCCTGTTATGGAAGCGCTTGTACAAAAAGGAGTTCCGTTAGGGACAGCGCTTTCGTTTATGACGGCAATTGTTACAGTTTCTTTTCCTCAGGCAATGATTTTAAAAAAGGTAATGCGCTGGCAGCTTTTGGCAATGTTTTTTGGAATTACTATCGTCGGCATAATGGTTATGGGTTATATCTTTAATGCAGTTTTGTAAACTGGATTTACCTCATTTTCGTATGTGCGGTTTCTAGGTGTATAATGGCCCAATTTGGAAAGAAAAATCGGCCATAGTACGAAGGACCAGCCTGAATTTTATTGCAACCCAGAATCTGTCGGTAGACTTTTGGAAGACAAAGATGCTTTGCATGAGTTGGTGGAATATAGGGCGTTAAAAGATAAGACTGAATTAGCGATTTCCACTAACTTACGAGAACATTTCACTGAAATCTATCAAGCATTTGAGCCTCTGGCAATTCGTTTAGTTGACAAAACGATTGGTAAGTTTGCGAGAATAAATCAGGAAACTAGAGATGATATCCAAGCGGAACAAAGACTTAGGCTCTGGTCTGCCATAACAGAGCGATTCAACTGGGGTAATTATCCTAATGCAGACTTTGCGACTGGTGCACTTATGAATTACCTAAATAAGTCTACAGGTAGTTTTTTTGCGCAAGAAGTTATAGAAGGTCAGAGGTTGAGATTTATCGATAGGCCTCGCAGAACGAGGAATTTGCCGTTTGAAAGACGAATCGAAGATGAATTGATAGCCAAGGAGTTGCCTGATGCAGTAAATAAAGCTTGGAATAAGTGGAAAGAGAGCGCTCCTGATGTTTATGTAGAAGCGGTTGAAGGCAGATATATAGGAGGAAAATCCATTTCCGAACTTGCCAAAGAGAAAGGCGTTAAGGAAGGCACGATGAAGGTGCGTCTTATTCGTGGCAAAAAAAGGCTATTTAATTGTCTAGTAGAAGAAGAGGTTTTGACGTCAGAAGACGTAATGAGTGGAGAACTTATCTTGGGCAAAGAATCGAGACGTGATTTGTTAGACGAAAGACGGGAAAATATCTTGCGCGTTTTTTCTTTGTGGGAAGAGTTACTTACCACAAAACCTAAATTAAGAAGGGCTTTAATTGCTTTCTACGGTTTAGGTGATGATAGGTCGGCAATGTATAACTATGAGCTGACAGCAAAACAGACAGGCATTTCTCCTGTTAGTGCGCGGGTTCATGTTTCAGGAGGGACTCGTCTTTTATTTAATCAACTTGGACCTTCTGAGAAGTCGCAAACTGTAAAAAAAGAATCACAAAAGTTTGTTTATTGGCAAAAACACAAGGAAGATTTACAGTTTACACCCGAAGTGGAACAAATATTTGAGCTCTATTTCAGCCAAGGAAGAACACTTTCAAAGATATCTGAAATAATTGGAGCTTCCAAGGAAACTGTGCGAAGAAGGAAAAAATATGCTCTGAATTTAATTGAAACCGTAATGCACTCAAATGTGTGAATTGATCACATATTCTGTATACTGGATCCATGGATTCGGACACTATTCCTCAAAGTGAAGGCGCTTCTAGTTGTGAACATATTACTCAGACACTTTCTATCCATGAGCAGAGGATTATTGATTTGCTCAAGGGCGAAAAGTCTAAGTATCATTTAGATCCATCTGCTTCATCGAGAGTTAGATTTTTAGATACCTTTGAATATACGGAAGCGTTAAGACCGGAGTTGACCATTGCGGCTAGTGCCGGTGGTACATTTTCTCAGGAAATATTTGATGAGAAATTAAGAAATATCACTGGGAAACGCACTAGAGATGGAGTAATAGCAGTCCATACAAAAGAATGGGATGGTGGAGAATGGAGAAATAGGACTGCCGAAGAACTTCAGGAAACGTCTGATCACGAAAAAACACACGGTATGTTGAAACCATTTGTTAGAAAAGCAGATAATTATGAATTTCGCCAGTCGGGCTGTAAAGAAGAAACTTACCTAGAAGGTAAGAAAATAAAAACCAAAGGACATATATTATATGAGTCTCAGACCCAATTATTGACGCTTTATGGAGCGCATCCGGATGCTAGGTCTTTTAGTGAATTGTTAAAATATGACAAAGGGAATTCTAATGCAGCCTTGAATATGTTAGCGCTAGCAAATTTATTAGACTTGGCGTTTCCTGATTTTCAGGGAGGAGTGGAGTTTTTGGCAGATCAATATTTTTCCTGCGACCAGAATTTTCTTAACAATGTCTTCACTAATATCGAATCGTATCATGAAAAACAAATTCCCAAAGAACTTAAAGATGTAATAGTAGAAAATGGCAACAATAGTTTTGATTTTAGAAAACATTCGATTGAGTTTTCAGAAAATATAATGGAGTTAAGAGATGTGGTTGTTCCGGAAAATCCAGTTGAAGCACTCGGAAACATGATGCGGGAATTAAAAGGTCAGACAGCTCCTCCTACTAGTGAACAGATGGAAAAATTACGCAAAATTGCCGAAGATATGCAATCTTCGTCTGACCCTCACGAGTAGACTATTAAATTGAGATTATTGGAATGTTAATATAGCTTCAGATTACGCCTTCCTCCATTAAGAAAAGCCAGTCTAATAATTGGAAGAAATAGACTAGGGCAAGTTGTGAAAGCTCGTGCTCCTTATGAAAAACTCATCGTCCTAATATATAAAGAGGTGAGATCCCCATACACCTCATTTTTTGGCATCCCGAACACGACAAAACCTCACTCGTTTACGCAATATATTTTTAGAAACTGGAACTTGGCGAGATGGAACTTATTCCCAAGAAGAAAGTTTACTTAGTAGTTTCATTTCCATAACCCTGTTACTCATCGCGTCTTTACTGACCCAACAGTGACGGGCAAGCCCGTAGTTGTATTTGTTCTCATTGTTTCTTTTGTAATTACTCTAGTGTTAATTTTTGGCTTTATGGCACTTAAAAGACGATTAATTTAATAACAGTTTTGGGGTAATTAAAAGCCGCTTGGGAATAAAGAAAGAAAAGGGAGAGACTTGTGAGTTTCAGGTCAGTAATTACTAAAGGTTTTGATAAATTTTAGGTTTTTTTGAATTTGGTTCGAGCTCTTTCTGTACTGTTTCTTGATCGGCTTTTTGATAAATTTCTTCAGTTCCTATTTTCCCGACAGCAATCAAAGTAAATGGTTGAAGTGGGTCCGGAATAGAAAATTCTTGTTTCATTTTATCCCAATCGAAACTGCCAATTTGTCGACAGTAATAATTTAACTCTGTTGCTTGGAGAACCAAAGACATAACAGATGCACCTAAATCATAAGTTGCCCAACGGTTATTCCCATCTTTTGGCTCTGTAGGATCGTAACAGGCGATAATTATTACTGGTGCGGTTTTTGCCCAGAAATTTCTTTCGGGTATATATGAAAATATTTTTTCATACTCCGGTGTTTTGATGTGGGTGACATAGAAAAACCAAGGCTGGTGATTTCGGCCTGACGGTGCCAGACGAGCAGCTTCAAAAATAATATCCAAGTCGGATTGGGGTATTTGTTCGGATGAAAATACCCGCGGGCTAAATCGCTTTTTTATACTATCAAGAACCCGAAGATTTGTACTAGGAATTCTAACCGTTTTTACCTTATCAAGAATTGTCATACACAATTATATGTATAATAATTCAGAAATGTCTAATAAAGTTTCTCACGATAGTGAAACGGCAGCCCACGCAGCGATCGGAAGAAACGACTTTATAGATGATATAATGCGGGAGATGAGTGTAGAAATACCAAACGCACATGAAGCATCTTCGCAAAAGAAAGAACAAATAGGAAGGGAAGAACTTCTACGTGGACTTATTCATAATCCAGGTAGTTCCGGATCTATAGATTCACATTTGCCAAGTGTGAGGTTTTTCGGAAAAGCTTTTACTCCTAAAGAATTGTAGTTAGATAAGTACGTAAACATTTTTTGTTTGCGGGATGTATTCTTTAAAACGGTTACTGACATTGAATTTAGATATTGACCTATAACACCGGACAAGCTAAACAGTTTGTGCTAAAATAGGCTCGAGTTATGCTTGATGATAAATTAGACAATCGAGAAATTAGAAAAAGAATATTTGGTTATAAATTCTCTTCAGGTTTTAAACCGACTGAAGATTTAATCAAGAGTATCCTTGATCGATTTTGGTTTCATGACTTTTACAATAGTTTTATCTCGGACGAAGCCAACCTAGACACACTTCTTGAATACTTGGACAAGGAACACTCAAAAACTTTCAATCGCTACGATTATTACAAATTCTTTTTTGATAAAGTCGCTCCAGCAAAAGCGAGAAGGAGTCAGCTCCAACTTTTGGCTCTCAAGTTTGAACAATTCCAGTCAGACAGGGTTCAGTATGCAAAATTTACCAAACTACTTCGTTCGAATAATTTATCTATTTTGGCGTTTCCATTTTTTTTAAAAACGCAAGGTTTGGGAAAGGTCGAGTTAGTAGATAATGAAAAACTCTTTGTGTGGAGTCATCACACTCTAACTGAGTTTTTGGTTGTCGAGTACTTGCTCAATCAAAAAAAATCTTTAGAAGAATTTCAGAAACTTGCAATTCTTGAAAAGGATGGCATCACCGCATTTAAACCTTCTTGGAGTGGGGTTTTGAGATTTCTGTTTGAATCGACTAAGGGACTAGCTTTCTACGAATGGTTTATAGATTTCCTGGAAAATAACCCCGATAATATCGATGATAATTTATCTGAACTTTTGGTTTTTGTCGATGTAAAAATCACTCCAAAATTAAGAAAGAAAGTATTTTATCTTATTTACATCTCGTACTTTAGTCGTCTGGTTTGGTTGCCAACGTGGACAAGCTCCGGTATCTCGAAATTTGTAAGCAAAGACGAGTATGTATTTCTGAAGAAACATATTAAAAAGTGGCCAGATGAAACAGAAACTTTTGTCAAAAGGGGTAACATTATTTCAATCGTCGAAGGCTTGATTGAGGACCAGAGCCCTTTGATTACCTCAAAAGAGAAAGCTTTTTGGAAGGATAAATTGGTCGAATTTGCGAACGATGATAATGAAAATGGAGTTTTACAAAGACACAGCCTTTCGGCTTTAGCAAAATACAAAGACGAAAGTCTTATCAAGAAGGTTGGTAAAAATTTTAAAAGCCGCGACTCACTTATACGAGATGAATTTTTACAGTTTTGTATTGATACTAATCCGAACTCTAAAGAATCGATTCAGTTTTTCATTCAGGGGATTCCCAGTATATATGCAAGGTATGGCCTTTTCAAAATCACTAAAAAAGAATCTCTTAAATTTTTCTTGAAGGAGGTTTCCAGAGATGAGCTATTTTGGACAGTCTTTTTGGACCATGCCAGCATTTACGACAAAGAAAACGGAGACCAACAAATAGTAGACAATCTTAAAAAAGTATTGGACAACCAGATTGTTGATCTCCTCAAAAAAATAATCTTCAAAATATTTCAGGCTAAGGATATCTATCAGGAGGAGAAATTTAATTTTATTAAACAAGTAGTATTTCTCATAAACGATAAAGACAAGAATTTTATTTTCGAGATTCTGGGCAAGATAAAAAGTTTGAAGGATGACACCGAATCTCTCCACTTATTTTTTGATTACGAGGAAATCATAGCTCTTCTTCTAACTCCAGAAAATATGGAGGAATATATTAAAAAGACAAAAAGCCTGCCGGAAAGGCACATAAGCTCACCGATATATATTGCCAAACGAGTAAACGGTTCGATTGGACAGGCAGTTTATGAAAAAGCAGTAAGACTAAAACTGGTTGAGCCTGTGAGCGAGGAGATTGTTAATGCACACTGGAAAAAAGAACAAGACGATCGTAAGCAAAAAACTGTTGATAGATTTTTGAATGCCATTGAGCCGGAGCCGGACAAATATTCCCTCGCGGTTTTTGAAAATTATTTACAGAATAAGAAGGATCTGGATGAATTCTTTAAAACTAAAGACGGGCGAAAAGCAAAACAACGACTTATAGATCTTGCGGTTAACAAAAGTATAAATAAAATCAACCCAAGAGAAATAAAAGTCAGCATTCCAAATAAAGACAATAGACAATTTACCTGGAGCTCAGTTGCGTCTTACTATGGAAAGGTTTTATCCATAGTCAAAATCTTTGCACCGAAAGAGATAAAAAAACACAGACAACAAATTATTGATTTTATTCCTTATGCCTTCTCCGACGACATGAACCTGATTACTGATTTTATTGAAAAAGTCAATGACAAAGAACTCGAGTTTGTTAACAACGTGATGGAAAATGAGAAAGATGACAGGAGATATCTAATCCCAGGAACTTATATTTACTTGGTTAGCCACTACGCAAAAAAAGGTTGTAACCTACCAAACACTCTACCGGTTTTGGAGTCTTTTATTGGTGATAAGCATATTGCAGACTACAATCAAGAGGCAGCCATTGAAGCAATTTCTCTATTTACTGACTCCGCCGACAACAAAACAAAAAAATTCCTTGAGTATGTGTTTGAAGATGAATCAGAAAATGGGCAAAAAACAAAACTTGCAGAATCTGCAAATGCGGTATTAATAAAAATCTTTAACGACAATGAAGCCATAAATTGGAGATTTGAACGGATAAAAAAACCTATTAAGTTTGATAAAAGAAGAATAGAGGGTATTGCCCATTCCGTTGGTCCTGAAGAAAGAGAGCTTGATTCACTCACTTTTGCAAACCTATTACTTGAGCTTAGAGATGAAAAGTATTTGGATAAGTTTTTTGGGCTTTTGGAGTACTCCTTTGAAGTTTTAAAAGTAAAGAAATCAGAACAGGAGAAAAAAGAATACTGGGAATATATCAACTACCTCTGGCGCATCGTCATGGCATATGTCGAAAATCTCAAGGAAAATAAGTCATTCAAAACCTACTTGAAACTTGAAGGCTGGGCATCAAAACACTCTGAATACGAAAACTCCAACTGGCTCATGGCCCGAATTCGTGAATTGAAAAAAACTTATATCGACTACGTCGGAAGGATTGAAATATGAGCACAATTTCACAAACAATTGCTGCTAAAGCAGCCATAGTTGCCGATCGGGAAGGTGTTAATTATCAAACATTAACGAAGCCACTTTTGAAACCATGCACTATTAAACACATCTTTTTTATAAGTCATGCTTCAAGCACCTCTCGAAAAATAATCAACGAAAGGCAACCCTTAGATGGAGAGTCTAATTTTGTTAAATTACTAGTTGAAAAATTGGAAAAATATAAAGCCAATTCTACTTATGTTGATTACAGAGATAATCCTAACTTAGAATTTACAATTTTTCATACAGCATTGAAATCCTCCCAGTATGGGGTTTTTGTTTGTTCTCCTAGGTTTAAAGATAGATATATGGGGAAAAACGCACCATTTCTTAAAGAGGAAGTGAAACACTTTTGGACATTAAAGAATACTCACCATCAACCTGAAAGACAGCTTCCAATTTCATTTGGGCTGGAAACATCCGATTACGACTCTGGACCATTTTCCTCGAGTGACTTTATGATAGTCGCAGAGTACGGTAAGATACCAGTAGAACAGATTGCCGACAAAGTCGTATCGAAAATTATTGAGAAAACAAGTAGTTAATTAATATGAAAAGTATAAAAAACAAAAGTCTTGATAATTATTCATACAGCTTCACACTTTTCAATTTTTGTATTTCCAAACACTTCAAGGTAAAATAGCCTCATGGGTCTTTCTGTAGGAATAGTTGGTTTGCCAAACGTTGGTCCCAGAACAAATCTTACCTTCTCTCGAGGTCTACGTCCTCGCATTGAAGGGGCGATTGTACGGGACTGCACTTCTTTCGGGGTACTTAAGAAGAGGGGGGTGTCGAATTAGTATGGGATTAAGTGTGGGAATCGTGGGCCTCCCGAATGTTGGCAAGTCTACGCTTTTTAATGCGCTATTAAAGCGCCAGCAGGCATATGTTGCCAATTTTCCATTCGCCACAATTGAACCCAATATTGGCGTTGTTCCGGTTCCTGACAACCGTCTAAAAAAACTTGCAGAAATAATTAAGGAAAGCGAAAATCTTGACCGTCTGCCTCCAGAAGTTCCGTCAACTGTTGAATTTCTTGATATTGCAGGGCTTATTGCTGGTGCACATAAAGGCGAAGGTTTGGGAAATAAATTTCTGTCACACATAAGGGAAACCGATGCAATCTGTCATGTTGTCCGCGCGTTTAGCGATTCTGACATTGTTAAAGAGGGAAGTATTGACCCTAAGTCAGATCTGATTACTATAGAAACGGAATTGAAACTTGCCGACATTCAGACTTTGGAAAAGCAAAAGGATCCGGGGAATACTCCGAATAAAGAACTCCAGGCATGGTGGAAAGTTGTTGTTAAGTTAAAGGAGGAAGTTGGCAAAGGAATTCCTGCCAGGGAAGTTCAGCTTTCGGAAGAGGAAAGAAAAATTGCAAAACAGCTTTCACTTCTTACTGCAAAGCCTGTACTCGTTGTTCTGAATGTCGATGAAAGTGATCTTAAGGAAGCAAATAAGCTGGAACTTAAGTTTGCCCAGGAATTGGAACTGCACAGTTCCCAGGTGATTGCGATTTCGGCAAAGATAGAATCCGAGCTTTCAGCATTGTCGGATACGGATCAGAAAAATTACTTGGATGATTTGGGAATAAAAGAAAGCGGATTGGAACGTCTGATCAAAAAAGCCTTCGAAACTTTGGGACTTATTTCTTTTTTGACGGCTGGCGAGAAAGAAGTCCGTGCTTGGACCATTCGCCGGGGTGATACTTCGGTCCTTGCATCAGGTGTGATTCACACTGACTTCATGCAGAAATTCATAAAGGCAGATGTTTGTGACTACGACGATTTTGTGCAATATGGCTGGAAAAAATCCCGTGAAGAGGGTAAGGTTCGTTCAGAAGGGCGTGATTACATAATGAAAGACGGCGACGTCGTTGAGTTTAAGATTGGAAGTTAATTTAAAAATAAGTATTAGAAATTAGTTATTTTATCTGCTATACTTCAAGTCTGCACGAGAGGTGTAATTATATTTTATGCAAAAATACGAACTTACATTGGTTTTGTCCAAGAAGACAACTCCCGCCAAAAAGAAATCGGTCGAGAAAGATTTGGAAAAGCTAATTGGAATTCTCAAAGGTCAGATTGTAAAGTCTGAAGATTGGGGAGAGATCGAATTTTCAAATTCATTCGGCAAGGAGACATCTGGAGTTTTTATGCATTTTCTTTTGGAATTAGAAAAGTCGGTGGCTAAAAATCTTGAAGACAAAATCAGGGTTGATGATACAATCATGAGACATTTATTGGTAAGAAAGGAGAACCCGCCTTCGCGTAAAGCTTCGGCGAGGTAAAAATGGCAAGAAGTTTAAACAAAGTTGAACTAATAGGGAATTTAACGCGGGATCCTGAATTGCGTTATACTCCGGCCGGAACTGCGGTTTGCACTTTTGGGCTGGCAACAAACCGTCAGTG
>Ga0172379_10009202_pt1 | contig 12233 bp, 12 predicted proteins | sample GrowelOW334metaG_FD_119756 | JGI IMG/M metagenome (GOLD analysis project Ga0172379, IMG submission 119756) | Groundwater microbial communities from an aquifer near a municipal landfill in Southern Ontario, Canada - Groundwater well OW334 metaG | ecosystem: Environmental > Aquatic > Deep... | reverse complement strand
GGTGTTGATTCTCCGGGTATGTTGAGTGTTGTGGTAAATGTCGGTGCATCCGCAAACGAAAGGATCAATCCGCCGACAAATGCCATTGACGGGGGAATTCCCAATCCTGCTGCTATTCCAGGAACATCGGGAAATGTCTCTTCGTGTGTGTATTTAAAATGTCCGCTGCTGCACATTGCCGTAACAGGATCAAGCCAATTAGGAACCGGATTACCGCAGAATTGATAACTATTCATTCCATTTGCCAATCTACCATTGCAGATATTGAGTGTCCAAGTAAGCGTATTTGTACCGACAACGGTTTGGTTCATATTGTATTCAACATCGGCTATATCTCCGTTAATTATTCCAGATTTTTTATTTCCGTTCAAACTAAATTCAACCTGTCCAACTTTTGGCAAGTTTTTCCAGTTGATATGTATGGTGTATTTATTGTTCGCATACGCAATACCGCCAAATAAAGGGGGTTCACAATGCTGAGTCAGCGAAGTGATCAGCGGAGTTACTCCAACATTCTTTGCATTTCCTGAAGTGTTTTTCTGTTCATCTGTTTGAAGTGCGGTGATCAGATCGCAATTCAATTGCGGAGCACCGATGTTAACAGCAAACCGTCCACTGTCGTCTGTTATTCCTTTCCCAAGCCAGTCCCTTCCTTCGCCGTACTTATTTGGATCGGGAGACGATGCCATATAAACATCAACGATTGATTTTGGTTTTGCTGAGCCATGAACGATCAATTCTTGAAGAAGATTTAATTGAATACTATCGATCACCGGTCGTGTAATGTCATCCTGCGTTTTCGAATTTACTAAAATCCCCGGATCGCTGTTGCCATACATTCTGTTGCGCCGAAAAATATTATTGTGAGGAAAATCCGGGCCTAATAAGGTGTCGGGGATAGTAATGATTCCATACATTGTGTTGTGGGCAATCACGTTCGTATCACTATCGGTTGCCAGCGAGGAACCAATAATGTTGTTATTACTTTTTCCGATGATTTCAATGCCATGTTTCTGGTTTGGAATCGGAAGCGTATCTTTGTTCACCCCGATAAAATTAAATTTAACTGTATTAAAAGAAGATTCTCCTACACTTTCCGAAGAACCGTTGAAAGAAATTCCGCTCCAGCTGTTCCCTGCGATGATATTCTTTTCAATAAGATTTTGCTGCGAATTATAGAAATGAATGCCATTGTTTTTATTCCCTAACGCAAAGAAGCCGGTTGCATCTGTTCCGATCTTGTTGTTTCGAATAATATTCTTGTCGGATGATGAAATCAAAATTCCGTGAGTGGTACTTCCCGATATGACGTTGCCGTCAATAATATTGTCACCCTGTCCGCTTTCACCTTGAATCACAATCCCAATCATGTTGCCGTTCGCCACTGCGCCGGTAGCATCAACACCAATATAATTTCCAAGGATCTGATTATATCCGCCGATCATCGTTGCATCCATTGCAATAATAATTCCCATAGTACCACTTCTAAAAACATTTCGATCCGCTGAATTAAGACCGCCGATGATATTGTTACTGCCAACAAGAGTCAATTCTGGTGATCCAATAAATGTACATCCTGTAACGGTATTATTGTTGTGCAGTGTCATGCCGCCATTTTCAATGGTGATATTTTTCACTTCGTTGTTGTCTTCAAATTCAAATAATTCCGGTGTACTGAATTGTATTTTTACATCATGGTCTTCACCAAGAATTTTCGATCCACTCAAAAACAGAATGCCATACTTAAGCCCAATTGTCATAGAAGATGAGAAGGTAATCGTAACGGGTACTCCTATATTGGTTGCTTCTCCTACTGCCGCAGTAATTGTGCAGTTACCGTTTTCATCCGCACAAATGCCATCCATGCTTTCATCCGGATCTGTATCTGGATCATCATACGCACCGGTCTCACCAGGTGCGTTTACAGTAAATGCAATTGCGCTTGTTTTTTTTGTTATTAAATTGTTTTGGCCAAGAACGAAAGATGAGGTGAGGGGAAAAAATAACAACACAGTAAAGATTCGAATCATGACTGCTCCGTCCTATTTTGTGGTGTAGGAATATACCACACACAAGCACGTCATACAATTCAACATTGCGCTAAAACACGTTATAATCAGATTAATTTGTCTGAAATGGATGGTTGAATCCCGCTCGCTAAATTGGCATTTTATTCAATACTTTATAATCCAAAATTTCAACATAAAGGGAGTGTATCATGAACCAAAACACTAACGATCATAGCACATTTCGCACTCGACTCTCGCGATGGCGTGAGATTTTTTTCGCCCAAAAATACCGGTTCGATCTCGGACAATCGTTCCTCGTCATTCTTAACTTCACCCTGCTAATCATCACTGCCAGCGATAAATTGCAGATCTTTTTTGGCATCCCGCGTCTTCGTTCTCTTCTTATCGTTATTGTCCCGTTAGGATTCATCGGCGTGTGGGTTTTTGGTTTTTTTATGGATAGAGTTGTTCGTGCGGCACAAATGGGTGAACGGCAATCCATAAAACGAAGCGAAGTGTGGACGCGCCACAATGAACAGATGGACCGTCTTGAAGGAGAAATGAAAGCGATCCGTATGCTGCTGGAACAGCAGAACAAACAATAATAAAACACTATTTTTTCTGTTTGAAATTACACCGGTAATAAATTACATTGGAGCAATTCATCATAGGAGGAACTATGATCGCCAAGAGTAATCGATACATTTTGCGAAGAGAGACCAATAGTACGCATGGCTGGGAAGTCCGTATTCGCCGCACAAAAGGGAATGTGCTTGAATTATTTAGCGACTCAAAGTACGGCGGAAAAAACAAAGCGCTTCAGAAAGCAAAGAAATTCCGCGATCTTGTCCTCAAAAAAATCCCCAAACTCAGTCGAAAAGAGATTGTCAATCTTCCAAAGAAAAATAATCTGGAAGAAGGTGTCGGTATTTCACTGGTAAAACAAAAAAGTATAATGAATAATAAAACCTACACGCATCTATTTTATCAGGCGTATTGGAGTCCCGCAACAGGAGTTCACAAAAGCAGAAAGTTTTCTATTGCCAAATACGGAAAACAACTTGCATACAAACTTGCTGTCGCTGCCCGCAAAAAAGGATTACGCGAAATGAGTGTGTAAAGCATCATTTATCCTCACCATCCCCGAAATCTCAAAGATTTTGGGGATAAGCTTGGCAAATGAAACATTTCATACCGTTGATATTCTCTCAAACTCGGATTACATTATCACAATTATTCTCTGTGAACTCTGTGGCAATTTCTTATCACCTATATCATTATGCCAATAAAAATCTTTGTTACCGGCGGAACATTCGATAAAGAATACAACGAATTGAACGGACAGCTCTTCTTTAAAGAAACGCATCTTAACGAGATGCTCTCCCTTGGTCGTTCCCGTATTGATGTTCACATTAAAACATTAATGATGATCGACAGTCTTGATATGACCGATGCTGACCGCAAAATTATTTCTGATCACTGCATTGCTACAACGGAAGATAAGATCGTTGTCACGCACGGCACTGATACAATGGTAGAAACTGCGCGTTATCTTGCCGGAAAAATAAACGACAAAACAATCGTGCTGACCGGCGCGATGGTTCCATACAAATTCGGAAGTTCGGATGGACTCTTCAATCTTGGCAGCGCACTTGCTTTTGTGCAGACGCTGCCAAAAGGGATTTACATTTCCATGAACGGACGATATTTTATGTGGGACAATGTCCGCAAAAATAAATCCGCGGGCGAGTTTCAGGAAATAAAATAAATTGCAATAGTCTCTCGCAATAAAACTCTGTCATTCCCGCGAAAGCGGGAATCCATTAATAAGCGAACCGTTCGTTTTCGCCAAAGAACCTGCGGACAAGTTAAACGAACGGTTCGCTCACTGAAATTATGAATACAAAACTCTTAATGACCGCCGCTTCAATCGTGCTTGGCGTAACTGGAATTGCTCTCTCCTTTCTTCCTCAAGAAATAACTCTTTTACTTGACGCACATACAACCACAACGCTTACCATTATATTGCAACTGCTTGGCGCTCTCTATTTTGGATTTGCAATGCTCAATTGGCTTGCAAAAGAAACTCTTCTCGGAGGAATTTACGGCAGACCGATTGTTGCGGGAAATGTAACCCATTTTGTTATTGGCGCGCTTGCATTGCTCAAAGTTCTTTCTCAAAACCATGAGATTGTAATTTTGATTGCGGCAATTTTGTATGCTGTTTTTGGAGTGTTGTTTTCAATGGTGATGTATAGAAATCCTAACAATAAAAATATTTAACCTTTATGAGAACATTATTATTTACCGCTTTCCTGCTTCAACTGTCAATCGCTCAAGAAAATCTCATCGTCAACGTCTACAACCGCCCCGTTACAAGTTTAAGCGGGCAATGGAATTATATCGTCGATCCGTACGAGAACGGTTTCTATAACTATCGCTACGAACCGTACGACAATTCAACCAATCCCGGCAAAGGAGCATTCTTCGTCAACGCTAAACCAAAAGACAAAACAGAATTGGTGGAATATGATTTCGATAGGTCCGACACGATTGCCGTTCCCGGCGATTGGAACACACAGAAAGAAAAACTCTTTTATTACGAAGGAACTGTCTGGTACAAAAAATCATTCGATTACCGAAAGACAAAAACATCGAACCGTGTATTCGTGTATTTTGAAGCGATAAATTATCAGGCGGATGTCTATTTGAATGGAACAAAACTCGGCAAACACATCGGCGGATTCACTCCGTTTAACTATGAAATAACGCATCTTCTGAAAGAGAAGGATAATTTTCTTGTTGTTAAAGTAGACAATAAACGGAAGAAAGAAGCTGTCCCCACACTCAACACCGATTGGTGGAATTACGGCGGCATTACACGGGATGTAAAATTAGTGGAAACATCCCAAAATTTTATCGTTGATTACTCCTTTCAACTCGATGCAAATGATAACAAAACAATCAGCGGAAACGTTACGCTTAACGGTGCCGATATTTCCCGAAAAAAAATATCCATTTCGATCCCCGAATTGAAAATAGATGATGAGATTGTTACCGATAGTTCCGGTACTGCGTGGATAGTGTTTTCAAGTAAAAAAATTAAATATTGGTCGCCGGAAAACCCATATCTCTATACCATAACGATCAAAACAGAAAATGATGAAGTGACCGATCAGATCGGTTTCCGTACGATAAAAACCAAAGGACAAGATATACTCTTAAATGATAAACCGATTTTCTTGCGGGGAATTTCCATTCATGAAGAAAGTCCGATGCGTCATGGAAGAGCACACTCAACGGAAGATGCACAGCAATTGCTTGCGTGGGCAAAAGAATTAGGGTGCAACTACGTCCGCTTAGCGCATTATCCGCACAACGAACACATGGCGCGGCTTGCAGATAAAATGGGAATGATGGTGTGGGAAGAAATTCCTGTCTACTGGACAATTGATTGGAATAATATCGAAACCTACCATAACGCTGAAAATCAATTAACAACAATGATTGCCCGCGATAAGAACAGAGCGTCGGTGATCATCTGGTCAATGGCAAATGAAACACCGACAAGTGAATTGCGAAATATTTTTCTCGGCAAACTTGCTGCAAAGACCCGTTCGATCGACCCAACGCGGTTGATCAGCGCGGCGCTGGAAATCAGCGGTGTTCAGGGAAATCCGGACACGAAAACAATCAGCGATCCGTTCGCCAACACAGTGGATATCCTCAGCTTTAATCAATACATCGGTTGGTACGGCAGTCTGCCGGATAAATGTAAGGATATTGACTGGAACATAACTCAAAACAAACCGGTAGTGATCTCCGAATTCGGCGCGGATGCGAAGTACGGATTCCACGCAGATACATTAACGCGGTTTTCAGAAGAGTATCAGGAATATCTTTATAAAGAAACGCTCAAGATGATCAGCACGATTCCGCAGTTACGAGGAATTTCTCCATGGATATTGGTCGATTTTCGTTCGCCCAGAAGAGCTCTGCCGAATATTCAAGATGGTTGGAATCGAAAAGGATTGATCTCCGACAACGGTGAGAAGAAAAAAGCGTTCTTTGTGCTGCAGAAATTCTACAGGGATAAAGCAAACAGCAACACGCGGTGAGTGTGCATTATCTTTATAGAAGAGTACTTCATACTGTCACGACATGTATTCGGCGACAATTCCTTCGCCCCGCTTTACTTTCTCCATCACTTGCTGACTGATGGTGCGATTATTTTTCCGGATGAGTTCAACCAGACGAGTGATACGGTTAGCTTCTGATTGACTGTCGTACTTAGAACTCCACAAGACCATTTCAAAAAGCATAGGAATAAGTTCCAACCCTTTTTCGGTAAGGGAAAAAATATCTTTTCTGCCGTCTGTTGTATGCGTCTCACGCTGAAGAATACCTTCCTCAATAAGGTGATCGATGCGTGAAGCCAGAATGTTGGTAGCAAAACCCTCTTCTGATTTGAGAAACTCTCCGTACGTCCGCTTCCCTCGAAAAACAATGTCCCGAAGAATCAGCAGCGCCCAGCGGTCGCCAAAAGCCTCAAGTCCATAATTAACCGGGCAGTGTGATCGAAGTTTACTTTTTCTTTTTTTCATAGGGTATGTATATTTTTTTAAATATTACTTGCGTTTTGCAAGTGATGATGATATATTGAAACTAAGAAATTTACTTGCAGAATACAAGCAACAATATCCTAATTTATCACATTATTTCCGGAGGTTTGTATGGTTGACATTATTCATCGTATTGGGATCAAATCCCCTGCAGCTCAAGTCTATAAAGCGTTAACAACAATAGAAGGTCTTGCACATTGGTGGACCGATGAAGTTTTAGGTGATGAGCAGGTCGGAGGAAAAATTGAATTCACTTTCCGATCGACGACCGGTGAAATCAAAGGCAAAATGGTTATGGAAGTGCAAGAGCTTAACCCTCAAAAGGATGTTCGATGGCGCTGTGTGGAAGGACCCGCTGAATGGATTGGAACCGACATCACTTTCCAGCTCTCATTGCAAGACGGTCAAACAATTCTCCTCTTCGGTCACAGAAACTGGCGCGAGGCAGTTGAGTTCACATCGCACTGCAGTATGAAGTGGGCTGTATTCCTTTTAAGCCTTCGTGAGTATGTTGAAACAGGAAAAGGAAAAGCTTCACCGTATGATTTAAAAATCGATAATTGGAATTAACATCCTCTTCAGTAAAGGGAAAGAGCATGAAAAAACAAAATTACACATGCAGTATCACGACAGCCATTACTGCTCATGAAACTTTTGAACGTATTAATCGTGTTTCAGAATGGTGGTCGGAAAATATCAAAGGCAGTTTCAAAAAGCTGAATGATATCTTCACGATTCATTTCAATTTTGGAGACACTTTTGTCATTAAAATAGTTGAGCTTGTGAAGAACAAAAAAATAGTCTGGCTGGTTACTGATTGCGATCTTACGTGGATCAAAGACAACAAAGAGTGGAAAGGAACGAAGATACGTTTTGATATTTCAACTGAACACAACGCAACTCAAATCAATTTTACACATATCGGCTTAGTCCCCGGCATTGAGTGTTACGATGGCTGCACAAAAGGTTGGAATCAATATATCAACGAAAGTTTGCTCAAATTTCTCACCGAAGGCAAAGGGCTTCCCGATAGAAAAAAATAAAATACCTCGCAGCAGACTGCGGGGTATTTAACCCATAATCTTCAATACAAACGTCAAACCGCCCGTTGGGAGGACGAACAATCGCTGATTCAAATAATTTTTCTATTTCTAGAAAATATTATTTGTCTTCAGCGTGATGTTTCACAATTCTTGCCTGCGTATGGAAGATCACTTCTTCCGCAATATTCGTTGTCAGATCGGCAACGCGTTCCAAATTTCTGCTGATACGAAGAAGTTCCAATCCCCCTTCGATGCTCTTCAGATCTTTTTTAATGAACTTCACCACTTGCGAATTCATTGCGCGGTTCAATGAGTCGATACGATCGTCGCTTTCCAGTACGCTTTGTGCAAGCTGCGCATTCAAATGAATGAATGCATCGAGCGCCAGTTGAAACATCTCTTTTGCAATTTTTGCCATGTTCGGAATTTCCAACAGCGGTTCATCCTGCGGTGTTTCCGTCAACCGGAATGCTGATTCAGCAATATTCACTGCGTGGTCTCCAATGCGCTCCAGATCGTTATTGATCTTTTGGATCGCCAGGATCAGCCGCAGATCGCTTGCAACCGGCTGTTGAAGCGCGAGAAGATCTACAACGCCGTTATCGATCTCGATCTCGAATTTATTGATTTTCCCATCCGAAGAGATCACTTTTGACGCCAGCGTCGGATCGTTCTTCAGTACTGCATCAAGCGCATCAACCAAATTCTGTTCGACCGCACTCCCCATTTTGATGACGTTGGCTTTTAATTGTTCAAGATCCCGTTGAAAATGTCGTTCCATAATTTTTTTCCTTATGTAAAGTCATCCTGAGCAAATTCCGATGTTCGTTATCGGAACGCGTCGAAGGATATTCACACTCTTCGACTCCCTCGCAAAAATCGATCGATCGCTCAGAGTGACCATGTATTATTCTCTGTGTTCTCCGTGGCAAAAAAAGTATTACCCGAATCGTCCGGTAATATAATCTTCCGTCTGTTTTTTTGCAGGAACGGTGAATATTTTTTTTGTGACGTCGTATTCAATCAGTTCACCCATATAAAAGAATGCAGTGTAATCGCTCACGCGCGCTGCCTGCTGCATGTTGTGGGTAACAATGGCAATCGTGTATTCTCTTTTCAATTCATAGATCAATTCTTCAATCTTTGCCGTTGAGATAGGATCAAGCGCGCTTGCAGGCTCATCCATCAAGATCACTTCAGGGCTGACGGCAAGAGTCCGCGCAATGCAAAGCCGCTGTTGCTGTCCGCCGGATAAACTCACACCGCTTTTTGAGAGAGAATCTTTTACTTCGCTCCACAATGCGGCTTGCTGTAAACTTTTTTCTACAATCTCGGTAAGTTTCTTTTTGTCGCGCATTCCATTCATCCGCAGCCCTGCGGCAACGTTATCAAAGATTGACATTGTGGGGAATGGATTCGGTTTTTGAAAAACCATTCCGATCCGTTTCCGCACAACAACAGCATCCATCGCATAGATATCTTCTCCGTCGAGCGCCAGTTTCCCCATAATACGGCTGTCCGGGACAAGTTCATGCATTCGATTGATCGACCGCAAGAAGGTCGATTTGCCGCAGCCTGAAGGTCCGATGATTGCCACAACTTTGTTTTCGGGAATTGTGAAGGAGATATTCTTCAACGCATGCACTTTCCCGAAATAGCAGTTAATATTTTCAGCGGTGATTTTTATTTTATTTGATTGATCGTTCATCGTGCCCGGTTGTGTTGGAACGGTCATAAACGGTTTTCTTTCAATATCCCTTTTTTCCATTAATTTTTCCATTGCTCTTTATTAAAATCGTTGCCGCGTTGCAAAACGGACCGCAACACTTAAAAATAAAATGAGAAGGATCAGCACCAATGCACCCGCCCACGCCTGCGCAATCCAATCTTCGAACGGCGATACACCGTAGTTATAGATGAACACGGTCAGCGATGCGATCGGCTGGTCGAGTGTTGTATGCCAGAAACGATTGTTCAACGCGGTAAATAATAGCGGCGCGGTTTCTCCTGCCGCCCGCGCAACGGCAAGCATAACTCCCGTAACAATTCCGCCGATAGCTGATGGTATGATAATACGAAGCGTTGTTTTCCATTGAGGAATTCCCAGTGCCAATGCTGCTTCGCGGTACGAGTTTGGAACAGTTTTCAACATCTCTTCCGTCGTCCGGGTGACGATTGGGATCATTAAAATGCCAAGGGCAAATCCTCCGGCGTATGCGGAAAAATGTTTTGCGGGAAGAACAACAATCGTATAGGCCACAACACCGGTAACGATGGAAGGAACACCGTTAAGAACGTCCGTCATAAACCGAACGATCATTCCAAATTTATTATTTCCAAATTCGGAAAGGTACACACCGGAAAATATTCCGATCGGCAATCCAATAAGACTGCCTAATCCGACAAGGATCAATGTTCCGACAATGGCATTGCCAAGTCCTCCTCCTGGTTCACCAACAGGTTTAGGAAGCTGTGTAAAAAAATTAACGGATAATGCTTCAAGGCCGTGTGAGATGGTGTGATAGAAAATCAGCATCAGTGGAACAAGTGCAACCAATACGCTTGCAACACACAGCGCATACATTCCAACATTTTTAATTTTTCGGTATCGGAAAAAAATTGTTTTCATATTCCTACAATCTTCCTCCGACATCACTGTTGCGGGTAAAACTCCATACTAACAATCGTGCAGCGGCATTCACAAGAAGCGCAACAACAAACAACACCAGCGCAATTTCGATCAGTGCACTGATGTACATTTCGGATGTTGCTTCGGTAAACTCATTCGCAAGAACACTTGCCATTGTATACCCTGGTTCGAACAACGACGCACTGATCACCGGCCTGTTACCGATCACCATTGTTACCGCCATTGTTTCACCGAATGCGCGCCCTAATCCTAAGATCGTTGCTCCCATAATTCCTGAGCGGGAATAACTTAACGCGATGCGGGTCGATTCCCATCGAGTGGAACCGAGGGCAAGTGCCGCTTCTTTTTGCGCAATGGGAACTGCTTTTAATACATCGCGGGAGATTGATGAAATGATCGGAAGGATCATGATTGAAAGAATGATTCCCGCTGCCAGCATTCCTACACCGTACGGGGCGCCGGCAAACAATGGAATTGATCCCAAATATTTACTCAAGAATGGTTCTACCGTTGTTCGAATCCACGGAACCATCACAAAAAATCCCCACAACCCATACACAATACTGGGAATTCCGGCAAGTAATTCAATGGTAAACGAGAGCGGACGTTCGATCCATTTTGGGGCAAGTTCAGTTAGAAAAATTGCAACTCCAAGTCCAACGGGCAGTGCAAGCACAAGCGCAATGAATGATGAGACAAGTGTTCCATATACGAACGGCAGTGCTCCGTATTGATCCATCACCGGATCCCACTCCGTACCGATCAAAAATCCCCATCCGAATTTTTGAATAGACAATGACGACGATGAGTACATTTCGTACGCCATCAATGCGATCAACAACAAGACCAGCGCCGCAAAAAATGACGTGAGATATTTAAAAATCATATCGCCGACATTCCACGAAGCGGATTTCGGCGATTGTGATTCCCCATGGTTCAATGCATTCATACGATCAACTATTTTACAGGTTGTCCATTGAAACGAATGGATGCGATTTTTTTCTCGTTCAATTTAATCACTTCTTTCGGAAGCGGTGCATAGTACAGTGCCGGTGCAAATTGTTCACCCTCGGTAAACGCCCACTTCAAAAATCCTACCATGGCTTTCGCTTTCTCTTCGTTCTTTTGGTCTTTGTAGATCAACAACCATGTGAATCCGCTGATCGGATAGGAATCTTTTCCGGCAGCATCGGTAATGGAAACGCGGAGATCCTCAGGCATTTTTTTCGCTTCACTCATTGCCGCTGCGGTGACAGATTCCAACGACGGAACAATAAAGTTCCCCGATTTATTTTTCAACGATGCAAAGAAAAGATTATTCTTTACAGCATACGCAAGTTCCACATACCCAATCGAGCCGTCAATCTGTTTCACCTGACCGGCAACTCCTTCATTTCCTTTTCCGCCGAGACCAACAGGCCATTTAACTGACGTTCCAACACCGACTTTTTCTTTCCATTCAGCGCTGACTTTTGAAAGATAATCGACAAAAATATAGGTGGTTCCGCTTCCGTCCGAACGATGCACAACAACGATCGCTTTATCCGGAAGATTTAATCCTTTATTTGAGGCTGCAATTTTTGCATCATTCCATTTGGTGATTTTTCCCAAAAAGATTTCAGCAAGAACATCGGGAGTCAATTTCAAACCGGCGCTGATTTCGGAAACATTATAGGTTGCAACAACTGCTCCCATTACCGTTGGAATGTGAAGAACATCGGTTCCCTGTTTTGTTTTTGCTTCTGCTAATTGTTCATCTTTCATCGGACCGTCGGTTGCCCCAAAATCAACCGTTCCTTCGATCACTTGCTTGATACCACCGCCGCTGCCGATGGATTGATAATTGAATTGAACTCCCGTTTTCTTTTGATACTCATCGAACCATTTAGAATAGATCACATACGGAATT
>Ga0172379_10009201_pt1 | contig 12233 bp, 8 predicted proteins | sample GrowelOW334metaG_FD_119756 | JGI IMG/M metagenome (GOLD analysis project Ga0172379, IMG submission 119756) | Groundwater microbial communities from an aquifer near a municipal landfill in Southern Ontario, Canada - Groundwater well OW334 metaG | ecosystem: Environmental > Aquatic > Deep... | reverse complement strand
CCTACAGTGCGAGATGGCGTGTTCCTACGAGAACTACGGCGTCTTCAATATTTCCAAGTCGCGCATCAAGGTGTTCAACTTCGAGAGCGCCGGGCGTAAGGTGCCTTACACCTGCACCCAGTGCGCGGAAGCCTGGTGCCTGCACGCCTGTCCGGTGGATGCGATCAAACTCGATGCCCTGACCGGGGCCAAAGTGGTAAACGACGCCACCTGCGTCGGCTGCAAGGTGTGCACCATCGCTTGCCCCTTCGGCACGGTCAATTACGTTGCCGAGACCGGCAAAGTGCAAAAATGCGACCTCTGCGGCGGCGACCCGGCCTGTGCCGGCGCCTGTCCGACCGGCGCCATCACGTATGTCGACGCGAACTGGACCGGCCTGGACAAAATGCAGCAGTGGGCCGGCAAGACCGACACTCAACCACGCGCCAACGCCTAAGAGGAGAGAACCATGGGATGGACACGAAAGATTCTGCGCGTTGATCTGACCAAGGGCACGTGCAAGTCCGAGCCGCTCAACATGAAGTGGGCGCAGGAATACCTGGGCCAGCGTGGCCTCGCGACCAAGTACTTCGTGGAGGAAGTAGATCCCAAAGTCGATCCGCTTTCCCCGGCGAACAAGCTGATCATGGCCACCGGGCCGCTGACCGGCACGCCAGCGTCGACTGGCGGGCGCTATTCGGTCATCACCAAGGGCGCACTGACCGGCGCCATCGCCTGCTCCAATTCCGGCGGCTACTTTGGCGCGGAAATGAAATTCGCCGGCTGGGACATGGTGATTTTCGAAGGCAAATCGCCCAAGCCGGTCTATCTCGCGATCGAGGACGACAAGGTCGAGGTGCGCGATGCCGCGCATCTGTGGGGCAAGACGACCTGGCAGACCGAAGAGATCATCAAGAAGACGCACCAGGATCCGCAGGTGCGCGTCGCATCTATCGGCCGCGCCGGGGAAAACGGCGTGCTCTACGCCTGCGTGGTCAACGATCTGCATCGCGCCGCGGGCCGCTCGGGCGTGGGTACCGTGATGGGCTCGAAGAACCTGAAGGCGGTTGCCATTCGCGGCACCAAGGGCGCTGGCGGCATCAAGGACGGCAAGGCCTTCATGAAAGCCGCTGCAGCGGCGAAAAAAGTGCTCGCCGACAACGCGGTCACCGGCCAGGGGCTGCCGACCTACGGCACTCAGGTGCTGATGAACGTGATCAATGAAATGGGGGCGCTGCCCACGCGCAATCACCGCGACGTACAGTTCGAGGACGCGCGCAAGATTTCCGCCGAAGCGATGCGCGAAAAACGCCCGACCGACGGCAAGACCAATCTCATCGCCAATGCCGCGTGTTTCGGCTGCACCATCGCGTGCGGGCGCATTTCCAAAATGGACGAGACCCATTTCAGCGTGGTCAACAAGCCTGAATACTGGGGTGCCACGGGCGGGCTTGAATACGAGGCTGCCTGGGCGCTGGGCGCTGCAAACGGCGTGGGCGACCTGGAAGCGCTGACCTTCGCCAATATGATCTGCAACGAGGACGGCTACGATCCGATCAGTTTCGGCGCCACCGTCGGCGCCGCCATGGAACTGTACGAATTGGGCATCCTGAAGAAGGAACAGCTCGGCATGGAAGCGCCCTTCGGTTCCGCCCAGGCACTGGTCAAACTGGCGGAAATGACTGCGAAGGGCGAGGGCTTCGGCAAGGAACTCGGCTTGGGTTCGGCGCGCCTGTGCGCCAAGTACGGCAAGCCCGAACTGTCCATGGGCGTGAAGAAGCAGGAGTTCCCGGCTTACGATTCGCGCGGCATCCAGGGCATGGGCCTCGCCTACGCGACTTCCAATCGCGGCGCCTGTCATCTGCGCGGCTACACCGTCGCTTCCGAGGTGCTGGGCATCCCGGTCAAGACCGACCCGCTGGTGACCGAAGGCAAGGCCGATCTGGTCAAGGCTTTCCAGGACGCGACCTCGGTGTTCGATTCCGCCGGCGTGTGCGTGTTCACCACCTTTGCCTGGACGCTGGCCGACCTGCAGCCGCAGCTGGACGCGGCCTGCGAAGGCGGCTGGTCGATGGAAAAACTGGCGGCGGTGGGCGAGCGTATCTGGAACATGGAGCGCCTGTTCAACAATGCGGCCGGCTTCACCGCCAAGGACGACGATCTGCCGCCTCGGCTGAAGACCGAACCGGCCAAAACCGGCCCGGCCAAGGGCAAAGTGAGCGGCATCGACAAGATGCGGCCGGAGTATTACAAGGCGCGCGGCTGGGATGAAAAAGGGGTGCCCACCAAGGAAACGCTGAACCGGCTCGGTTTGTAGGACTTTGCATTACCAAGGGCGCAGAGCTGCTCTGCGCCCTTGGTGTCTGCAGAAGGATCTCAAATGAAACACCTCATCATTGGCAATGGTCCGGCCGGGGTCGTCGCCGCCGAAGCCTTGCGCCGTGCCGACCCCGCCGCCGAGGTCGTTCTCGTGGGCGACGAGAACGAACCGCCTTATTCGCGCATGGCGATTCCCTACCTGCTGACCGGCAATATCAGCGAAGAAGGAACCCATCTGCGCAAGGACGCAGGGCATTACGAGCGTCTGGGCATACGTCTGGTGCAGGCGCGCGCCGAAAAAGTCGACAGCGCGGCGCGCAGCGTGACCCTTTCGAACGGTGACAGACTGACCTACGACCGCCTGCTGATCGCGACCGGCTCGCATCCCCTGCGGCCCGCCATCGCGGGAATCGATTTGCCCAATGTGCATCCGTGCTGGACCCTGGCCGACGCGCGCGAGATCGCGGCCAAGGCAAAGCCCGGAGCGCGCGTGGTGCAGCTGGGCGCAGGCTTCATCGGATGCATCATTTTGCAGGCGCTGGCCGAGCGCGGTGTCAAGCTCAGCGTCGTGGAAATGGGCGACCGCATGGTGCCGCGCATGATGACCGCGAAGGCCGGCGGGTTGATCCGGCTGTGGGTGGAAAAGAAGGGGGTGCAAGTTCACGTCAACGCGCGCGCCGAAGCCGTCACCAGCACCGGCACGGGATCGATGCAGGTCAAGCTCTCCAATGGTCAGTCGATCGAATGCGATTTGCTGATTGCCGCAGCCGGCGTGCGCCCGAATATCGCTTTCCTCCAAGGCAGCGGCGTCAAGGTCGGCGACGGCATCCTGGTCGATGCGCGCATGCAGACCAGCGTGCCCGGCATCTACGCCGCCGGGGACGTGACCGAAACCGCCGGGTTCTATTCCGGCCTGCCGCAGCTCAATGCGATCCAACCCAACGCCGCGGACCAGGCGCGCATCGCCGCCGCCAATATGTTGGGCGCGCAGGTTGCGACGCAGGGCAGCCTCGCGATCAACGTGCTCGACACCCTGGGCCTGATTTCGACCTCGTTCGGCCAATGGCAGGGAGTCGAAGGTGGAGACGGCGTGGAACTGGTAGACGAAACGGGTTTCCGTTACCTGTCGCTGCAGTTCAAGGACGATGTCGTGGTCGGCGCCACCAGCATCGGCTGGACCGACCATGTAGGCGCGCTGCGCGGACTGATCCAGGGCCGTGTGCGCCTGGGCGAGTGGAAAGCCAGGCTGCTCGCCGATCCGACGCAGTTCATGGCAGCGTACCTGGGGGCAGCCCAGAAAGCCGCATGAAGGTCACGCTAAAGCTCTACGCCACGCTTTCAGATTACCTGCCTACCGAAGCACGCAAGACCAACGCGCTGGAGCTCGAGCTCGACGCCGGCACTACGCCGGCGCAGGTCATAGAAAGCCAGAATCTGCCGATCAAGCTGTGCCATCTGGTGCTGATCGACGGGGTGTTCGTGCCGCCCGCGCTGCGCGCGCAACGCGCGCTCGCCAATGGGGAAACACTGTCCATCTGGCCGCCGATAGCCGGCGGCTAGACGCCGCAGGTCGCCCGATGCAGCTGCCGCTGCGCTTCGACATGACGATAACGCGGGCGGACTTCCGCCGCCTGCTGCCCGCCGCAGTCAACCAGGTTCACTTCATCGAGGAAAAGGACGCCTTCGTGCATAGCGAACGCGGACGCGGCTGGCGCATAGGGATAGAGCCGCTGCCGCAACTACGCCTGGGCCTGATCCGGCTCGAGCGGCATCGGCTCAGCGTCGAATTCGCCGGCTACGCGGACGAGGAGATCCGGAACTTCATGGCGCGCTTCGAAATGTATTTCCGCCGCGGCGGAGGCTAGAACCCGTCCGGTCGCGGCGGGAGTTCTCCTTTCAGCTATGCTAGCAACACCGCACACTGAATTCCTCCGACGCACCGGCACAATCCGCCCATCTCCCCAGGTCGATCACATGAACCTAGAACTCACTCTCCACGAAACCCGCGTAATTGGCTGCCTGATCGAAAAGGAAATCACCACCCCGGAGCAGTATCCGCTGTCGCTGAACGCCCTCACCAACGCATGCAACCAGAAGAGCAATCGCGACCCGGTACTGGACCTGGACGAGATTACGGTACAGCAACTCGTCGATCAGCTGACCAGGAAGCGTCTGATCAGCGAGCAAAGCGGCTATGGAAGTCGCGTGCCCAAGTACCAGCATTTGTTCTGCAATACCAACTTCGGCACCCTGAAATTCTCGCCGCAGGAGCTCGCCATCATGTGCGAATTGTTTCTGCGCGGGGCACAGACGCCGGGCGAGTTGCGCAGCCGCGCGAGCCGGATGTGCCGCTTTGCCGACGTGGGCGAAGTCGAGGCGGTGCTCGACGGTCTCGCCGCGCGCGAGGACGGCCCTTTCGTGCAGCGCCTCGCGCGCCCGTTTCTCCGCGAAGTCGCCGACGCCGATGACCCATTCGGCCCGGGTGGCGGCCACGACCTGCCGCAGATGCTCATCGCACACTGCAAACAGTTTTTCCCGCTCCGTTGCACCGAGCTTGTCCGGCGTGACGTTGCGCCCGCCCTCGTCCATGAAGGCCAGCGGGCAGAAGTTCACGACGAAGTGCTCCGCGAAGAACTTCTCCGCCGTTCCAAACTTCGCGGCGAACAGCCCCCACAGCCGCCGTCCGCTGACCTCCGAGCGCGGGCACGCGAAGCCCTCGACGGGCCGCTTCGGGTGGGCGTGTTTCGGCTGGGCGACGAGCGTGTAGATGCCCATCCAGTCCCGCACCGCCGCGACCTCGCCGAACGGCACGCCCGTTTGCGCCATGCCGAAAGGGCCGGGATTCATGCCGAGGAACAGGACGCGTTTCCGTCCGCCGCCAAACTTGCGCAGGAACATCTCATGCGCCGCCCACGCGTAATCGAGCGGGTTGTAAACGTGAGCCACCGGCGGCTTGAAGCGCAGCCGCGTGACGGCGTCGCTCAAGTCGCGCGCGTGGCGAGTCAGTTGGTCTGCGGAGTCGGCCATGAAACCTCTCTGTGTGTCACGGGGCGCTGAGCGTGACGTTGAAACGGACGAGCTGGCCACTTGGCACTCGCAAGCGGCCCCGGTCAAAGGCACCCGTCGAACTCACGGCCCGCCCGCTGACACTTTCCGGGACCACGAACCAGGCATCGCCCTGCGTTGGTCCCAGTTGGAATTCCAGCTCCAGGCTGTTCGGCACGCCGCCCTTGCGCACCCGCTGGCTCACCAGCACGCCGTCCACCTCGAATTGAAACTCAGGGAACTTGTCCACGAGCCGGTAGCCGCGGAACTTCACCTTCGGTTCCGAGTCCGCGTTGCCGATGCGCAGCGGCTGCGTCGTGAACGTGAGAAACTTTTTCCCGAGCACCTTCGCCGGCCCGCCGCCGCGTCCGGTCCAGAGCGGGCTGACATCGAGGAACCCGCCGCTCCATGCGTAGCGCACGCGACATTGCTCCGCGTCGAAGACGTAATTCACGCCGCCCGGCAACCCGACCGCGATGCTGCGCGGACTGGAGTCGGCGATGAACGTGCGGAGGAGCACCGGCTCGTCGCGCACCACCAGCCGGTAATCCTGAGGTCCGTCCAGCAGGCCCTCCGGCAGAGGCAGTGATTTTCCCGCCGCCAGCGTGTTGGCGAGGGCATTCATCTTCGTGTGCGCCTGCGCGGCCGGCATGTCGCTGAAGAACGCCGGCATCGCCGTGCCCGGCTGAAGACGGCTCGGCTCGCGCAGCCAGCGCAGCAGCCAGTCGGTGCGGATGCGCGCGTGCATTTCCGTCATGTCAGGTCCGCGCAAATCGCCCGCCGAGCGGTGCCCGGCGAAGTCGTGGCAGTTGATGCACGCCAGCCCGCCCTCGCCCTTGCCCAGCAGCTTCACGCCCTCGGCGACTTGCGGTGGTGAAGGCGGCGTCACGGTGGGGCCCTCGCCGGGTTCCGCGCCCGCCTGCTGGGCGAAGAGCCGCACGAGCGGCCGGGCTGCCTCGCCGCCGTGCTCGGGGGCGAGCTTCATCCAGGGGCGCACGCGCTTGTTGTGGACGAGCACCTGCTCCAGCCAGCTCGCCCGCAGCTTGTTGCCGGAGTCGGTGAGCGACGGCGGGGCTTCCGCGCCTTCCAGCTCGCGCTTCGCGGGGCCGTAGAACTCGTGGCAGTCCGCGCATTTCAGCTGCCGTGCGAGCTGGTGAAACTCCTGCAATGGCGCGGGCGAAAGCCCCTTCACGCCGAGCTGCTCGTTGATGGAGACCGTCCAGGCCAGCTCATGGTTGCCAAACGCAGTGTGCGGCACCGGCTCGCGCGCGAAGTGGTCGGATGCCCACTGGAGTTGCACGCGCGCGATCGTGCCCGGCTGCCGGGTGAAGACGATTTTCAACGCCCGCTCGCCGGCTTCGAGCGGCGTGGGCCGGCCCTGGATTTCCTTCCCGTCCACGAAGACCTTTGCGTCGGCGAAGAGCGTGTAGCGTCCGCTGCGGGCGAGCTTGAGCACGCCGTCCCACTCGACTTTGAACTCCGGCTTGAGGGTGGGATGGACGGACTCGCCGGCGAGCAGGGTGAAGTTGGGCGTGGGCAGGGCGAACTTGGCGGTGAACTGTCCGTCCGTGGCCGTCGCGACGAGGCCTGGGTGAAGTGTGGTTTGCGCGAACAAACTACCAGGCAACACCAGCATCGCCAGCGAGCAGGCGGCGTAGATGATTCGAACGCGGAACACGACGGCAGGCTACGAAGTTTCCGCCAGTGGCGGCAAGTGCGACGCGACGGTGGCCTGTTTGGTGTTCACGCTTCAGCGTGTCGGGACGTTTGGGGCCGGCTGAAGCGTGGACATCGAGCCGACCAGCGCTCCCCTCACGTCGCCGGCACCGCGCGCTGGAAGAGCAGCGCCAGCATGAAGCAACCGAGGAACCATCCGCTGACATGCGGCGGCTGGTCCGCGACCGAGAGCAGGTCCACCAGGCAGATTCCCGCGAGCAGCCCGGAGACGGTCCGGCCGATCTCCGGCGGCGACTGCCAGAGCGTCGGGCGCAGGCATCGCACGGCCCACAGGCCCACGATGGCGGAGGCAAGCAGCGCCTTTTCGCGGAAGTAGCCGTCGTTGACAATGAACGCCAGCGCGACCGGCGCGCCCAGGAACAGCAGCGGCCAGTAGCGGATCAGGCCCGGCGAGCTCTCGCGCCGTGCGAGGTGGCTGAGCCCGATGATGTAGCAACCCAGCACGGCCGCCGTCCACAGCGCCAGCCCGTCCACGCCGCGCATTCCTGTCGCCGCCGCGGTGAGCACGAGGAAGAACCGGCACGCCGCCATGAGCACCGGTGCCCAACTGAGGGCTTTGTGAAAGGCGTCATAGAGGACGATGCAGATGAGGAGCTGCAGTGCGAGGATGGCGGGCTCGCGTCCGAGCCAGCCGAGCACGCCCGTGCCGGCGGCCAGCAACACCACGCTCCAGCGCCAGGTGGCCTCGCGGGAAATCGCCCCGGACGGGATGGGGCGTTCGCGCCGGTGCTGCGCGTCGAACTCCGCGTCGAACGCGTCGTTGAGGAACATGCCGCCGGCGTAGAGAAGCGTTGCTCCCAGGCCCAGCCACGCGAAGCGGTCCCACTCGCCGCCGCCGCCAAGCAGCCAGCCGGCGAGGCAGTTGGACCAGACGGTGGGCAGGTTGGAGACGCGGCCCAGCACCAGCAGGGTTCGCAGTGATGCCATTCGGGTTGAGGATGAGGGCGTGAGTCCGCACTTGGCAAGCGCGGGCGGCGGGGTGGACCGCCGTGCGGGGGCTTTATTTCCGCCACTCGTCGATCACCGAGGCGATGAGGGCGGTCCAGCCCGTCTGGTGCGAGGCGCCGAGGCCCGCGCCGGTGTCACCGTGGAAGTATTCGTGGAAGAGCAGGTGGTCCCGCCAGTGCAGGTCGGTCTGGAACTTTTCGTTCGCGCCGAAGACGGCGCGGCGGCCGCCCGCGTCACGGGCGAAGATGCGGATGAGCCGCTCGGCGAAGCCGCCGGCGAGTTCGTCGAGGTTGATGGGTGTCTCGTCTTCGTTGCAGCCGGGGATGGTGAACTTGCCGCCGTAGGCCTTCCGCAGTTTGCGCAGCGCCTCGATCATCATGAAGGTGGGCGGGAACCAGATCGGCCCGCGCCAGTTGGAGTTGCCGCCCTTGATCCTGGCGATGGACTCGCCCGGTTCGTAGCCGATGCTGCGGTGGTCGAGGATGAAGGGGTGCTGCTCGTGGTGCTTCGAGAGGCTGCGAAGGCCGTAGGGCGAGCGGAATTCGCCCGGGTTCCAGATGACGCGCAGCAGGCGGTGGAGCTGTTCCGGGTTCATCACCGCCAGGACGTGGACCTTCCCCTCGTCCGTTTCCACCGTGGTGACGCAGCGCTGGACGAGGTCGGTGCGGTGCTCCAGGAACCAGTGCAGGTTGGCGCGGAACTCCTTGAACGGCTCCAGCCACTTCTCCTCCAGCCGCTCGATGGCGAACATCGGAATCAGCCCGACCAGCGAGCGCACGCGGAACTTGTCGTGGCTGCCGTCCGGGTGCGTGAGAACGTCGTAAAAGAAACCATCTTCCTCGTCCCACATTTCCAGCCCGTCTCCGCCCATGTGCTTCATCGCGGAGCCGATGTAAACGTAGTGCTCGAAGAACTTCGTGGCGGTGGCCTCGTAGGTCTTGTTCTCCCGTGCCAGCTCCAGCGCGATGCGCATCATGTTCAGGCAGAACATGCCCATCCAGCCCGTGCCGTCGGACTGCTGGAGCGTCGTGCCGTCGGGCAACTTCTCGCTGCGGTCCAGCACGGTGATGTTGTCGAGGCCCAGGAAGCCGCCCTCGAACACGTTGTTGCCCTCGCGGTCCACCTTGTTGACCCACCACGCGAAGTTCATCAGGAGCTTGTGGAAGCAGCGTTCGAGGAAGTCCCGGTCCGCCTTGCCGTGGCGGATGCGGTCCATGTTGTAAACACGCCACACGGCCCACGCATGGACGGGCGGGTTCATGTCGCTGAACTCCCACTCGTAGGCGGGGATCTGGCCGTTCGGGTGCTGGAACTGCTCGAAGAGGAGGAGCCAGAGCTGCTGCTTGGCGAACTCCGCGTCCACGAGCGCGAAAGGCACGGCTTGGAACGCGAGGTCCCACGCGGCGAACCACGGATACTCCCACTTGTCCGGCATCGACAGGATGCGCTTGGAGTTGAGGTGCTGCCAGTGGCGGTTGCGGATTTTGGCCCGCGACTCCGGCGGCGACGCGGTGGCGTTGTCACCCGCGAGCCACTTGCTCACGTCGAAGCGGTAAATCTGTTTGCTCCACAGCAGCCCCGCGAGCGCCTGTCGCTGGATGCGGCGTTCGTCGGCCGATGCCGCCTGCGGCTGGATGGCGTGGTAGAACTCGTCAGCCTCGTCGCGACGGGTTTGGAGTGTGGTTTCAACTCCCGCAAGTGGACGCCTCAGCTCGCGGTTCGTCAGCCGCAGCCGCACGACGGCGGATTCACCGGGCGGGACATCGAAGCGATAGTCGAGACAAGCCTTCGTGCCGAAATGCTGCGGGTTGACGCATTGCTCGCCGTGGATGAGATGGCGGTGGAAGGCGTCCTTTACGAAGCGGCCGGGGTTCTTCGCCTTCGGGCCGAAGAGCAGTTCCGCGTTCGTTTCGTTGTTGGTGAAGAGCGGGCTCCCGCCGGGCTGCGCGTAAAGGTGGTAGGTGCCAAGCCGGTAGTCGAACGGCAGCCGCCCGATGCCCGGGCAGCAGGAGTCATCCGAGACGAGCGTGACATGCGTGCGGCTCGATTGGCCGAGGCGGATGCGTGGCTCGGGATATTCGTCGTCGCCCCAGGACCAGCGGTTGCGGAACCACAGGTGCGGGAGGATGTGCAGCGGCGCGGTGTCGGAGCCGCGGTTGATGGCCTCGATGCGGATGCAGATGTCCTCCGGGCCGGCCTTCGCGTATTCCACGAACACGTCGAAGTAGCGGTCTTCGTGGAACGCGCCGGTGTCGAGCAGTTCGAACTCCGGGTCCGCCGGGCCGCGCCGCTGGTTCTCCTCAATGAGCCGCTGGTAGGGATACGCGCACTGCGGATACTTGTAGTTCCACTTGAGGTAGGAATGCGTCGGTGTCGAGTCGAGATAGAAGTAATACTCCTTCACGTCCTCGCCGTGGTTGCCCTCGCCGGGCGTGAGCCCGAAGAGCCGCTCCTTGAGAATCGGGTCGCGCTCGTTCCACAGGGCGAGGCCGAAGCACATGACCTGGTAGCGGTCGCAGATCGCCGCGAGCCCGTCCTCGCCCCAGCGGTAGGCCCGTGACCGCGCGTGGTCGTGCGGGAAGTAGTCCCACGCCGTGCCGTCCGGGCTGTAGTCCTCGCGCACGGTCGCCCATGAACGCTCCGCGACATAGGGGCCCCACTTGCGCCACGGCGCGACGGGGGCGGAGTGCGCTTCGTGGAGGCGTTGGTGCTCCTTGGAGTGGTTCACGGTGAGGTGTGCGGCGAGTCTGCGAGGGGAAGCCGGGCAGTTCAATCCGAATTCAAAGACCGGGCGTCAACCGCGTCGAGCGCAAGCAAGACGCCGCGTCGTTTCTGGTAGGGCGAGACTCCGTCGAGCCGTCGAAACCGCGCTGCGGTGCGAGCGCAGCGAGATTCTTCCCGGGAAGCCGAGATGCTCGCTGCGCTCGCGCCGACTCCGTCGGCAGATGGGGCTCGACAGAGTCTCGCCCTACCGTTTTGCCGAACCGCGTTCTTGAGTTTGGGCGTCGCGCCCAACATTCTCGCCGCACGCATGGAACGACCGAGCATGATTCCCGGCGCGGGTGAGCGCCGCGTCCAGTTCGTCGGCGACAGCCTCACCTTCACGCTTGCGCATCCGCGCGCCCGCGAATGGGCCGACGCCGGCTGGATCGCGCGCCTGCGCACAAACCTCGGGCGCGCCGCCGCCATCCGGCACGAGGTCATCCAGTCCAAGTTTCAGAAAGTCCCGCTGGCCGGTGCATCGTGGCGCGACCTCCCGATGTGTTGGAATGGCACCGAATGGCAGCTCATCCTGCCGCTCACCGAAGTTGGCTGGTTCAAGTCAAAGCCCTACGTGCTCGATCCGGACGGCTTTCAACACTGGCCCGATGGGGACGACTTCGGCGTGAGCGTCCACCCGGACTGGGCTCGCACGGCCAACACGATTTACTGCGCCTTCACGCGCATGTTCGGCGAAACGAAGCCGCTCACCTCCACCGCCGACCCTGCGCGCGAAGGGCAGATGAACGAGCTGGACCGGCTTGGCTACACCGTCATCCCGCCCTCCGGCAAGCTCCGCGACCTCACGCGCCAGCTCCCGCACATCTTCGGCACGCTTGGCTGCCGCATCCTGCACCTGCTGCCCGTAAATCCCACGCCCACGACCTTCGCGCGCTTCGGGCGCTTCGGCAGTCCGTATGCGGCGGAGGATTTGACCGGCATTGACCCGGCACTCATCGAGTTCGACAAGCGCACCAACGCAGTCGAGCAGTTTCATGAACTCACCGCCGCCGTCCACGCGCGCGGTGGCCGTGTGTTCCTTGACATCGTCATCAACCACACGGGCTGGGGCTCATGGTTGCAGGAAAATCATCCCGAGTGGTTCCTCCGCAAGCCCGACGGCCACTTCGAAAGCCCCGGCGCGTGGGGCACTGTCTGGGAGGACCTGGTCGAGCTGGCACAGCGCGACCCCGCGCTCTGGGAGCACATTGCCGATGCGCTCATCACCTGGTGCCGCCGCGGTGTGGACGGCTTCCGGTGCGATGCCGGCTACAAGGTTCCGGCACCCGCGTGGCAGCACATCATCGCCCGCGTCCGCGAGGAGTTTCCCGATACGCTGTTCCTCCTTGAAGGTCTCGGCGGCGGCTGGAGCGACACCGAGGCGCTGCTCACCGGGGGCGGGATGCAGTGGGCCTACTCAGAGCTGTTCCAGGAGTTCGGGCCGG
>Ga0172379_10009200_pt1 | contig 12233 bp, 11 predicted proteins | sample GrowelOW334metaG_FD_119756 | JGI IMG/M metagenome (GOLD analysis project Ga0172379, IMG submission 119756) | Groundwater microbial communities from an aquifer near a municipal landfill in Southern Ontario, Canada - Groundwater well OW334 metaG | ecosystem: Environmental > Aquatic > Deep... | reverse complement strand
ATCGCCGGACATTTGAGGAGTATCAGAAAATGAAACGTGCGACCGGAGCGCTCAAGGCCCGTGTGGCGGCGCTGGAAGAAGTGGCTTCAGCTAACAAACGTTTTGCACGGATCCTTGATGTGAGGAGTAAATTAAATTATACAACCGAAACGGCACTGGTGGTGGCGCGGGATCCGGCCAATTGGAATTCTTCTTTAATGATCAACAAGGGCAAGGCCGATGGTTTGGCTCCCGGAATGGCTGTCATTAATTCTACCGGAGTTGTCGGTAAGGTAGCCGAAGTTGCGAAGAATGTATCGAAGGTTATTTTGATCAATGATTCGGGATTTAGTGTGGCTGTGGTTAACCAGCGGTCGCGGGAAAGCAGTTTGCTCAGTGGTTCATTGTCGGGGGACTGCCGGTTGTATTACTTACCGCAGGATGCGGATATCAGGGTGGGGGATGAGATGGTCACATCTACACTGAGCACTGTGTTCCCCGAGGGGTTGAGGATCGGGGTGGTAAGTGAAGTTTTTCCCGGTGAGCCTGGTGCCCCTCCGCGCGCGGTCGTTGAACCTGCGGTAGAGCCTAGTAAGATCGAAGAAGTGCTCGTTATAAATTAACGGCGGTGTTTGCTGATTTTTGTCTCCGCCCTGTGCTTTGACATTAATTTCTGAAGAACAAGAGCTGTATCATGGAATATCTACGTCAGACCATTGTTATTCCAATTTTGTGCTATCTTGCACTGCTCATCGAGTTCACTCTTTTTAATTTATTCGGGCGCTGGGGTGATCCGGACCTGCTTCTTCTTATTGTTATCTTCTTTAATTTGTATTCAGGTATCCGCTTCAGCCTGTGGGCTGCTGTGTGGGCAGGGTTGATGATGGATTGTTTCAGCACCATGCCTTTCGGCACAAGCATTTTTGTGTATGTGGCTTGTGCGTATATTTCTATGGCCGTGCGAAAATATTGTTATGAACGCGGTTCCAATCTCTCCCGCTTGTGGATGGTGGTGTGCGTGGTGACGGCGCATACGCTGATCATGGGGTTGCTGCATAAAATGATCTTTGAAGAGATAAGCTGGCTGGAGGTGGTAAAAACCATTCTCGTTCCCCAGTTGATTATCACGGGGGCTGTCGCGATCTTTGTATTTGACCGTTTGCGTGAAACGGCCCGGATATTGAAATTTTGATAACAGGGTAAAAAATGCGCCTTGCTGTTATTCGTAATATTATTGTCATGCTTTTTGTGTTAATAGCGGGAAATCTGTTTTATTTACAGGTTATCCAGGGTGGTTATTTTCTGCGTCAGAGTGAAAGTAATTCTATCCGTATTGTTCCCTTTGAGGGCGCACGCGGGCGGATCGTGGACCGTTATGGTAAAATTTTGGCGGATAGTACGAAAGGGTATTATGCTGCGGTAGTCCCGCAGGATATCAAGGATAAGAAAAGTCTTTTTGCGTTCATGGCCGATGTGATCCAGGTGGATCGCAAGGTCATCGAGGCGCGTTATTTAAAAAATAAATTGACACCTTTCTCTCCGGTGACCCTTGCCGGCGAACTTACGCGCCCGCAGGCGATCATGATTGAGGAGAATGCATTCCGCTTCCCTGGCCTGATGGTGCTTCAGAAGTTTTTTCGGCGATATCCTTCTGCGGAGATAACCGCTCATTTGACAGGTTATGTGGGACGGGTTGATCCGTTCAAAGTAAAAAAGATCACCGGATACGGGTTTAGTCCGGAAGAGTTTGTGGGTTATTCCGGCATTGAGGAATATTACGATGATGTCTTGCGGGGGATTCCTGGCGGGCGTCAGATCGAGGTGAATAGCCGCGGACAGCAGACCCGTCTGTTGAGTGTGCGCGAGCCGCAGAATGGGAAGAAACTGGTATTAACGATCGATGAGGGTATGCAGTCAGCGGCGTATATGGCCTTGAGCGGCCGCCGGGGTGCGATAGTGGTGCTGAACCCGGCGAATGGCGAAGTTTTAACCCTGGTTAGTTCTCCGGCTTTCGATCCAAATGCTTTTACCGACCGGGAACAGCACGACCGGGTGTTGGAATATCTGCAAAGTACGGAGTCGCCGCTGCTTAACCGGGCAGTGTCAGGTGCGTTTCCGCCAGGATCGGTTTTTAAGATCCCTGTCGCGATGGCCGGCCTTGAAGAGTACAAGATCAAACCGTCAACCACGTTTGATTGCCCCGGCTATTTTGAAATGGGCAATCGGATGTATCGTTTCCCCCATGCGTGGGGTCGGCAGGATTTAATAGAGGCTATGGCCCATTCAGCGAATGAATATTTTTTTCATACCGGTTTAATGTTGGGTGCGCCGGTTATGGCAAAGTATGCGCAGGCTTTCGGATTGGCTTCAAGAACAGGAATAGATCTGCCGTATGAATCAAAAGGGGCTATTCCTTTACTGTTGAAACCTGCCGGTTGGTTCAGAGGGGATACCGTGAATATGTCGATCGGTCAGGGTGCCGTTTCAGTCACGCCACTTCAAGTTGCGCGGATGATGGCGGCGGTAGAGAATTATGGAACAATGCCTCAGCCGCATCTTGTTCTGGAGGGGCCGGAAAACCTGCCGTCATTTCAACCTGTGCATGTAGCGTTCCGTAAGGGAGTTTGGGATGCCGTCCGGGAAGGTTTAAGACAAGTGGTGATGTCGGAAACCGGGACCGCGCGGGCATTGTCGGAGCTGGCAGACATTGAAAGCTACGGAAAAACCGGTACGGCGCAAACCAGCAGGGAAGATCATGCCTGGTTTGCCGGGGTATCGCGCAGCAGTAAGACCGTGATCGCTTATTGTGTGTTCCTGGAATATGGCGGGTCAAGTGCCAACGCTGTTCAACTTACCAAAGAATTCCTCACCGCCCTGCTTGAACAGGGGAAGTTGTAGGTTTTTATTCTTGACACCCTAAGCCCTTGTTGTTACTATCGTTGCAACAAATAATACGATTTTGTGAGAGCAGGTTCACTCTTAAGGATCGACTTATATCAATCAAGGCAGTTTTACGGGATTAGTTGTTTCAGGTGTATAAATTTTAGGATGAAAAGGATTAACGAAGGGAAGAATATGACAAAGAAAGATATTGTTTTAAAGATCACCGATTTGACCGGGATCAAGCAGGTGGATGTGAAACGCATTGTGCAGAAGACCTTTGATGTGATCGTGGATTCACTTGACCGTAATGAAAAAGTTGAATTACGTAATTTCGGAGTCTTTAAACTCAAGGAACGTAAAGCCAGGATCGGGCGCAATCCCCGCACCGGTGAAAGTGTTGCCGTTCCTCCCCGCCGGGTCGTGGTTTTCAAATCGGGGTTGGAGATGAAGAAGAAGATCAAATGAGCGCTGTCTTCCCAAAAATCGCAAATCCCCGCGGGACTGCGGATATTCTTCCAGACCAGGCGCCAGCCTGGGAGGCGCTTGAAACAACAGCGCGCGGGATATTTAAAACTTATTGTTATCGCCAGATCCGTACGCCTCTGTTTGAGGAAACCGGGCTTTTCAAGCGATCGCTGGGTGAAGCTACCGAAGTCGTAAACAAGCAATTGCTTGAAGTATTATCTCAGCGTCAGATGTCGGCAGCGGAAGCATCCGGGCCTGCCGGCCTTGCCCTTCGTCCTGAGGGAACAGCGGCGGTGGTGCGCGCTTATAATCAGTATGATGTCGGGCGTAATGAATTTATTTCGAAACTGTTTTACATAGGACCGATGTTTCGCGGTGAGCGCCCGCAAAAAGGGCGTTTGCGTCAGTTCCATCAGATAGGGGCGGAAGTTATCGGTCGCGGGGCGAACCATCCGTTAGTTGACGCTGAGCAGATCGCTTTAGCGGTTAATTTACTCAAATCCTTTGGAGTCAGCGGGTTTAAGCTTAAGATCAACAGCCTTGGGACGGTCGAAGACAAGGCCGGTTTTGCTGTCTGGTTGCGGGAGGCGTTAAAGGATAAGATCGCACATTTGAGCTCAGATTGCCAGTCACAGTATGACCGTAATGTGTTTCGTTTACTGGATTCAAAAGATCAGGATTGCCGTAATGTGATCGCGGCATTGAATATTGGCACGGCCCATTTATCGGACAGTGGTTTAAAATATTTTGAAGCCGTTAAATGCGGGCTTGATGCGTTGGGTGTTGAGTATGAAGCGGCCGCCAATCTGGTGCGGGGCCTGGATTATTATACACATACTGTTTTTGAGTTTATTTATGACGGTTTAGGTTCGCAGGATGCCATTGGCGCCGGTGGGCGCTACAACGGCCTGATCGAACAGCTTGGCGGCGGTGACCGGCGTTTTCCGGAGCCAACGGGGGCGATTGGTTTTGCTTTGGGAATGGAGCGTATCCTGCTGGCCCTTGAACATCAAGGCAAGTCTTTGACACACGTGTCAGTCATTGATGTTTTTGTGATCACGGGTAATCCTGAGTTTGAGGGGCGCGCGTTTAAGCTGGTTAATGATTTGCGTGCGGCCGGCATTAGCGCAGATATGGATTTTGGTGTTCGCACGTTCAAGAAACAGTTTGAACAGGCGAATAGAACCGGCGCGCGCTTTGCTCTTATTCTCGGTGAGCAGGAGATCAAGGACGGCACGGTGAGTGTCAAGAATATGAAAACAGGGGAGCAGTCAGTTATTCCTGCTGTGGACATTCTGAAATTTAATTTCATAAATGACAAGCAAACGCATTATTGAAGAAGGAGTTTACCATGTTACGTACACATACTTGCGGGGAATTACGGCCGGAGCACAAAGATATGGAAGTGGTATTGACCGGCTGGGTGCACCGTCGCCGTGATCACGGGAAATTGATCTTTATTGATATCCGCGACCGGTATGGTGTAACGCAGGTGGTCTTTGTTCCGTCTGTTGCTAAAGAAGCGCATAACAATGCCCAGAGGCTTGGGCCGGAATTTGTGGTGCGTATCAAGGGGCAGGTGAATGTGCGGCCCGACAAGAACGCCAACCCGAATATTTCTACCGGCGGGGTAGAACTGCTGGCGAAGGAACTGGAAATATTGAATGAGAGTAAAGTGCCGGTGTTTGAAATTGACGGCGATGTGGATGTCAATGAAGAAACGCGTCTGACCTACCGGTACCTTGATATCCGCCGGGATAAAATGCGCGATGCGCTGTTGTTGCGGCACAAGTTATCCAACACCGTGCGCGCGTTTCTGAACTCTGAAAATTTCTGCGAGGTGGAAACGCCGGTGCTTACAAAATCCACGCCGGAAGGTGCTCGGGATTTTCTGGTACCGTCGCGTTTAAGCCCGGGGCAGTTCTACGCGCTGCCGCAGTCACCTCAGCTTTTTAAACAGCTGCTCATGGTGTCGGGGATGGACCGATATTATCAGATCGTGAAATGTTTCCGCGATGAAGACCTGCGTGCCGACCGTCAGCCGGAATTCACCCAGATCGATATGGAAATGTCGTTTGTGGATGAAGAGGATGTGTACAGTATTACCGAGCGGATGTTTCAGAAAGTGCTTAAAGAAACAAAAGGTGTTGACCTGCCGATCCCGTTCCCCCGGATGTCTCATGCCGAAGCGATGAAGAATTACGGCTGTGACAAACCGGATATTCGCAAGGATAAAACCGACAAGAATGAGTTCGCATTTCTATGGGTGACGGAGTTTCCATTGTTCAAGTGGAACGCCCAGGAAAAACGCTGGGATAGCGAACATCATCCCTTTACGTCAGTGCATCCGGATGATGTGGCAAAACTCGAGGGTACAGATTTGAACAATATCCGTTCACGGGCGTATGACCTTGTGCTTAACGGCAATGAGATCGGGTCGGGTTCCATTCGTATTCATCGCAGAGAAATGCAGAAGCGTATTTTTGATATCATCGGCCTGAGGGCTGAAGATATAGAAAGCCGTTTCGGATTCCTGCTTAACGCGTTTGAATACGGCGCTCCGCCTCACGCGGGGGTGGCCTACGGGTTAGATCGTCTGGTGGGTATTTTGTCGGGACTGGATTCGATCCGCGATACTATCGCGTTCCCCAAAACACAGCGCGGCACCTGCATGCTGGCCTCTGCGCCATCGACAGTGGATGCGAAACAGCTGGCTGAATTGGGACTGGTTATTCCGGTGAAAAAACAGTAAAGGGGAAAGCATGAAAAGAATTCTGCCATTCTTTGCGGTTTTGATCGCCGGGTCATGTTTGACTGGCTGTGTGCATAGCCGTGCTTATCTGGCTGAAAAAGAACGTGTCGATCAGGTTATTCCCGGGATACCTGCTCCTGAAAAACCCAGGACCCGTCAGGTCGTTGTGGTGGAATTCATTAATGATGCGCATACTCCTTCGGTAGAGAAGACGCTTGAAACTTTTCAACCTGTTCAGCAGGTTGATGCCGGGCAAAGCAAGGTTGTTGCAAACCCGAAAGAAACAGTGATCGTGCATGACAGTAATTTTACGTTTCCCGTGATGACCAGCGAAACCCTTACGCGGGGAATTCCGGCGGTGAGCGGCAGTGTTACTTTACCGTCAGAATATAAAGTTGAGAAGGATGATACCCTGCAGAAAATATCAAAGAAGTTATATGGTTCGTTCGCGAAATGGACTAAAATATATGACGCGAATAGGGATTTGATCAAAGATCCAAACCGGGTGAAGCCGGGCATTATTCTCAAAATTCCCGTTTATGACAAGTGATCTGTCAATTGAAGTTGTAATCGAGGGGGTGCGTTGAATGGTCCTAAACCTTAAGTTTGAAGACAATCGTGATATTCAGCAGCTTTTTGGCAAGTTTGACGAGAACATTAAAACGATCGAGAAAGAATTCGGCGTGCGGATTTACCGTACACAGGAAGGCCTGCGGATCGAAGGGGTTGAGGATAAGGTTAATCAAGTCGGTGAATTGTTTAATTACCTCCTTGGTATTGTCAAGAGCGGCCGCGTTGTCAAGAAACGTGATATTTTATACGCCACCCGTGTAGCCGAGCAGGAAAAAGAAGGCGGTCTTAAACGTCTGAATAAAGAGAAGATCGAGCTGCCGGTCAAGGGTGGTCTGGTAACACCCAAAACCAAAGGGCAGATCGAGTATCTTGAAGCGATCAAAAAATACGACATAGTTTTTGGTATTGGCCCGGCGGGAACAGGGAAAACATATCTGGCGATGGCCATGGCGGTTAATGCGCTCAAGAAAGGGCTGGTGCGCCGCGTGATCCTTACGCGTCCGGCAGTTGAAGCCGGTGAAAACCTCGGTTTTCTGCCTGGTGAACTTGAACAGAAGATCATGCCGTATCTGCGGCCGCTATATGACGCTCTTTACGAAATGTTGGAGCCGGAAATGGTTGAGCAGTATTCCGAGCAGGGGATCATCGAGATAGCGCCTTTGGCTTTCATGCGCGGGCGTACATTTAACGAATCATTTGTTATCCTCGATGAAGCACAGAATTCCACCCCTGAATAAATGAAAATGTTTTTAACCCGCATGGGGTTTGATTCCAAGACAGTTATTACCGGAGATATTACCCAGAGTGACCTGCCTGACGGACAACTGATCGGCCTGGTGGAAGCGGAAAACATCCTTAAAGGTGTTGAAGAAATCAAATTTGTGCATTTGACCGGGGAAGATACTGTCCGGCATGAACTGGTTCAAAAAATCATTGAAGCGTATGAGCGAAACGACAAACATAAAGAGAAATGATTGCTTTATAGCCATCGGAGTGTTTTTATTGACACTGGGGTATTGTGCCCTGGCGGGTTTGTCACTTTTTATCCCGTTTCTTTTGCTCTTCTACGCCCTGCACCTGACCCTTTTTAAACTTGCCGACGCCAGGAGGTTGTTGAACCTGGGTCTTTTACTGGTGGTTTTTATTTTTACAGCCACAGCCATGACGGATTATTCGAGGTATTCGCCTTTTTATATTCCTGTTTCGGCCGTGGGGATGCTCACCATCCTGCTTTTTAATGACCTTCAGCTGGCCTTCTCGATGTCACTGGTGACCAGCGCGGTGGTGGCGTTAGTGGTGGGTGTCGGGGTAGACTTTCTGCTCATCTCGTTTATCGGCGGGGTGGTGGCGGCCTATTCGGTAAAGAATGCCCGTACCCGCGGGACTCTGCTGCGTGCGGGATTTATTGTGGGTGTTGTGCAGGTAGCCGGGTACTTGCTTTTTCATCCCGAGCTGAACCGTGCGGTGTATGTGCATGAGTTAAAGCCTCTTTTTATTAACGGGATCATTTCAGCATTGCTGGTGCTGGGGTGCCTGAAGATTTTTGAATATTTGTTTGGTGAACTTACCAATTTTAGTTTGCTGGAGCTGTCGGATTCGATCAATCAGCCTTTGCTTAAACGCTTGGCATTTGAAGCACCCGGAACCTATCATCACAGTCTTATTTTAAGTAACCTGACTGCGGCCGCGGCGGATGCGATCGGTGCCAATGCCCTGCTGGTAAGGGTGGGGTCGTATTATCATGACATTGGCAAGCTGGTAACACCGCATTATTTTACTGAAAACCAGATGATGTCCGGCAACAAGCATGATGATCTTGAGCCGTCGATCAGCCGTCTGGTGATCCTGAATCATGTGAAAGAGGGCGTGGATATTGCGTACAAGCACGGTCTTAACGAAAAAATTATTGATTTTATCCGTCAGCATCACGGGACGGGGCTGATTTACTTTTTTTACCAGCGGGCGATAACCGAAGCTAACGGGGAAGATGTTGATGAAAGTAATTACCGTTATGCCGGCCCAAAACCCCGAACCAAGGAAACGGCCATTATGATGCTGGCCGACGGGGTTGAGGGGGCAACACGTGCGCTCGATGAGCACACCCAGCCCAAGATCGATGAAGTGGTGCGCCGGGTGATGAATAATAAATTCATCGACGGTCAGCTCGATGAGTGCGGGCTTACACTTTGCGAGATTAATACTATCGGCCGTGCGTTCACCAAGGCCTTGAGCGCGATGTATCACGTGCGTATCAAATATCCCGATGCCGTTCAAAAAGCATAACATTACTCTCTCCTGCGGCAGACATGTTGCCGTTCCCGAAGGTATTCAAACATTTATTCCTTTGATCGGGCGGATGTTGAAATCGGCCGGTGTGGATCAGTCAGAACTGGTTATTGTTTTGCTGGCTGGGCGGCAGATGCGTGCCCTGAATAAAAGAACCCTGGGGCATGATCATGTGACCGATGTTTTAACCTTTGACCTTACGGATCACGGCGGCAGGAAGGCTTTGGTAGTGGCCGGCGAGATTTATATTTGCCCGGCCGAGGCGCGCAGAAATGCCCGTTTTTACGGGCAATTATTTGAACGTGAACTTTTGCGCTATATTGCTCACGGCATTCTGCATTTGTGCGGATACGACGATGCGACCGCCAGTCAGCGGGCGCATATGCAAAAAGAAGAAGACAGGCTGTTGAGTTCTCATGGCGATCATCGGTACTGAAGCGATCATATTGCGTTCCATGGACCATCGTGAAACGAGCAAGCTGGCATTTTTTTTTACGCGTAAATGCGGGCGGGTCATCGGAGTGCTCAAGGGTATCCGTAAGAGCGTGCGCAAATTTGGTTCATCAGCGGATAAATGCACGGTCAATGACATTGTTTATTATCAGTATGCGAATAGCGATATCCATCTGGTCAGTCAGTGTGATATGAAGGAGTTTTTTCCGGTATTGCGGGAAAACATTAAAAGCCTGAATGCGGCGGAATACGCCTGTGAATTACTTAACAAGGTTATGCCCCTCGATGAACCCAATCCGGCTGTTTATGGTTTGCTTCTGGATTTTCTGCGTGCGCTTAATACGCTGGAACGATCGATCCCCGGTGAAGTATCGCGCCTGGTTCACATGTTCCAGATCAAGGTGTTGTCTCTTTCCGGTTTTCGCCCTCATATCGATGCGTGTGTGCGTTGCGGCAGTGGCATTCCGTTGGTCAGGACCTTGAAAGTGACGCCCGCGCGGTTCAGTGTGTTTAAAGGAGGCCTGGTTTGCCCGGCTTGCGGCCCGCGTGATACGGACAGCATTGTGGTTTCCCCCGGAGCACTGGCGACCTTGTTGTATATTGAAAAGAAACCCTGGGCCGACTGCCTGAAACTTACGATGCCGCCAGGTATTCGCAAAGAGATCAGGAATATCCTTAATAATTTCCTGGTTTTTCATCTCGAGAAGAATATCCGCTCAAGTAAATTTATTTAAACACGGGTTGTTGAGTAACCAAACCGTTATTTGAGTTGAAGCTGCAGGTCTTTGGCAAGGGAGGTGCCTATCCCGCGGATTTTTCCCAGATTTTCTTCAGTAGTGGACCTGAGGTCGGAGGGTTGCTTAAATCCGTGGTTGAAAAGGATACGCGCGCGGGCACGGCCAACGCCTTTCAAGCGGGTCAGGCTCAGGAGTTCTTCTTTGATCCCGTAACGCACACGGTTGCGCAGGTCTTCCACAAAGAAAATAAGCGGTCTGAATTGAAAAACCTCGGCGATGGATTGCGCGGCGTATAATAGCCATTGGGCGCTTTCCGTATGACGGAAGATGTCTCCGGGGCCGATATCAAAGCGTTCACAGAGGTCTTCTTCGGTTTCTTCATTGATCCAGCGGTAAAGCAGCCATACGGTTTTGAGGACGGCCATTGCGGTGTAAGTATCATTCAGTTCCGCCACATCATCACGGGTCACGATCAGTTCGTCTTCCACTTTCATGTAGAAATCTTCAAGCCCTTCCTGATCTTTCTTGCCGACATTAAGCATTTCACTGTCGGGCGTTGAAGCGATCAGGTGCAGCAGGCCGATTCCTGAGAAACTTGTGCTGTTTGCTGCTTTGGCCAGGCCTTTTTTGATGACCAGGGCCGTGATCGGGTCGATATATAACCGGCTTGTCCGGTTGCCGAACGGCGTGGCAAAATACGCAAAACCGCTTTTGTCGATAAATTTCTCCCGGTGCAGAAAGTCAAAGATATTGCTTACCAAACTGATCAGATCCAGTGATCTATGCTGATGAGCCAGGAATGTTTTATCGAGAAATTCAAAAGTGGAATTGATATCGTTCACGTAACCGGAGGCCACAGAGGCCAGGATATGTTTACGTAATTCGGCTTCGTTGGCCAGTTTGGATTCGACCGGTTCCGGGGAGGCCAGGATAAAGCGTTCAAATAAGGCGTTCTGGTCGGATAAACTCTTGGCGATGAGAACCGCTTCACCGAGGTCGTCATATTGCGGCCGGCCGGCCCGGCCCGCGCATTGTTTATATTCGGATGCGGGAATGAATACCTGTCCGGCACTGGCGGAAAAACGTTTGGCGTCGCGCACGATCACCCGTCTGGCGGGAAGATTCACCCCGGCAGCAAGGGTGGGGGTGGAACAGATGGTTTTGACCAGGCCTTTTTTGAAATTTTCTTCCACGAGTTCGCGTTGTGATGGAGTCAGGCCGGCATGATGAAATGCGACGCCGTGGACCAGGGCTTCAGATAACTTTTTGCATACTTTTGTGGAGCTTAAAGACGGCGCCGCCTCTTTTGCTATTTTTGCCAATTGCAGGCGTTCCTCCGGAGTGAGGAGCTCTGTTATCCAGGGCACTAGTTCGCGGGCGACAGCCTGGGTGGAACGTCGTGAATTAACAAATACCAGAGCTTGCCCTTTACTACGCAGGGTGTCCATGACCAGTTTTTGTACGTCGTCAGGTGCGTCTTCTTTGATAATGCGCATGCTGCCGCTTGCGTAGGTCAGGCGGTCATGGTAAAAAACACCTTCGTAAAGCGGAATCGCGCGCCATTTGCTTTCCACCGCTTCCGCGCCCAGCCAGCCGGCGAGTTCTTTGGTATTGGCGATGGTGGCCGAAAGCCCGAGAATGTGCATGGCCGGGTTCAGCATGCGCATCCGGGTAATCAGAATCTCCAGAGTCGGCCCCCGGGAAGGATCGTTGAGGGTGTGAATTTCATCCAGGATCAGCACCGAAAGCCCGCAGATCAGCCATTCTGCACGCGTGCGCAGGAGGGAGTCCACTTTTTCTGCCGTGGCAATGAGGATCTGATAATCCTTGAGGGAATGACTTGGTGAGTCTATGTCTCCAATAGCAATGCCTACGTTTATTCCCAGCTTCTGGTATTTAGCTGTAAATTCACGGTATTTTTCGGCCGCCAGCGCTTTGAGCGGGGCAATGTACAGGCAGCGGGTAGTGTTGTCTTTGGCAATGGCGCTCAGCATGGCGAGTTCTGCCATCAGGGTCTTTCCTGATGCGGTAGGCACGGATAAAACCAGACTTTTTCCTTCAAGGAGTCCGGCTTGGATTGTCATTACCTGTGGCGGATGCAGGGT
>Ga0172379_10009199_pt1 | contig 12234 bp, 8 predicted proteins | sample GrowelOW334metaG_FD_119756 | JGI IMG/M metagenome (GOLD analysis project Ga0172379, IMG submission 119756) | Groundwater microbial communities from an aquifer near a municipal landfill in Southern Ontario, Canada - Groundwater well OW334 metaG | ecosystem: Environmental > Aquatic > Deep... | reverse complement strand
TTCTTGACCTCGTCGAAAGTGATAGCGGTATAAGGACAGAGCGGCACGCAGGATTTGCACCCGCAGCACTCGTCTTCCACCACGTGAGAGGTGTTGGGCTCGAGTTCCACGAAGCCCGCGTCTATGAGCGCAAGGGCTTCGCCGGCCGCCGCGCCGGCCTGCGCCACGGTGTCCGGGATGTCGCGCGGCGCCTGGCAGGCTCCGGCGATGTAGATGCCGTCGGTGAACGTGTTTACCGGCGCGAGCTTCGGGTGGCGTTCCTGGAAGAAGCCCTCGGTGCCGCAGCCGATATTGAAGCGGCGGCGGACTTCCTGGGCGTCCTTCTGCGGCTCAAGGCCGGTGGAGAGCACCACCATATCCACGGGGATGCGCCTCACAAAACCGGCGAGGGTGTCCTCCACCCGCAGCACCAGCCGGCCTTCTTCTTCCGGCGTCATGGCCCAGTCGCTCACTTCGGACACGCGGCCGCGTATAAAGTGAACGCCTTCGCTCAGCAGCTTGTCGTAGAATTCCTCGTAAGCCTTCCCCGGAGCGCGCATGTCGATGTAGAAGTTATAGATCTCCGCGTCGGAGTGTTCTTTAAGAAGATGCGCCAGTTTCAGCGAATACATGCAGCATACGCGGGAGCACCATTTATTGGATTTCTCGTCGCGCGAACCCACGCAGTGGATGATACCGACCGCCTTGGGACGTTTACCGTCGCGCAGCACGACTTCGCCCGAAGTAGGGCCGGAGGCGTTGACCAGCCGCTCTATTTCAAGGGCCGTGTAAACCCCGGGATAGCGGCCATAGCCGTAATTGAAGTCCCGTCCGGCGTCGTAGGTTTTAAAACCGGTGGCCAGCACGATGGCGCCGACCTGAAGCTCCTTGACCTCCGGTTTCTGGTCGAAGTCGAACGCCTTGCGGTCGCAGACGGCGGCGCAGAATTTTTTGCATTTGCCGGTCTTAAGCTGTATGCAGGTTTCCGGGTCCAGCAACACCACCTTGGGCGTGGCCTGCGGGAAATCTATATAAACGGGCTTGCGCTTGCCGAGACCCTGGTTAAACTTGTCCGGGAACTTGGCTTCCTTGAACACGCAGGCGTCTATGCACTCCATGCAGCCGACGCAGAGGTCTTCCTTTATATAGCGCGGCTTACGCTTTACCGTGATCTTAAAATTTCCGACATAACCCTCGACCTTTTCCACTTCGGAGTAGGTCCAGAGCGTGATATTCGGGTGGGACTTAACGGCGGACATTTTCGGCGTCAGTATGCAGGCCGCGCAGTCGAGCGTCGGGAAAGTTTTGTCGAACAGGGCCATGTGTCCGCCGATGGTCGCCTCGCGCTCCACCAGCGTGACCTTTTTGCCGGCGTTCGCCAGCGTCAGCGCGGCGTGTATGCCGGCTATGCCGCCGCCGACCACGAGCACGTTGGGGTCCACCGGCACCCGCTTCTTCTCCAGGGCGTTGTGATGGCGGACGCGCGCCACTGCCGCGCGGGCCAGGTCCATGGCTTTCTCGGTGGCGGCCTTCTTATCCGTGTGCACCCAGGAGGCGTGCTCCCGGATGTTCACCATCTGGAAATAGAATGGGTTAAGCCCCCCTTTGGCCGCGGCTTTGCGGAAAGTTTCCTCATGCAGATTCGGCGAGCAGGCCGCCACCACCAGGCGCTCCAGCTTATGCTCCCGGATGTCGTTGGCGATCATTTCCTGGCCGGGGTCCGAGCACATATATTTGTAGTCGCGCGAAACCGCCACGCCCGGCAGGCCGGCGACGTATTCCCGGACCGCGGCCACGTCTATCGTGCCCGCGATGTTCGTGCCGCAGTGGCAGACGTAAAAGCCGATGCGGGGCAGGGTATCTTTACGGGATTTATTTTCTGACATGATCTACCTCGCTAATGCGGCTTTCGCCGAAATTATTCCGCGCTTGATCCCGAGTTCCGACTCGGACAGCCCCAGGGCCAGCCCCAGCACCTGGGTGAAGTAAAGCACGGGCATTTTCACCTTCTCGTACTTGCCGGCCATCTGGTCCTGATAGCCGTCCAGATTGAACTGGCAGAGCGGGCAGAGCGTGACTATCGCCCCGGCCCCGCGCTTCTGCGCCTCTTTGATAAGGATGTAAGCCAGCCGCAGCCCCGCGTCGGGCACCGTGCCGGTGAGGCTGCCGCCGCAGCAGCGGGTCTTAAGCGGCCAGGGCACGCACTCGGCCCCGGCTGCGATCATCAGTTTGTCCATGGTAACCGGGTCATGCTGGTCGTCGAAAGTCGCGTAGGGCCGCACGATCTGGCAGCCGTAGTAGGACGCCAGCTTAAGGCCTTTCAGCGGATTCTTTATAAGTTTTGAGATTTTGTCCAGGCCGACGTCGTTTATCATGACGTCGAGCGGATGGCGCACTTTTACCGTGCCTTTATAATCCAGGCCGCCGGCTTTAAGAGCTTTAACGACCTTGGCGCGCAATTCAGGATGGTCCTGTAAAGCGTGCTGGGTCTTGTTCAATACCAGGTAGCAGGCGCTGCAGGGCGCTACAACGTCCAGGTCCTCGCGCTCCGCTATGGCCAGATTGCGGCCGGCGAGGGCGTAGGACTTGGTCTCGTCCACCGACATATAGGCGGTGGCCCCGCAGCAGTTCCAGTCTTCCAGCTCGCGCATCTCCAGGCCCAGGGCCCGGGACACGGCCAGGAAGGATTCCTCGTAGGCCCTGCCGGAGCCTTTCAGCGAACAACCGGGAAAGTAAAGGTGTTTTTTCATTACGCTTTTTCCTCCGAATCGAGCGCGCTCAGCACTTTGCGGAGCTCGCCGCGCTTTTTGATGTGGTCCGGCAGCAGAGACATGCGCCCGGTGCGCATGAGGTTCATGCCGAGGCCGGTCATGCTCAGGAACCTGAACCAGTTGGTGCGCAAAAAGAGGTCCATGACCAGCAGGGTCTCGTTGACGCGGCCGAACATGAAGATCATCCGGCCGAATTCGCGCGCCAGCACGGGGATGGGGAAGCGCCGCGGGTACACGCCTTCCTCAATGGCCCTGCGTTTCAGCAGGTACATGATATCGGTGATCTGTATTTTCTTAGGGCATTCCACCCGGCAGGAGTAGCAGCTTGAGCACAACCAGATGGTAAGAGAGCTTAGTACTTCTTTTTTAAATCCTTCGCGGGCGAGGTTTATGAGCCTGCGCGGCGTATAGTCCATATACAGGGACAGCGGGCAGGTGGCGCTGCAGACCCCGCATTGTATGCAGTGCCGGAGGTTTTCACCGCCGGTCTGGCTTACGACCCACTTCGCGAATGCCTGGTCGCAATCGCCTTCATATTTTATTTTCTGCTCAAGTGCCATAAGCCGCCTCCCGGCCGTCCGCCTCGTTACTAGATCGAAAGACACCGCACGATATCCAAGTCAATGATATCATTGCGGCGGCCCGCTCCGCCAGCCACTTTCAGTGATAGGGTTATAAGGGAATCTAATACTTGGACGCTCTGCGGTTTACGGTTTATTTTAACGTACGGAGGGATCCCGCCACTTTATTGAACATGGGAAGGTATTCCTTGAAAATTTTCTCCGGGAAACGGCAGCGCAGCACATAAAAACCCTTCTTACTCTCACGGACAACATGTCTCTCTATCATCGCCACTTTTTCCGGTTTGGCGGAATCCGGCGGCACGAAATCGAAGGTGCGTCTGTCGAACATTTTTCCGGGATCCCCGGAACGCCACGGCACTACGGGGCCGTATTTTTCGCCCTCAACTTTCAGGGTCTTGTCCTCTTTTGAATTCGCCCTTATAAAACTTACGGCGGACCTGTACATCGCGTTGCCGGGAGCGTAGTAATCCACTGAAATGACGGCCTGCACGGGGCCGGTGGTTTGAAAAACCTCCACGCCGAAAACCTTATCCGGGTTCTCGTCGTTCACGTTCCTGGACCAGCCCGCGGGCAGCAGGCATTCGAAATATCCCCCGATGGCGAATTTTTCCATACCCGCATTTTCCACAGGGGCGGCGCAGTGCGCCGGCAGAGCGCCGAGCGCGGACAGCAGAAGCGGCAGGGATATTTTCGTCATAAAGGGTTCATACTGTCTTCCGGGTCCCGCAGGCGCGCCCATTGCGCCCGCACCCAGGCGTCGTCATCCGCCATTTTCTGATTGTAGACCCGGTACCACTTGAACGTCCCTGATACATAGTTCCGAACTAATTCTTCTGATTTCAGGTCTCCATATCCCAGACTATAATCATTTTGGGCCCAGCGCTGCATCAATTCAGCATCTGTCAGGCGCTTGCTCTCGGCCGCGGTTTCTTTTTCCGGGTCGGTGGCCATAGCGAGCCGCCTTTCCCTGAGAATGGAGTTCGTCCGTTTTACCCAATTGAAGATCGAGGCCGCGCGGTTTTCATAAGAAGCAACTCTCCCGTAAAAAAGGTTGCGGCTGACGGAGTTCTTCACCGCGACCAGGCCTTTCCGCTTAAATTCCAAAGTGCCACGCGTTTCCCATTCCGGGATCTGCGAAGAGTAACCCGCACCGACCGCCTTGCTTTTTTCCAGAATAAAAACGTTCTGCGTGGCGAAGGCCTCCACTTCTTCCTGCTGGTTGTAAACGTGAGGGATCCGCTTTTGTTTCCACCAGAAACTCTGCGACTCATGCGTCGCTTCATGGACAAAGACCGGGGCCAAATACCGGGCTAATTCATCCGTTTTTTTGCCGCCGGAGGAAACCTGCTCCGGGATGCAGCCCTTCTTAAGCAGCCAATTCTCCACGCTTTTACGGTTAAGCACTATCATATCGCGCTTAGGCAGCCATTCTCCGAGGGCACCCTTAGTAGGCGGCTCGGCGAACTCAAGGTGAACGGCTTCAATGTCCGTTACGCCAAGCTCTTTGGCCTTGTTCGAGTAAAGGTCGATTATTTTCTGACCCGCTGTCGTGCCTGAGAGTTCTTTTTTTAACGCGGGGATCACCGCTTTTGAGATGGCGGCCGCCTGCCGGTCGTTCAACTTGCCGTTCCATGGCTCCGGTTCGACCGGCTGCCCAACAGCGCCTATCCCCGGGTTAAAACCTGCGCTCCCCCCCGGCAAGGCTTTCATATCCAGCACGACTGTCGAGCCCGAACCGCCTCCGGACGTCGGGATGCGAAGCGTCGAGTTGTCGAAGAGCGAGCTCAGGTAATCGGATTGAGCGTCGAGAGGCTTATCTCTCAGGCTCTCCATTTTCGCCAGCGCTTTCTGGTATTTTGCTTTTTTAGCCGGAGAAGCCGTATCAATTTTTCGCTTCAGCTCTTCTCTGGCATCCATTAGTCCTTCAAGTTGCCGGACACGAACATCCAGGGTTTGAAAATCTTTATTTTTCTCATCGGATCCGCGGTCAATATCCCGTTCCATATCATCCAGACCGGCTTTCATGCTTTTAAGCGTTTTAGCGTCCACTGACCGCGGGTGTATAGCCAGCAGCTTACGGGCTTCTCCCGGGACCCATGCTTTCAGCAGTCCCTGCCTGTCCTTCAACGAAGTCATTCTCCAGCTCTCCTCATCTTTGCCGACGCCTGAAAGGTATTTTTGCCTGCTTTCCCCCAGACTGTTCCATGATCGCACCGCATCATGAAAAAACCCCACCCGGCCGGGGAAGTACCTGTTCACCCAGGAAAGGAGCTTCTCCGGCTCTGGGCCCAGGCCCAGCCGGTTCAACGGCGGGGAAGTCTGCCCCTTGCCTTGGGCCAGATTATCGGGGAAGTGCGCGGCAAAAGCCTCAGGAGACTGACCGGGATCCGAGAGCTGCCTTCCGAGGTCTTTCAGCGCCAGGGCGTCGGACATAAAAATGGCCGCTCTGTCGGAATCTTCGGTCTGGAACCGCTCATACAGGTCGCCGGCTTCCACCTCTTCCAGGCATTGCGCAGCTATCTTGGGGTCCTGCCGGCCGGGCTTGGAATTGGCTTCGCACGGCTCTATGATCTGTTTATCCTCAGCGGTGAGCTGGGAGTAAGAAAGTAACGGCAGGGCAAAAAGCGCCGCGGACAGCATGAACACGCCGGCCGCTGTTTTTCCCGTTAGTGTATATATCCCGCGGCGCTTCGTCATCCCCATAGTATACCAGACGGGAAAGACGTGTCAAGGAACAAATTCCATTACGCGTTTTGAATTAGCAGCTGGAGGCCCTTAAGAAGTTAGCCGGCAGGTATTATATTGTTTGTTGGGAATTGTCCGTGTATTTCAATAACGGATCGTCGCCGTATTGATTCCGGCCATCGGCGCCTTTTTTAAACAAAATGTACAAACCGAACACGAAATTAACGAATGGGATAAGCAGAAGGAGGGAATACCACCCGGACTTGTCAAGATCATGCAAACGCTTAATGGTTTGCAGCCAGCCTGCGATCATCGCGGCCAAGGCGATCGCGATAAATAAAACATGCAATCCGGGGGCGACCGCCATCCCCCATGCTTTCGGAAGCTTCAAAAGCAGATAAGACGGTATGCTCAGCGCCAACCCTCTAAAAAAATAAGCCCTTCGGTTCAGCCTTCCATTAGAAGAAAAAAATGTTTCCATCGCTCATCTCCTCGGAGCATGTCTATTCCGAACTCAGCGTACTTTCCCATAGACAAACATACTGTTTCCGTTATCGGTAGTCGCTTCCCGGATACTCTAACATATTACGGTTTGCGGAGGAAATTTATTTATCGCGGGTGGTACGGCTGTAGACGAAGTGCATTTATTATGTTCTGCTTCGCTGCGTCCCGGCGCAGTTCCGCAGGAACTTCCGCTCCGCTTCGCCTTTTCCCATAAATCATCTGCTGTGGAAATCGGGGCGTGTTTTTTTGAGTTTCAACGGCTTGGTTGGGCTGTTCCCACCCGGCAGATTGTGCTTCACAACCGTACGCGGAACGGCCGGCAAGCCACCATAACAATCCCACCCCTCCAGTTCCCCCGCTACGCGGCGGCGGTCCATTTCCGCCCGCAACTCCGATAATTGCGCCGAGAAATGTTTGCGTAACTTGTCCATCTTTACCGTGTCCCGCAGGAATTCTATTACTCCTTCATACTGCACGCATAATCGCGCCCAGCCATCGAGTGTATCCTGCTTCCGTTCATGGGGGGCGCCGACCAGGCGCTCATATTCATCATAATTGCGGGCCGCGGCTGCGTACTCACGACGCGCGGACGCAAGCTCTTTTTCCCACTTGCGCGCCTCGGGTTCAGGGTCGGCAAAGACCGACGCGATATCAGGATATTGTGCACGGATCCATTCTTCAAGTTTGAAATTTGAAACGGCGAGTTTATTTAACTGCTCAACAAACGATTCCCTTTCCGTAGTTGTTAAGGAGATAGTTTCACTTAGAATAGTTTTATATTCTTTTTGCAAAGCGGCCTTTTCTCTCCCGGGATCGGCGCGGGCTCTATTACGGTTACTCTCAAACAGCTTCAGCTTCCGGGAGAAATCCACCAGTTTCCGATCCGCCATACACAGTTCGGCATAATGGTTGAAATCAGGCCGTGCTTTCAGAACGTCCAGAAGAAACAGGGAATTTCTGTAATATGCCGCGTACTCATCTTCCAGCAACGGAGCATGTCCGCGGTATTCCTCTTCAGTACGGGCATGACTGATCTCATGTACCAGAGAAACCGCCACTGCCTCTGCGAGCCTGCGCTGCGTTTCGCGGTCCTGGATAAATCTCTCTTCATTCCCGCCCCCCTCATGAAACAAAAAATGCGCTATGCTGATGCTGTGTTCGACCGGAGAGTATGACATCATAGCGCCCTCCTTTATGACCTTACGTCCAAGGATCTCAGCCCTGGCGCGATCGAGAAACGCGAAGCGAAACGGCAAATTGGGATGCTGTCTCAGGAAAGTGGTGGCGTCCATCCCTTCTTTCGAGGGGATTAAGCTCATTTCCCGCAGAAACATATTCGGCAGGCAGATCTCCGCTATGCGCAACCTGGCATCCGTACAGAATGGTGTAACCGGATCTATACTTTTTCCCCCACCCCAGGCGCTTGGCATGGCAAAAACCAGCGCCAAAAAAACACGTATCATGCAGCGCTCCCCTATATCTATATCCGGCGCCCGCAAACAGCCGGTACACGGCAAAACTCCGGGCAATTTATATCGTTTGTCTGGGACTGTCGGCGGATTAAAATATGCCTCGGAATACTTTAGCAAATTATGTTTTGGAAAGAAGAAATTCATCCGGAGATATCCCCCTTGACCGCGGTATTTTCTAAATTATATATTTCATTTTCGGAGGTACACTTTATGAGAAAAAGGACACTTCTATTTATTTCTATGATGCTCTTTTCCGCTGCCGCTTCGGCGCAGGACGAGGCTTTAAAGGTACAACAGACGTTCAACCTTATAGCCGCCAACGCCAAACCGGCCGTGGTCAGTCTGAAAGTGGTACGGGAGGAGGCCGAAACATTTATAGAACCGGAATTCTTTTTTGGCTATGTAGTTCCCCGCGAGCGAACCTACCGCTACGACGTCCAGGGGATGGGTTCCGGCTTCTTGGTGGACCCCGAAGGACATATTCTGACCAACTACCACGTGGTGGAGGGCGCGTCCCGCATCAGGGTTTCCATGGTGGACGCCGATGGAAAAGAAAAAACTTATATGGCTTCCCTCTCCGGCGGAGATCCGGCTCTCGATCTCGCTGTGCTCAAGATAAGATCCAACGATCGCTTCCCTTATCTGGAACTGGAACGCTCCGGCGGCGGGAAGGTCGGGGATTTTGCTCTGGCCGTCGGCTATCCGTTCGGCTTCAAGCAGACGTTCACTTTTGGAATCGTCTCGGCGCTCAACGCCGGCATAAAGGTGGAGGGCAGGAAATACGAGAAACTCATACAGACAGATGCGGCCATCAATCAGGGAAATTCCGGCGGCCCGCTGCTTAACCTGAATGGCCGGGTCATAGGCGTCAACGCCGCCATCATCTCCCCCTCCGGGGCGTTCGCAGGCATGGGATTCGCCATCCCGGCCTCGGAAGTCGCGCGCGTTCTGCCCGATCTGATCGCCGGCCGCAAAGTAAAACGCGGCTGGCTGGGGATCTCACTCGCGGCGCCGGACTTCGTCGCGGCGGCAAGGCTCGGAGTGAAGACCGTTTCCGGCGGGATAGTCAACGCGGTGGTCAAAGGCTCGCCCGCCTATGAGGCCGGAATAACGAGAGGCGACATCATAACGGAAAGCGACGGGGAACCTGTTGAGAAGGAAGAGGATCTTTTTTACCGGACCTATACACGGAGGCCCGGGGATGAGATAGAACTGACCGTGATCAGCGGCGGGCAGGAAAAAAAGGTGAAACTCCGCCTGGCCGAACGCCCGGGCAGGAACGCGGCGATGGAGTACACTGCCGGACGGACGGCTAAAGAACGCCAGGCACGCAAAAACTCCTCCTACACCTGGGAAGGTGTGGACCTGCGCTTTGAGGAAGGCGGGGCCGCGGTGGACCGGATCAGCCCCGATTCAAAGCTTTTCGGCTACCTGAAACGCGGCGATTTGATAAAGGCGGTGAACCGGACCGCCATCGCCTCCGAAGCCGGAATGCCGAAAGTCTTCTCCGCGGCCGATCCGGCGGAAGGCGTGCTGTTCGATATCGAGCGGGACGGGGATGACCTGTACGTAAGCGTGCAAACGGAATAGCTCTGCATCCTGTGCCGCCATAAAAGACATCCGGCCGGCGCACCAAAGCGCCGGCCGGTGTCTATTTTTGGCAGATTTTCAGATCTCTTTGGCGCCGAGCGATTTCAGCAGATCGGCCATCGGCACTTTGGGATAGGTCATAGTTATGCAGTGGACGGAACCCATCCCGTCATTCGAGAGCGCGATCGAATCGCCGCCGGCGGCCTTAAGGCCGAGGCTTTCGTACACCGCCAGCGCCTGCGCGTCGGTCGGCTGTTTGAACACGGGAACCACGACCTGGCCGTTCATGATCAGGGAGTTAACATAGGTCTCCAGGGGCTTCGCCGGCCGGGGAAGCAGATGAACAGTAAAGCCCTTGCCCTCCAGGGTATCCTTATAGCCGGGGGTATCGGTCACAAGCGTAGTGTCGTTTATGAAACGCACCCGCTCGTCAACGTGCCCGATGCCGTCTATGAAGGGCAGCCGTATCAGCTGTTTGCAGCCGTAATAGCCGGAGAAGATGCCGGCCGGTATTTTATCGTGGCGGTCGTTATTGACGATAACGCAGTCGCCCCTGGTATTGGCCTGAAAATTACCGCCCTCGAAACCGTATTCGTGTTTGGCGTATCCGGCGTGGAAAATTTTACTCACCTCTTTATCGGCCTCGAATCCGTGATAATACTGCGCGTCGATCAAAGTAAGCTTGTTGTCCTTATCGATCATGGGAACAGGCAGGCCGTCGCGCGCCCAGAAGCCCCTTTCACCTTTGGGCAGGGCGATCACCTTTATCCTGTCGCGGGAGATCACCCCGTCGTACTGGGAAAGCAGCTTCTTCTTTTCGGCCGGCGTCATATCTCCCCAGAAGAGGACCAGAGTGGCGTCGGCGGGCAAAGCCTTCGCCATTTCGCGCTTAGCCTGAAGAGAGTTAAAGTTGAAGCCGGCGTTCATCAGCAGATAGCCGGTTTCCTCGAAATCAGCGTACGGCCGGTACTTGAGCCTGGCATCCTCGTCCGAACTCTTGGACGACCGTCGCAGAGCGGCGTTGCGCAGGGCGCTCTCGCGGGCCTGTTCGGGAGTGGGCGCATGTTTCAGGTCATTTCCGGACGCGAGCCAGGCCGGTAAGTCGGCCGGAGCTTCCGCAGGCGCGGCCGGGGCCTGCACCTGTACGGCAGAAAGGTCAAGACCGCCCAAAGATCTGTTATCGAACGCGGAACCGTTGCCCGTCCCGCCGGCTTCGATGTTCAAGGATAAAAACGCGATCAACGCCGCGCACGCTGTTGCCGAGAACAATTTTCTCATTGTTCCTCCATAATTTAGTTCGCCGCCATATTGATACCCGCCCGCGGCTATCCGTTGTTGCGTATAGTTTAGCGTAAGAGCGGAGTTGTCACAAGAAACCTTAGACCTATGTCGCGCAAGACTTTGGACCTATATAATAAGAAAAGCCGTCCGCGGCTGCGGACGGCTTTTCTTCAAAGTCTGACAAGACTTATTTAATACCTGTAATGGTCGGCTTTGTAAGGCCCTTCCGGCTTCACCCCGATATAATCGGCCTGTTCTTTTGTAAGCTTAGTCAGCTTAACGCCTATTTTCTCAAGATGCAGCCTGGCGACCTCTTCGTCCAGATGTTTCGGCAGCCGGTACACGCCCACGTCCATCTTTTTGGTCCAGAGCTCTATCTGCGCCAGGGTCTGGTTCGAGAAGGAATTGCTCATCACGAAAGAGGGATGTCCTTTCGCGCAGCCGAGGTTCACAAGGCGGCCTTCCGCCAGCAGATACATGGCCTTGCCGCCCGGCATATTGTATTTGTCCACCTGCGGCTTGATGTTCAGAATGGTCACACCCTTGGTCTTGCGCAGCTGGTCCACCTGTATCTCGTTGTCGAAGTGGCCGATATTGCAGACTATGGCCTGGTCCTTCATCTTCAGCATATGCTCCACGCGGATAATGTCCCTGTTCCCGGTGGTCGTCACGTAAATATCACCCGTACCGAGCGTATCCTCCACGGTGGCGACCTCAAAGCCTTCCATGGCGGCCTGCAGCGCGCAGATGGGGTCTATTTCGGTCACGATCACGCGCGCGCCGAAGCCGCGCAGCGAGCGGGCCGAGCCTTTTCCCACGTCGCCGTAGCCGCAGACCACGCAGACCTTTCCGGCCACCATGACGTCCATAGCCCTCTTAATTCCGTCCACGAGAGATTCGCGGCAGCCGTACAGATTGTCGAATTTTGATTTCGTGACCGAGTCGTTCACGTTGATGGCGGGCACCATCAGTTCGCCGGCCTCATGCATCTGGTAAAGGCGGTGTACGCCGGTGGTGGTTTCTTCGGAAACGCCCTTCCACTCTTTTACCGCGGTCTGCCAGCGTTTGGAGTCGGTCTTAAGCCCCGCGCGCAGGCAGTTATTCAGTTCCTGTTCGTCCTCTCCGCCTGCCTTCCGGTCCAGGATCTTCGGATCTTTCTCGGCCGCCGCGCCCCGGTGCATCATCATGGTGGCGTCCCCGCCGTCGTCCACGATCAGATTCGGGCCCTTGCCGCCGCCGAAATCGAGAGCTCGCTCGGTGCACCACCAGTACTCGGCCAGCGTCTCGCCCTTCCAGGCGAAAACGGGGATGCCGGACTTGGCGATGGCGGCCGCGGCCTGGTCCTGCGTCGAGAAGATATTGCAGGAA
>Ga0172379_10009198_pt1 | contig 12234 bp, 14 predicted proteins | sample GrowelOW334metaG_FD_119756 | JGI IMG/M metagenome (GOLD analysis project Ga0172379, IMG submission 119756) | Groundwater microbial communities from an aquifer near a municipal landfill in Southern Ontario, Canada - Groundwater well OW334 metaG | ecosystem: Environmental > Aquatic > Deep... | reverse complement strand
TGGTAAACCCACTCGTCAATGAGTAACTTGAGCTTGTACCAACTTAAGTTACTGTGTTTAATTTTTGCATACATACCCCCAGTTTACCACTGAAGAAGACCAAAGATTCTAGGCCAGACCGCTGTCAAGGGGAGGTCGGGAGGGGTTATGGTCGGCGGTTATATTTTCTATTATCTCTTAGACACTTTTTCAAACAGTGGCCTATACATGTCATCCTTGATATCGATGTATAGTTCATTTTTTTGTAGACGCTGACAAAATTCTACCGGAGCATCATTGATGACGACCAAGGGACAACGCTCTGCTCCCTCGCCCATGACTAAAACTGCGGCCGTAGCCATGCTGTCAACCACATCAGTTCGAGAAAAATGCAACTTACGACCAAAAATATCCGGTCGACCGCGGTAATCCCTGACGCCCTTGATACCAGCATAGCCGACGGCCATGCCCATGACACCGGCCCGCAGTGGCATAGTACGGCTGTCAGTAATAATTATGCCCAAATTTTTTAAACGAAATTTGGATAACAACTTTTTTCTAATAAGACGAGCCGAGCGAAAACTATCTTTGGGTAACAATATCAACTTACCATTGCCGTTGGATTCATCAATACCAGCCGAAGCCATGATTTGGCCATCTTTGATGGTCAGCCAGCAATATTTTGTCGGCAAGGCCAACTCACTTTCCGAGCGAATTAATTTTTCCTTGCTCTTGGCGTCTTTTGCGACTGCTGTCCGGCCTTCGGCCAAGGCCACAATTTTAGAAGTGACAAGCAAAATAGAATTTTCTGGCAAGCGATGAACATACGCAATAATAAAATTAATCAGGTCTTCGCTTTCTTTAAAAACTCGGGTTTTAATAGCTGTTATTTTCATACTTGTGTTTTATCTTTAAGCAATCTCAAGCCAATATACGACAAAGGTGTGTAAAGCGCGCCCATAATTACTTTGTAAATCCACCAAGTAACAATAATACTGACCAAGACTGCCGGCTTATAGACTCCAGCAAAGGCAATGACCATAAAAAACACGCTATCTAATAATTGCGACCAAACATTAGACAAAAAAGAGCGCAACCAAAAATGCTTGGCACCAAACTTTTTTTTGAAAAAGAAAAAAGAAATTACATCTTGGTATTCGGCCACCAAAAAAGCAACCATAGAGGCAACGGCAATCCGTATGGAAATACCAAAGATTTGGTTGTAGCCATTTTGGGCCCAAAGACCATCGCTCGACCAGGGCATCCACAAAGACAGGAGAGAATAGACAATAAAAAGAGCGGTGCTGATAAATCCGGCCAGTACAAATAACTTGGCTATCGGTTGACCATAGATCTCCCCAATGACATCAGTCATCAAAAAAACCACTGGAAAAGAAAAGACGGCGACTGAAAGATGAGAGCCAAAAATAAAAGGCATTACTTTGAGCCCCAAAGTATTGGCCGCAAAAAGAGACACGAGGTAAATAGCTAGGGCGATAATTATTTTTTTAAACGCCCCCTTAGTAAGTTGAATCATATTTTTATAATTAATTTTAATATTAAAATCAAAAAACCGCCCGATGGGGGTGGCTTAAATCTCGACAAACAAAGCAAAACCCCCATCAATTAGGCACTAAAGGTGTAATTGATGAAACTCGACCAGGTTTTGATTTGATGATTGTGCAGCATAAGCTTTCTATTACCTCTTATTGAGCGGATTTTCCGGCTCAAACTCTTGAGTTTCGGTCTTTTTTTGTTCCAAAACAGGAAATTTGACCAAATCCAAATCGCCAACATAGGCAATGGGGTCAACCAAGTCATGATCAGACACCTTTCTGGGGCGCTCTCTTTCTCGCGCCGGTCGATTATCACGTGACCGGCGATTATTAACTCTTTTGTGGAATATATTGGCCATATTTATTTACTATTTTTCTGTCTATACACCTTAGCAAAAATGGCCCAAAAACACAAATATTTCATTGATTTTATCCCGCCGTAGCTCAAAAAATATTATTCCCCTCTTATTTTGAACTGCGGCGGGATGGCGCCAAATATTACTAAAATTTTGAGGCACTTCACTTATCCACAAATATGGATTATAATAAAAAAACCTTAAAATATCGGGTAAAAACAAAAATTTGTCCATCCTATATCTTGTGTGCTATAATTATTTGCACCACTAGATGTTGTGTATAAAAGTCCGATATTCTTTTTTTGGGCAAAAAATATAGCTATTTTCATTAAAATAAATTAAATATAAAACCAAACCCATGCAAGTCAAAAAAAGACACGGTCAAATCGAAGACCTCGATCTCCAAAAAATTACCAATTCCCTGCGCCAAGCCATTTTAGCTTGCGACTTGGAAGACAACCCACTGGCTGAAAAATTTGCTGATCAGACAATCAAGTACCTAAAAGCCAGCTACCAAGATGACGACCTCATCACTTCTGATGATATACGAAGTGCTATCAATATTATCTTGCTGGAAAACAACCTGCCTCAAGTAGCCAAACTATATTTTCAAAAACGTGGCCAAAAAATCGGCACGCAACAAAAAATATTTCACGGCATGTCGAAAATAAAAAAACGCGATGGCACTTTTGTGGATTTTGATAAAAACAAAGTTTTTCAAGCTATCATCAAGGCCGGTCAAGCCACACTAGAGTATGAAGAACTGGAAGCCAAAAAATTAAGCGACATTGTGACCGCAGTCCTAGAACAAAAATTTGACGGCCATGACACTCCGACAGTTGAACAAATCCAAGATGTTATTGAAATAATTTTGATCCAATCCAATTGGGCCAAGACCGCCAAGGCCTTCATCCTCTACCGCGAACAACGCAAAAAAATAAGATTAGAGATTGGTAAAGAAGTGACTAGTCCTGAAGTCAAAGAGCTGGATGCTTTGGGAATTTTTTTGAGCAAACAGAGCAAACACATTCTCAATGGCTCTATGGATTTTGATGAACTGGGACGCATCATCTTCCTGGACCGCTACTCGATCAAAGATAAAAAAGACGAAATTGAAATCGGTGACCTAGTCATTGCTATCACCAAAGAAGATCGTAAATATCCCAAAAAAGATCTAGGCATTGTCAAACAAATATTGCCCGGCGAAAAAACAATCTTACACATGTTGACTGGGGTCTATGCTGACAAAAATAATAATTACGAATTTCAACAAGACCTCTACAAATGTGATAAGCCACGCGAGTCAATCGAAGATGCTCATCGTCGCGTAGCTAAGGCCGTAGCTTCTGTGGAAAATAACGCCGAAGACCGCGAAAAATATTTTGAATTATTTTTTGAAGAATTGCGCGCCAAGCGTATCCAGCCAGCGGGTCGCATCATGACTGGCGCCAATGTCGATACCCACGGCAACTATACCTCCAACCTGACCTTATTTAATTGCTATGTCTTGCCCTCACCCCGCGATTCACGCAAGGCCATCATTGCCGACACTTTGTACCAAATGACCGAAGTCATGTCCCGCGGTGGCGGTGTCGGACTATCTTTGTCTTCTTTGAGACCACGCTATGCCTATGTCAAAGGCGTGCATGGCAAATCCTCGGGCTCAGTGTCTTGGGGCGGACTGTTTTCCTATGTCACAGGACTCATCGAGCAAGGTGGCTCACGCCGTGGCGCCCTGATGCTCATGCAATGGGACTGGCATCCGGATGTTTTGGAATTTGTTGACGCCAAAAACAAAGCTGGCCAAATAGAAAATGCTAATATCTCGGTCATGGTCTCAGATTCATTTATGAAGGCCGTAAAAAATGATGAATACTGGAATTTGGAATTTCCTGATTATGAAAACACCTCTTACAAAGATATTTACGACAATATCTGGGATGGTGATATTTTGGCTTGGAAGGCGGCTGGCTATCCAGTCAGAGTCTACAAGACCATCAAAGCCCGCGAGCTGTGGAATAAAATCATCCAATCAGCTCACACTAGCGCTGAACCAGGCGTGGTTTTTATGGAGCGCTACAACAAACTAAGCAATTCATATTATTTCAACAAAATCATTGCCACCAATCCTTGTGGCGAACAAGGCTTGCCGGGCTGGGGAGTTTGTAATCTTGGTCATCTCTACTTAGCTTCTTTTACCAAAGAAATTAGTAAAGATGATTTGGGTCCTATTTACCAAATGGATTGGGATCTTTTGAAAAAGTCGGCTCGCTCCCTTACTCGCTTTTTGGATAACGTCATTGACCTGACGCCCTACCACTTCAAAGAAAACGAAACCAATCAAAAAAATGAACGCCGAATTGGCGGTGGTACTTTGGGCTTGGGAGAATTATTGATCAAACTGCGCTTGCGCTATGGCTCAGATGAAGGCAATGAATTCATCAACCGGCTCTACCAGACTATTACTGTGGAAATGTACAAAGAATCAGCCAAGCTCTCCAAAGAAAAAGGGCCTTTCCCCAAATTTGATAGTGAAAAATTCTTGGATTCTCTTTTTGTAAAAACCTTGCCAGAAGATGTGCAACAAGCTATCAAAGAAAATGGCATGCGCAACGTGACCTTGACTACTCAAGCTCCGACTGGCACGGTCGGCTCTATGCTGGGAACCTCGACTGGTATTGAACCGTATTATGCCTTCAAATTTTACCGCCAGTCACGCTTGGGCTTCCATGAGTGCTACATACCTCTAGCCGATCAATACACTCACAATGGCGAGTTGCCAGAATTTTTTGTGTCGTCTATGGATCTTGACCCCATGGACCACATCAAAGTCCAAGCCGCTGTCCAGCGCTGGACTGACTCCTCTATCAGCAAAACCGCCAATGCTCCGGCTGACTTCAGTGTCGAGCAAACTGCCGAACTATACGAAAAGGCCTATGAATTGGGTTGCAAGGGTGTCACCATCTATCGCGACTCCAGTCGCACTGAGCAAGTGCTGTCTATAGACAAAGAAACTGAAAAGAAAAATCTGGCTTACAATGGTGGTGATAAAACTGAAGCTGAAAAAGTGACAGTCAAAGTAGCCATTGCTCCGCCTATAGAAGTGACTGAACAAATTGGCGAAATCCAAAATCCACTCAAGCATGTGGAAATTGCCAAAGAAAAATTAGCTGTAGAACTAGATGGACTAGACGACAGCTATGGAACAGCTGTTGGCAAAATCTGCCCCAACTGTAAGCTTGGTGTTATGGTCAAAATGGGAGGATGCACTGAATGCTCCAAGCAGTGTGGGTTTAAGGGTAGTTGTGACATGAAATAATGCAAAAAAATATATTATGTTAGTACAAATGATTTTAAATACCTTTTCACCCGCATCCGCCGTAGCTGAAAGCGAAGGCGAAAAGGGCAGTTGCGATATGAAGTAATTTATTAATAACAAATATATGGATAAAAAAACATTACTGCAAGAAATTGAAAAAACAAGGGGTTCTAGAGTCATTACCTACTTAACAAATGATAGGCAAGGACCAATGAATGCCCGAATCGCAATGGATATTATACCAATTTTCAGTAAACAACTAAGACAAATTGGAAAAACTGAAAAAATTGATCTATTCCTGTTTAGTTCTGGTGGCGATACAATGGTTCCTTGGCGTTTAGTATCTATGATTCGTGAATACTGCCAACAATTTTCTGTCTTAATTCCTTACAAAGCGCATAGCTCAGCAACAATGATTTCTCTGGGTGCTGATGAAATTGTAATGAGTGATTTATCAGAAATTTCGCCAATTGATCCGTCAACGGCAAATTTTTTTAACCCAGTAGACTCTCAAAATCCTCAAAATAAAATTCCTATTTCAGTTGAAGATGTAATGGCCTATTTTGATTTAGCAAAAAACAAATTCGGAATAAAAAGCGACCAAGAACTAACAGCAATTTTCAATAAATTTGTTGAAGCAAATCCACAAATCCACCCACTAGCATTAGGAAATATTAATCGCACTCATAACCTTATTAGAATGTTAGCGAAACGACTTTTGAAAAGCCACAAAGCTCCAATGAGAGACGACGAAATAGATAAGATAGTAGATTATTTTACGGAAAAACTATACTCGCATCAATATTTTGTCGGCCGAAAAGAAGCCAAAGAAGATCTTGGAGTAAAAAGTGTAGTTTATGCTGAAGAAAACTTATCAAAATTAATGACCGATTTATTTGATCTATATAAAGACGAGATGGAGTTGGGCAAGCAATGGAATCCCGAAAATGAACTAGGTATAAACACTGTTCAGCTCAAAAAAGACTACAAGATTGCTTACGTAGAAACAAAGGAGGTAGAAAGCTATTTCAATTTGTCCATTGAATATAAAAAACAACAAGTTAACGTTGTGCAACAAACTCCACAGGGTCCAATTCAAGTTCCGCAAGAACAGGTTGGGTTCAAAATTGTTGAACAGGGTTGGAGATAAAAAAATATGGAAATCCAAGAAATAATAATTAAAAATGACGTATTCAGATATCTAGAAATTTTCGCCACATTAATTGCTGCCCTGGGCGCGGGTATTTTTGGTTGGAAACAATTTGAAATAAATAGACGCCTCAAAAATCTTCAGGACTATGTGGCTGTTTCAATCATTCCTCAAAATAATTTAAAACTACAAATCCTAAATGTGGGAAAAATAAACTTGTACATTCATAAATGGGAAGTTGGTAGATTAAATGAAAACTTTACCAAGGCGGTTTTAGTGCCAACGGGGACTAATTCTTTCATAGAGATTGGACTTAATGGGCTATGGCTTGGTGAATATGATTTTAAAATGTATATAACTGATGAAATGGATAAAAAATACATTTCTACTGGAAAAATTTTTATAGAACCAGCGTCTATAAGCACACAGTCACTATCTATTATAAATCCCCCTTCAACTGGAGAAACCCAAACACAAGGTGCAAATATTAATCCCGTCCAAACAATAATAAGCACTAGCTTAAGAGCATATTCCTATAAAACTAAAAAATACGACTGGAAATTATAAGTTATTAAAACCGCCCTTAGCCCACCCAGATCGGTTCCGCCCTTAGCCCGCCAGAGGCGGATCGCCCAGTGGGCGAAAAAATCTTAAAATTTAACGTCGTCATTGCGAGCGAACGGAGTGAGCGTGACAATCTACAAGCTGATAGATTGCTTCGTCGCCTACGGCTCCTCGCAATGACAAGCGACTACCTTTTCCCTGCCCTGAGCGAAACGAAGTGAAGTCGAAGGGTAAAAAGGTGGTGAAGAGAAAATAACAATGCATTCATAAAGTGTTTTGAAAAAAGGTTTAAATCACCACAGCTTAAGGAGGTGAACCATGTTCCCTACTGACAACTTTGTGTGGGAGTGCACCGAGTGCGATCATGCCGAGCATGAATATCAGGATCCAAACGCCCCGAGCATCCCTCCCACCAAGCACTGTTCAAAGTGCGGTGCTGAAATGACAGGCCATTTCCGCATCAAGGGAGGTCCTGTCGCCGAACACCCTTTTCGCCGCGAATAATCGCCTGCCCCGGGGATACGCTTGCGTATCCCCACCTTTTCTCAAAACATTTTATAGAAAACATCTCTAGTAAAAAATCACCAGTTTGACAACAAGCATCAAACAATATTAAATAAATAATAATTCACCACGTTCGTTCCAAACCCCAACCAGGAGAAGTCCGCATGCCCACAGGAGAAGTCAGGGTCCTCACATGCTGTATCTGCGCCACTGCCTGCGTCTGCACAATTCCGCTGACCGAGGCACAAGTCCTCGCTGGCGCCCACTCCGGTAGCGAGTACTGCCCTGAACACTGTGTTCTGCCGAGACCCCACCCTGACTGTCCGCACCACGGACAGATGACCGCCATCGAGTATGAGCTTAGCCAGGACTGACTCCAAGGAGGTTAAAATCCTAGGGCTAACTGCTATTCTACAACCGTGGAGTAGCAGTTAGCTCAGAAAAATTTATTTAAAAAAATATGAATGAAATAAATATCAACGAAACCTTTGAATTATTCAAACCAGAAAGCTGCATTTTTGTAATTTCAATTGATGCACAAGGTAGACCTAACGGCATGATTAATGCTTGGCACATGAAAGTTTCAAGAGAACCGGCATTATTTGCCATTTCCCTTTCCAAAAATGGCTATACTCACAAACTGATTCAGCAAAGTAAAGAGTTTGTCATAGCTATAGCTAATAAAGAACTAGAAAAAGAAGTCCTATTTTTTGGAACAACTCATGGTAATGAAGTTGATAAATTTAAAGAAACGCGTATTGAGACAATAAAAGCTAAATTTATAAAATCACCATTGATAAAAAAGGCAACCATTAATCTTGAGTGTGTTTTAGAAAAAGAAATCGAAGCTGGGGATCATATTATTTTTATCGGAAAAATATTGAATTCGTATATGAACCCAGGGAAAAAAGTTTTACTAGGTATGAGAAAAATCAATAACGACAAACGTATTTTTCAAGAATTTTAAAACATATGATAATATCAATAATTATAATTTTTATCCTTCTCGTTGTCGGGGCTATAATCTTGGGCACCAGAGAAGATAAGGGGAAAAAATCTTAAAATTATTATAAACATATGACGGAAAGATTTAACACACGCGATGGCGACCAATACATGAGTCTTTTGTTCGTCTTATCGCAAATCCACTACACTACTCTTGAAGAAATAGCGGCTACACGCTCAACTTTCAAGCCAGAAAAGGTTCAGGAACTATTTGACAGTTTAGACACTGAAGGACAGCAGTGTATGACTTTTTTAACAAAACAGCCGATTGAAATACTGATTAAATTGGTAAACACGGAAAAATCCCACGGACATTTACCGTCCCTGCATAATATTAAAGAAAAATTGCGATCTTTGTATGTACTGACTGAAGAAAAAAAATATTTAGAAGCAGCTGATAGATAAACATATGGAAGACAATAGACCAAAAGTAGGAATAGGAGTTATCGTTATCAAAGATAATAAAATTTTGCTCGGTAAAAGAAAAAATGCTCACGGCGAGGGATCTTGGGCATTCCCTGGTGGCCACTTAGAATTTAATGAAGCTTGGGAAGATTGCGTTAGACGAGAAGTAAAAGAAAAAGTTGATGTTGAAATAAAAAATATTCGATTTGGAGCAGTGACAAATGATATTTTTGCTAAAGAAGGCAAACATTATATCACTATTTCTATGGTCACTGATTACGATGCTGGCGAAGTAAAAACTATGGAGCCCGAAAAATGTGAGTACTGGGAATGGTTTGAGTGGGATAAATTACCAGAACCTCGTTTTATCCCTTTACAAAACTTACTAAAACAAAATTTTGACCCTTTTAAATAAAAAAGGCCCGCCGTTCATCACCCTGTGGGTGACTACTAGGCGGGCGAAAAACTGGTCACTGACCCTAGGCCGCTTCTGGCGGATCATCCTCTTTGTCCCATGCGCCGGAAACTGGTCGTGGAGTACCATCACTCCTTACATACTCCAGATCTTCCGCGCTAAGGTGCTTGCCTCCCTTGTGGAAAAACCACACACACAGCACCAGCAAAACGATGAGCGCCGGAATTTTGATAAACAGTGGCATACCCACCCCCCTAAGGTACCTGATCGTGGTGCTACCACTTCACCAACGGAATCTCACCGAGCTTGGACAGTGCTACTACATCAACGGCAGCCATGCTGAGGATGCCGATGATGGCACCAATAATCCAGAGAACTGCCCCGATGTGTGCTAACAGCTGAGCCATCAATCACTCCTTTTTCTGGGAAGCAAGTCCCAAAACAGGTAAATGGCCAGGGCTAGAGCGCCGGTGCTTGGAATCTTCAGAATCCAGTGCCAATCGCAAATCCAAGGAACAAGACCTGCCAAAAGCAGGCCCACACCCCAAAAGTGTCTTCTCTGCCATACTTTCATGACTGCCCTCCTAAAAATGGCCAGACAGCCGGGGGATATACACAATGATTTAACCACATAACAAAATATCATGTCAAACAACAATTCAACGCTAGTCGACAAAAAATGTTTAGCTTGTGATAGCGATACTCAAGCCCTTGGCCATGAGGCCGTTAATATTTATCTGCCCCAATTAAAAAATTCCTGGCAAGTGATTGATAACAAAAAAATTGAGCACCTTTTCAAATTCTCCAACTTCAAAGAAACTATGCACTTTGTAGATGAAGTAGCTGAACTGGCTGAAAAAGAAGGCCATCATCCAGACATGGAAATTAATTATAGCCAAGTCAAAATAACTTTATGGACACACAAAATCAACGGCCTATCGGAAAATGATTTTATATTGGCCGCTAAAATTGAAAATATTATTTAACGGGGTAAAAATAAAAAGGCCTGCCCGGTTTTGACGCCAGACAGGCCTAATCGCACTTTCAACCCCTTGGACAGCTACTTGCCGCCGAAGACCAGCGCGATGATGAGCAACACTCCTGCCAAACCCAGCAGGATGAAAAAGAACCTTTTCGCTCTCCGATCAAGAACCCGCTGATAGGCCCTGGCTTCGGAACTGTGTTCCATGATAAAACCTCCTCCGTGGTTTATGACCAACCGCCGAAAAGACATAATCGAGGAAGATACTTTGAAACATTAATATCATTTTAAAAATATGTCAAACATAAAAAAGGGTAAAATACATATCTACACTGGTGATGGCAAGGGAAAAACTACGGCCGCCTTGGGGCTGGCTATCCGCGCCCTAGGCAATGGTTTAAAAGTCGGCATTATATTTTTTGACAAAGGCGGAGATTATTATGGAGAAAGAAAAATATTGGATGAGCTGAAAAAAAAGCATCAGTTCCAATATCAAGCTTTTGGCTTGGCTCGTATGGAAAAAGGCAAGGGTTTTCGCTTCAAAAATACGCCTGAGGATTTGGCCGAAGCGCAAAAAGCCCTCTTACAAGCCAAGCAGTGGATGAAGGATGGCTATGATTTGCTAATCTTAGATGAAATCAATACTACGGTGAAAACTGGCTTGCTAAAATCAGAAAATATAGTAGACTTAATCGCACAAAGACCACCTGATTTGGAACTAGTTTTGACTGGCCGCTATTGTCCGCCAGAAATCATTCAACTGGCTGATCTGGCTACTGAAATGCAATTATTAAAACATTATATCAGCCAAGGCCAAATGGCTAGACCGGGTATAGAATATTAATTCAATTAAATAAAAATATTATGAAAAAAAATTTAAAATTTCTAGTCTTAGCCCTATTAATAATTGGCGTGATCGGGCTCTGGCAATCCTCTGTTTTACAAACAAAAAATAAAGCCCAACAACAACAGGCGCGTCAAGAGCAGGTCAACCAAAAAATAAATATAACTTTTGTTTTTGCTGACGATAAGCAAAAAACTATTGACTATCAATTACCAGAAAATAACACCAAAAACTTATTCACCATTACTCAAGAAGTGGCCTCTAGCCAGGCTTGGGACCTTCAATACCAAGATTATGGTGAGATGGGCTATCTGGTGACCAAAATTGATACATTGGAAAATGGCCAAGACAACAAATACTGGCAATACTTTGTCGATGATCAAATGCCTCAAGTCAGTGCTGACAAATATATTCCCAAAAACGGTGAAGAAATAAAATGGACTTTTGCAGAATCAACATTTTAACCCTGTTAAATAAATTTAATTACTAGCTATGAACAAAAATAAACTTCTATTAATACTTACCTTGAGCATCTTAGCTTTTGCTAGTCGCCTGATTTGGCATGTGCCAAATTTTTCACCCTTGAGCAGTATTATCATGTTTTCCGCCTTTTTGGTCACTAACAAAAAAATGGCCCTACTGCCACTTTTGGCCCTACTGGCCTCCGACCTGGTGCTTGGTTTTTATCACTGGGGCGTCATGTTGGCTGTCTATTTAGCCACGGCTTTGAATATTGTGATCGGCTACAGCTTGAAAAAAAACCATCGCCTATTAAATATATTTTCCGCTTCAATTTTTTCAGCCATCAGTTTCTTTGTCATTACCAACCTAGCCGTCTGGTTGATGAGCAACTGGTATGCTAAGGATGCCAGTGGCTTACTGCTCTGTTTTACACTGGCTGTGCCATTTTTCAAAAGCACACTGGCTAGCAATATTTTATACTCCTCACTCTTGTTTGGTTCCTATGCTTTTGCTCAAGAAAAATTAGCTAACAAAAAAATTATCCCTGTTAAATAAATACCCCCCTCTTTTTCTCCCCCTTAGTAACGGTCTGGCCTACTATTTATCATCAAAACGTAACATTTTTCTAACAAGTAAGCGTAGTTTCTGAGGATTGCGAGTGTTGTAACGTAATTGCACCTCTTTGAGGTGTAT
>Ga0172379_10009197_pt1 | contig 12236 bp, 10 predicted proteins | sample GrowelOW334metaG_FD_119756 | JGI IMG/M metagenome (GOLD analysis project Ga0172379, IMG submission 119756) | Groundwater microbial communities from an aquifer near a municipal landfill in Southern Ontario, Canada - Groundwater well OW334 metaG | ecosystem: Environmental > Aquatic > Deep... | reverse complement strand
TTTATCGTGCCTGCGAAGCAGCTAATACTGTGGAGCAACAATTTCCCTTGCCCCCTTTGGGGGAAAGGGATTGAGGGTTAGGGGGCTGAAGTAATAAAACTTATCATTTTTTCGTTTCCAAAACGACTTTTGCAATGAGCTCCAATTTCAATGAAATTCCCCGCCGCAAGCAGCGGGGAATTCAATCCTTTTAGATTAACAAATGAATCCCGCAACCCATCATTGAACGGTATAATCGCACGTGGCCACAGTTTTGCTGCCGGTCACCAGACGGCCGGTTGCACGGAAGCTTCCTTTTCCAAATGTGTGGTAGAAACCTGAGAGCATTATATGGCCGTAAGACTGCGGGTTGGAGTAAGGAAAGGTATAGATCACCGATCCGGCCTTGGATATCTGTATCTGCACTTCGGATCCCGCCATGTCATCCTCGCTTTCCAGTCTCCAGTAAATAACCGTTGAATCGGAGAATGAGGTCGCCTGGCCGGTGATAGTAAATCCGCTCATACCTGTCCCGAGGATCAGGGAATTGGAAAATTCCGAAGAAGAATCGGTTGAATTGTCGTTGCATCCCGGGAAGGTTAACAGCAGGGTTGCCAGCGCGAGCAGAACGATGTACTTTTTCATCTTTGTCTCCCCCTCTCAAAAAGAATAAAGATGATGTTCGCCAACATTCCTCATGTTGAATTCATGAAGAGTGAAAATTCATTATAGTTCTGTGGATAAATGAAATTGTCACTTTCAAATTCTTTAACAAGTATTTTCTGACTGATGATCGTTCACTTCATATATTCCTCTCCAGCCTCCTTTGTTTCCATTTCTCAATGGCGTATGCCTGCATGTCCTCGACCGAATCGAACTCGTCCACAATTTCCACCCCAAGAAGGGTTTCAAGCACATCCTCGAGAGTTACTATCCCTGCTGTGCCTCCGTACTCATCGACCACTTCAAAGAGGTGTTCCCGGCGGTCGATGAACTCATCGAGGAGATCTGCGATAGGCTTGGATTCCGGTACCGCATAGATAGGGCCCATCAGTTCCTCGATGGTGGTGTCGCCTTTTTGTAAGCAATAAACCTCGATGAGCTTATAACGATGAACAAGACCTATGACGTCATCAAGTCCCCTGTTATAAACAGGAATACGGGTAAACTGTATGGGAGGTTTCAGAGACATGGCCTCGCTCACGGTCATATCTTTCTGAAGCGCCGCAATGACCGACCGCGGGGTGAGAATATCCTCGGTACGGATTTCACTTAAAAGGAGAAGGTTCTCGATTATCCGGGCCTCCTTTTTAAGAAGGACTCCTTCACTTGCCGCATTTTCTGCAAGTACGATAATTTCCTCACGGGAAACGGGGGTCTGCGTTGATTTATGTGAAAGAATGCGAGAAACGAGTTCAAGGATAATAACGACCGGGTAAGCAAGGTATATCAAAAAAGTAATTAAATAAGCCGCAAATGGCGCGGCTTTTTTCCAGTGTGACGCCCCGAGAGTTTTCGGAACCAGTTCTCCAAAAAACAGGATGCATATTGTCATTACCGCAGAAGAGAACGCAACCCATGTACTCCCGAACACATGATAGGTTTGAGCGCCAACCGCTGCTGCTCCGACAATTTCACCGATAGTGTTGAAAGTGAGAATGGCGGCGAGGGGATGGTTGATCCTGCGTTTCATGTTCCGGAGGATTTTTCCGCTCTTCCGCCCTTTTTTCATAAGAAGCACAGCATAAGAATTTGTGACGGAAAGAATTACCGATTCCAGAAATGAACAGCAGAAAACGATTATGAGTGAAAGAATAAAATAAAGGAACAAAACCGTCATATGTCATGATTCCCTAAATTATAAATAATAAATTAGTCTCTCAAAAGACTGTCCTTGAAGAACTTCTGTCCGACCGCAGTAATAAAACATGTTTTTCCAGATTAAACAGCAGGTCTGTTTATTCATAGCGCTTTTTTAACACGCTCCTTGATTCCCTCTCTTTTTGCACCCCAGCTTTCTTGATGCATCTCAGCTTTTGCAGGCAAAAGCCGTAAACCCCGGTGTAGTCACGCGAGCAAAAAACCTCTTTGCCTCATAACAAATGGCTTGAGAAAAGCCATCTGGTTTTCCCCCTCTTTAACTTGTTAGAGAGGGGGTTCAGGGGGTGAGTGTCTTTTTTTGCTGAGTCACCTGATAAGGAGTAAAATGAATAATAAAAATGATTCAATCAATGCAATACAGTCGCATGAAACCGATATTTTAACTTGACAATGAACTCCTTCTTATGGATACTAGAATATATGATCTGAAATAAACTGAATAATAAATCCGGATTGTTGAAATGTATATGGAAATCAAAAAGTTTGGATTCTTTTTTCTCATCTTTATTATCCTTGCGCTGGCGGTAAAATTTTACTCTATCATCGATGAATTTCTGCCTTCGATAGCAACCGCCTTTGTTTTGGCCTATATATTTAACCCAATATATGCATATTTTCTGAAAATTACCAAACGAAAATCTTTATCGGGATGGATCGTAATTATTATTTTCTTTGCCCTGATTTTCATTCCTTTCATGCTGATTATTTTCGGGATACAGAAAGAAATTTCTCTGGTTTTTAACGAAAATACAGTTACCCTTTTCCAGAACGCTCTGACAAATATTCAAAATATTCTGTATGATCAATTTTCTCTCGATGTTTCTGCTTACGTCAACGATATTAAATCGCAAATATCAAATGTTGTTCAAAAAGCCGTTACGGTCATCGGGCCAAAAATTCTTTTCAGTGTTAGTGGATTCGCACTTTCCGCATTTTTAACCATTTTTATCATGTATTATCTTTTAATCCATTCGGAAAAGGTTATTGAAACAGTTAAAAACTATTTCCCTTTGAGCAATGCCAACTGTGATAAACTTCTCCGCGAAGCCGCCGGCAATACAAAGACACTTGTTCTGGGGCAGCTTCTCATCGCAGTCATTCAGGGTACCCTGACCGGTTTAGGTTTCTTTATTTTCGGCATTTCAGGGTCTCTGCTATGGGGATTTGTTACCGTAATCACCTCGTTTATTCCTTTTCTGGGAACCATGGTCATCTGGTTCCCCGCCGGGATCATCCAGCTCGCTCAACATGACTTTTTCAGCGGCATTGGCATCATCCTCTGGGGAGGTATTTTAGTAGGCAATATAGATAATGTAGTTCGGCCAAAACTGATCAGTTCCCTCGGCAACATCCATCCTGTCACCGTTCTCCTCGGGGTTTTCATCGGCCTGAAAGAATGGGGATTTATCGGTCTTGTTCTCGGCCCCCTGATCATCACTGTGCTTCTCATTCTTATCAGAATGTTCAGAGAAGAATACCTGGTTGAATCAAAATCGGATGATTAGGCAGGACTTTCTACCCTCAAGCACATCGGATACGAACAAAAACCAATTCTCAGCGAAGTTTCCGTTGACATTATTGAATGGTGTCGATATACTCTCTAGCTCCGAACAGGTCTTTGTATACATCGAAAATGAAAGAATAAAAAGAGGAAAAAATGCCCGGAATCAGCTTGCTTGTGGATTTCAATAAAAATGTGAAACAAAAGGAAATATCTTTCTTCACATCCCTTGATTCTGTGCTCCATACCGAAAAATATTCTCGAAGGATTATAAATCAGGGAAGTAATTTCATTCTGGCAAGCACAGGTTATGAGAAGTATCCTGTAACGATATTCACAGAGAGAAATTTCCAATTCACTCTTGAAGGTTACATCTACAACAAGTCTCATGAAGTGATAAAATCCGAACTGCTCGAAATAGCTGAAAATCTTTTTAAAGACCGGGAAAAGGGGAAACGAATCCTACGGGAATGGCTGTTTGGGGCCGACGGCGAATTCATTGTCAGTATACGCCATTCGAGCACCGGGGAAATTGTTCTTTTCAACGATCTGCTCGGCCACCTTCCTATGTACTATCTGAATACCCGAGATTTTTTCCTGATTTCACGGGAAATCGGGATGTTCCGAAATTTTCCCTCGCAGGTCGCCCTTGATAGAATGGGAATCGCGCAGTTTTTAGTGTTCGCCTTCCCCTTGGGAGAGCGAACGTTGTTTGAGCACGTCCGACGGTTGAAACAGGGCGCATTTCTTTCATTCTCCCCCTGCCTCCATGATGTTGCCGTCGAGTGTCTTCACGAACTGAATTTCGAAGAGAAACGGTATGCGGACAGGTCGTTGGGCGAGAACGTGGAGGAATCCGTCGCCCTGTTCGAACAGGCTTGCCGTAAAAGAGCAGGGATGCCGGGAGCCGGCCGGATCGTCGTCTCTCTGAGCGGAGGACTCGATTCCCGGGCGGTCGCTGCGGGGTTGAAGCACTTCGGTGCGCCGTTCGATGGAATCACCTTTATGGATTCGAGGGGAAGTGCGCGTCTGGATGTGGACATAGCCCGTCAAGTAGCAGATGCCTTCCGGATCGATTGGCGGAAAGTGGACCTGCCCCCGGCGAAAGGAGCAGATGCATATGCTCTCTTGGAGGTGAAACAGGGGCTGAATTACCTGCCCATGAAATTCATCATCTCATATCTCCGTATGATCGGATCACTCTATGGTCACGATGTATGCCATTTCAACGGCAATACAGGAATGATTCTGCGGGATTACCGGGCGGCGAATAAGCTTCACAATGTCAATGACATGATTCGATACATGGTATCCAAGGGAGGAAGGTCTTGCATGATGGGCCTCTTCCCCTTCAGTGAGGCTACCCGACTCACTGGGGTTGGCGAAAGGGATTTCATCGAGGAATTGAGCCGTGTGCTATCGTCCTATCCGGAAAAGAGCTTTGATGATAAATATGTCCATTCCGTCTTTTTAGGATACTGCTTCAATGGACATTACGAAGGTATTGACATGCAGCGGTGCTTTTTGTGGTCCCACACTCCGCTCGAATCCACTCCCTTATTTCTCCATGTCATGAACTGCCCAGACGAACAGAAGCGGTATTATAAGTTTTACAGAGAATTCATTAAACGGCTTTCCCCGGAAACACGGCAAATTCACAATGCAACATGGAAAGCTTCCATAGACTCGAAACGAACTCTTCTCAAATTTGCCCTGCGCGCCCAGTATGACCGCATGCCCCCGGTGGTGAAAAAAGTCATGTTGTCGCTTTTCCGGCATCCCGCCAGTTATGGTCCTGCATCCGGAATACTCCGATGCTTCTGCGAACAGGTGGAGAACTGTTCCGCAATCGGCGAGTACCTGGAAAAAAGGCAGCTTTCCGGAGCCGCGGGAAAATACAGCAGACTCGAACTCGACACCCTTTTCACTGTCACATCTCTGATCGAACAGGTAACTACGGGAGATAGTATGCTCAAGAAGTACTGGGAAACGCCGCTGGAATGAAAGTGGAAACGGGTCCAAACTCAGCTTTCCCTTGCTAACCCGATCTATTCATGAATTTTCAAACCCATTACCAATTCATCTCTCCCACGTTTGGCGTGAGTGAGGAGGCGCGTTATACAGCCCGGAACGGACTCTTCTCCCCTGTTTAAGAGAGGGAATCAAAGAGTGAGGGAACACAATGTGTTCCCTGTGTGTAGAATTTTTTTAATAATTTAATTTTAAAACTATTTACCACGAAAATTATTCCGCTATATTGAATAAAGAAATTCTTTGGAATTTACGAAATTCCTCAGAATGCCCCGTCCTGTGGACAGGGGGTATAAATACGAGCGGGGTAAGTGCAAGGAATGAGTAGCAATCACTTCCTGGGCAGATAGTTATAGATACCACATCTTGTGGACGGGGAGATTTACCCTCCCCGTAGCAAATCTTTCGATTAAAGATCAATTTTACATTCAACCTCCGGGGACATTGTGTTAAAAATTGTAAAAGCAACGCCCGAAGATTTCGACCGGGTATATCCCTTGCTGATGGAGTTCAATAATCCACGCATAAAACTAATGGACTGGAAGCGGATTTTCCATCATCCATGGGAAGTGGAGGAAGACTATTGTGGATACATGTTGCTTGATAATGATAAGGTAGAGGGGTATCTCGGTTACATTTTCAGCCGGAACACTATTTGCGGAAACATAGTGAAATTTTGTAATTTAACTTCCTGGATCGTTCATGAGAAACACCGAGGACAAAGTCTTGAATTGTTCTATCCGTCAATTAAACTTGAAGACTATGTGATAACGGATTTTTCACCGACTGATTCCGTTCTGAAGATGTTTCATAAAAGATACAAATTCAACATCCTTGAAAATGAGATGTCCTTTGTATATCCTTCTCCCAGCCTTTCAACTTGCTCTTGTAATATAAGTTATGATGGTGGATTACGTAAAGATGCATTGGACAAGAAAGATTCATGTATTTATTACGATCACCTGTCCTTGGATTGCCGTCATATACTTATGGAAAGCGATAAAGGGTATTGTTATATTGTTGGAAAAAACCGAAGGTTCAGAAAATTCAGGCATATGGAAGTTATTTATATAAGTAACCCGGCGCTATTGGCATCATGTTCCGTTCCAGTAATACGAGCTATTTGTCTCCGTTATCTGGTGTTCGGTCTGATGATCGAAAACCGATTGTTGCGAGGGTACCGTCTGCCATTGTCCCGAATTACTAAACCCCTGAAAACAAAGATATATAAAACCGGCATGAACATCGATCCTGCGGATATCACCCATTTATATTCTGAGAAAGTCTTGTTATAATGGGTTTTCATCCAAGCGCTCTTTTGAAACAAGCATTCCTGAAAATCGGTTTTGACCATATACTGCGGCATATATATGCCGATTATGGTACCATACTCTGTTTTCACCAAGTATACCCTCTCGGATACCGATCGGAACTTCAGAAAAGAATTTCTGACACGCACTTTACCCCGGAAGGACTCGATTCAGTCCTCAAGTGGTTTTCAGAACAAGGCTATGAATTCGTAAGCATGGATGATGTTCCCATACTCTTGAGGAAAAAGAAAAAGCGATTCGTTGCACTGACGTTTGACGACGGATACCGCGATAACCTCCTTTACGCTTTACCAGTATTAAAACAATATGACGCTCCTATGAACATCTATGTTTCCACAGCAAAACCAGAGAATAATATTGTGCTCTGGATATTCATTCTGGACCGAGTTATAACGGAACACAACGATATAACTACGGACGAAATGGGGTCCATCAACCTGCCATGCCGGACCATTCAAGAAAAGAAAGCGGCATTCTCATATATTCTTGATCATGTATTGTTCCATCCTGATGGACAGTTGAACATATTGAAACGGATACTCGGACCATACAACAATGAAATTGGATTGTACAAAGATTTATTGATCAAAGAGTACGAATTGCAGGAACTTGATCGTGATCCTATTGTATTTATTGGTGCACATGGTATTAATCACTCAAATATTGCCGCTCTCTCTGATGAAAATGCCGCAGACCAGTTTGTCAAATCAAAAAACCAATTAGAAACAATACTCGGCCACACAGTTCGACATTTTGCTTACCCCTATGGCGGACCAGGATACGCGGGGCAGAGAGAATTTTTACTGGCAGCGGATGCAGGTTTTATAACAGCAGTAACTACACGACACGCGCATCTCTACCCGGCCCACAAAGAACATCTCACCGCACTGCCACGTATTATGATCGGCCCGTCGGTTATGAACGACCCCTCTTTGATACGCTTTTATGCCCACGGTGTTACCTCCTTGAAGATAAACCGAGGGCGAAGAATAATCGTAAAATAATTATTGGTTCATCAACAGGTTTCAACCACTCCCGCTATCGGTGAATATCTTTCACGCCCGTCCATTACTCGATGAGACCGCTCTGAATGCAGCCGGCGTGAATTCGACAACCTTATTCACCATCACTTCAAACATATTTCTATAATTTTTCAGATATTGATCATTCAGGATTTCAGTGCGTTTCAGGCCGGTTTTTTTTCCAGGATGACTTTTATCATAAAATCAAGAGACTCCTGAACAGCGCTTCCCATACCTCCACCGCCCATACCGCCGCCGGGGCCTCCACCCATGCCGCCTCCACGACCTCCTCCCATACCGCCTCCACGACCTCCTCCCATACCACCGCCCATACCTCCTCCACCCATACCTCCTCTTCCACCGCCCATACCACCCTGTCCCAGCTGGCCCCTCTCCATTTTCCCGGCTTCGAAATCTATTCCTATCGCTTTTACCAGCTTTGATGAGATACCATAGGGACATGTTTCTGTCCGCGACAGAGGAAATTGCAGTTCATACACAAGATTTCCCTTTGCAGTACTGATTTTACACAGTATTCCATATTTCTCTGCGTCAACAAAGGAAAGGGAGGAACTTTCATCTTTTTTCGGCCCGATCAATTCGATTTCATTAGGAATAGCCTGCACCATTGTATCTAACATTGCTGCGGCATTCGCCATAGGAGTCCGATTTTTCCGGCCTGCAGCATCAGTCATATCGCTTGGTGGACGGGTTCCGCCCTGCATCTGTCCTTCTTTGCCCATCTTTTTGACAGGGTAACGAATCCCCAGCAGTTTTTTGGCGCCCCCTTTTCCGTCAAACCATATGGTGAATCCGGATGCAAGCAATTGTCTCTGGAGTTTTTGGTCATAGGTAGAAAGCCTCAGATAAATATTTTTCTCATCATTCATAATGCCTATCGTAACTTTTTCCTCATCGAAAAATTGGCGGACATTTTCCCATTCGGCGCCATTGTCAACTCCGTCTATCGTTATCGTTCTGTCGCACCATTTGCTTACAATTTCGGTTGTTCCACAGCCGATAAACAGCAAGGCAAAAAGGAAAATGATGCTTAATGGAAGCAACACAAAAGAGGTATACCGTTTCATAATTCCTCCGGTGAAATGAATTGAAGAAGCGCAATTACGGGGAAATGGTGGGTATCCATTTTGAGTTTGGACGTTTACATTCAAAAACTAGTTTAATAAAAAATAGGGGATTAGCGTAGTATGCAGCAAAAAACACCGGAGGTCAGGCAGCACCATAAAGATCAGGAGTACCCAATGAAAGAAAATTCCCCTGTTCATAAAAAAAATGGCAGCCGGAACAGAAAATCCGACTGCCTTTGACATTGTTATTTATAATCTCAGTGTTTATCCTGTTTATTTACAGCAAGGTTGACTTTCAACCACATTTCAAGAGGATTGTGCATTTCCCTGATAGCATTCTCTCTCATTCTGTTTTGCCGCATAATAGCGCTGTATCCGCCGGCGTCTTTGATAAGTCCGCCTTTTGGTTCCATTTGATCCCTGTTCCTTCTTCTGTTTTCCTCTTCCAGTTTTCTCAAAACGTCCGGATCTACTTTCCCTGTTTCAAAACAAATCTCAAAAGACATGATTTTGTTGATCGAAATACCATATGGGGAGGAATCTGTCCGAAGTAATGGGAACTGCAATTCGTATACAAGATTATCCTGTGCATTTCCAATCTTGCACCGTATTCCCTGTTTTTCCGATTCAAACAACGGCAATGTGGAACGGACGCCTTTTGCGGGGCCGATCAATTCGATTTCATCTTTTACCGAAACAGCCAGGGTGTCTTTATGACTGAATTCCTCAAAACTGTCATCCGGCTTTGCGCCGGAGTTCGGTTTTGTGAAACTTCCTTTCGGGTAATGAACCCCCAGCGACTTTTTTTTATCCCCTTTTTCAGAAAACCACAAGGTAAAACCATACGCCGTCAATTCTCTTTGTATTCTTGGGTCACGGGTTGACACTCGAACATAGAGCATACTCTCTGTATTCATCAATCCCACCGTTACCTGTTCCTGATCAAAAAAGAACCGCGCGTTTTCCCACTCTGTCCCGCTGTCGATACCGTCGATCGTTACAGTTCTGTCACACCATCTGCTGTCCATTTCATGTTCGCCGCAGCCAGTGAAAGTAACGAGCACTATCATGACGGCAGACGACAAAAGGAAATAATGAAACCAATGCAATCTCATCAACGCTTTTTCATCCTTCTTTATAGGTATCAAGGTCGGAGGTCGCGGCAGCCCAGTTTTCGAGAAATCTGTAGTGTTCGGGGAGGTACGCTTTGGAGGTCATCTGGGCAACGTCCCTGACCTCTTTCAGGAGCGCCCGTTCCTTTTTTGCCATCTTCGGCTGGTAGTAAGCGCCGACATTGGTATAAAGATGATCCATATTATACATGCCGGTAACCGTGGTATCGGGCTTCAATGGCGAGTTTATGACATAGCGGAGCGCCGCCTGGTTGAAATTGACATCTTTGTATTTCTCCATCCCCCGGGCGATTTTCCGGAAAGGTCCTACCAGAAAATCTCCGGCAAAAGCTTTCATGGTCATGACTCCGATACCCTTTTTGCGGAGCATGACAGGCAGGGGATCGAAATTATCCCATTGGGGCTTTTTCACATCGTGCCAGCCGACATTGTGATAGAAATTGTATGGAAAGAGAACATAATCCAGGGGATAATATTTTAACACAATATCCAGTTCGCTGATGTTATGGATGGGAATACCCACCGCACGGACATGTCCTTTTTCTTTCATTTTGAAAAGCTTCTCCCACTGGTCCCACTGGGGGCTTTTCTCTTCGTATGCGTGAAGACGCACCATATCGATGTAATCACGTTTCAAAACTCTCAGGTCGCGTTCGAATTCCTGCTCGAAATTACGGCCTTCATAGGGCAGGAACGCTATCGAAAGCACCACATCCTTGTTGAACGGTTCGATATATTTTCCCATCGGTTCATATTGATAACAGTGCTGTTCCTCATCATAGATATCGAAAAGCCGAATCCCGAGGTCGTATGCCTCACGGATGATGCGCTGGCGTTCTTCTGTATATTTTACTACATCCGCACGCATATGGGAGCCGAATCCGAATTTCGAAAGTTTGATGCCTGTTTTCCCCAGCTCTCCCATCGGCATTGTTCCGGATGGTTTCGGGATGGTCGGTTCGAATGAAAACTCATCCCAGTTGAGCGCGGTTTTGGTGATGTCCATCGTCCGTGGTTTTGCACCGCAGCCTGCCAGTCCGAGAGTCAGGGCACCGGCTGTTCCCTGCAAAAAGAAATCGCGGCGTTTCATTTTTTGTTCTCCTTAATCCACCGTGCACGGGTCATTTTCGGGTCAGTCCAGGTATGTCCGATTTTGTCGGCGACTCCCTGGATATAATCAAAAGCTTTTTTCACCATATTCCTATCGGCGATGTGTTCGAGCGAGAAAGTTTTCCAGGGCTGAAGCAGGACGGATGCTTTCATGATCGCTGCATGATCCATAAGCCCTGTGCCCATAGGAGTTTCGTCGATATGGACGACAAGCTGCTTGTCATCAACCATTACATCTTTCACATGGATTTCGCCGATTCGGTCGCCGAGGTAAGCGATGGCGCACTGTACATACCGCCCAGTTTCATACGCCCGCTCGGAAGTCGTGTGATTTACCGGGTCGAAGATGATTGTGGCAAAGGGCGAATCGAGCCGGTCACAATATTCTTTCATCTTCTCAATGGTGTTCACAATCGTAAATTGGGTGGTCTCCGGGCAAAGCATCACTCCCGCATCCTCTGCATACGGGACAAGCTCTTTCGTGTTCTGAATAAGAAGGTCGAACGTTTTCTGGGTATGATTATCCGGATGGTGCATCCATATATCCTTTGGATTCATACTGCCGACCGAATAACGCAGCCCGGTGCAGCCCAGCTTTCCGGCGGTAACCAGTGCTTTTTTTACCTGCTCACGCCACTGTTTGCTTATGGCCGGATCCTGATGGATAACCGCCCTTCCCGCGCCGTAAGGACCGGGGACAAGGCCGGTTTCCTCGAAAATCCTTTTTACATGATCGATTTCTTTGTCGGTTGCTTCCGCATACCCGGAGTTGATGCCCGCAACACGGAATCCCATGGCGTAAAGAGTTTTTGCCTCTTCAATCCTCATCTCGCCAAGCGGCCCGTTGAACCAGTCGTTCCAGCAGAGTCTCATTGTTTACATCTCTCCATTTGAAATTATTATATCATAAAAACCTTTGAAATACTGTTGCCGTTTTACGGGAACGATAAAACCGTTTCTCGCAAAGTTCGCAAAGTCAATAAAGAAAGGAAATACTATGAGACATGATTTACAAGATTTACAAGATAAAATATTTTTTTTAATTCTATTATGTTAATCTTGTTAATCCTGAGCCTTTTGCAAAAGTCTTTATTTGAAGGCAGCCCCTTTTCTGTCCTCCGGACATCCTTCCCCCGGAGGGGGCAGGAAAACACTGTGGA
>Ga0172379_10009196_pt1 | contig 12237 bp, 11 predicted proteins | sample GrowelOW334metaG_FD_119756 | JGI IMG/M metagenome (GOLD analysis project Ga0172379, IMG submission 119756) | Groundwater microbial communities from an aquifer near a municipal landfill in Southern Ontario, Canada - Groundwater well OW334 metaG | ecosystem: Environmental > Aquatic > Deep... | reverse complement strand
TAGCGGTTCTCGAGTATACAAAACCACCCGAACATTTTCGGGGGTTATTTTTTTTAATTCTTCAATCAGCCAAAAAGCATACCAGCCCACGCCAGTTTTTTGTTCCTCATTTGCTCGTGAAGCATCTATACCAATAAGCATATTACTTGGTCGCTAATATTGACCGCTTGTAGGCTTCTAAATTTTCCAAAGCAATACCAGTACCTTTTACTACACAAAGAAGTGGTTCGTCGGCTACATAACAAGCCACACCTGTAGCCTGAGTAAATAATTGATCAAGATTACGAAGTAGTGAAGAACCGCCCGACATAATAATTCCTTTGTCCATTACATCGGCCGATAATTCTGGCGGAGTTTTGTGCAACACTTCTTTTAAAGCTTCTACCAAACCTTGTAAATCGTGTTGCAAAGCATCTACCACATCATCGGAAGTGACTGTGGCAATACGCGGTAAACCCGAAACCATGTCGCGACCCTTTACTTCCATACTCAGGGGCTTATCCATATACATTGCCGAACCAGCTTTAATTTTTATTTCTTCGGCCGAACGTTCGCCAATGGCCAAACCATATTTGCGACGTACATATTCTTGAATTGAAGCATCAAAACGATTTCCCCCAATACGCACTGATCCCCAAGAAACAATTCCACCCAATGAAATTACGGCCATTTCGGCAGTGCCACCACCAATATCAATAATCATATGCCCTGAAGCAGAACCAATCGGAATATCAGCACCAATCGCAGCCACAATTGGCTCTTTAATAATGTAAGCCGCTCGGGCTCCAGCTGCCATAGTGGCATCAATTACCGCCCGACGTTCGGTAGAAGAAATACCCGCTGGTACTGCTACCATTACTTCGGGACGAAACAATCTCACCCCACCCAAAGCCTTGTTAATAAAATACCGTAACATCGCTTCGGTAGTGTGATAATTAGCAATCACTCCATCTTTTAGAGGACGTTCCGCAATTATAGAATCCGGAGTGCGACCAATCATGTCTTTGGCTTCACTACCTACTGCCAAAACTTTTTTATCATCTCTAGAGATTGCCACAACCGACGGTTCATTAATTACAATACCACGCTTTGGCACATGCACCAAAATGTTTGTTGTTCCTAAATCAATGGCAACTTTTTTAATCCACATAAAATTTTAAAACTTTATTTGAAAAAATCTATCTACTAACAAATCACTATTATACTCATACTTACTATCACGCCACTTACTATCAATTTCCGCTGGTTCGGCTGACACTATATTTTTACCAAAATCAAGACCTAAAGTCAAACCTGTATCAATCGTGCCCAATTGCTTTTGTATTAACAAAGAATAATTATCTTGGCTAATATTTGTTGGTAAATAATAACTAAAACTTAAAGTCTTGGTCGTGCCCGGTTCAATACTAATAAAAGTGCCAAACCACTGTTTACCAAGTTCTTGACCTTGATCAATTACCCCGGGTAATTTGGATTTATCATTCCGCATGGAACCATCAACTTTTAATAATTCTGCACCCTGAGGTACAAATATTCTAGTGTAAGTACGATAACGAGTTGTACGCCAATCAAATTTTCCAGTATGGGTATATTCCATTTTTGCTGTTGCAAATAATCGCCCATCAGTTTGTTTAGTAATTGTATAATTCAAACTACGTTTTAAAGCGTGATCAGTTTTTAAAGCCGCCAAATTAGCGTCTACCCAAAGTAAATAATCACCACTTGTTTCTTTAACTTTACCATCACCTTGCCACTCGGTAATAATTTTTTCTAATTCTGGATCAACGGTAAAAGCCATTATTTGTTTTTGCCTTAATAAATCTTTAGACAAAGCAAAATAAAATTCTAAATTAAAAAATAAATTATTTTTTAATTTATCCAAAATTGCCAAAAACAAAGGTTGAATAATTTGTTTTCTTTCATGCACCGCGATACCTTTGTCATCGTAGCCATACTCTACTTCATATTCTAATTTTTCGGTAACATTTTTAGCATTAAATTCAATCCCTTGCACAGTTACCGGACCAATTTGGTCAAGAATTTTTTCCAAAACTGTAGGTGTAAAAGCCAACACGGCGTCAATTTCCTTACCTGCCACACCATTTTCACCAATATACAATTCCAAAGATTTTTTGGCACTCTCAGCAAAATCCGGTGACCAATTACTATCACGAAAATACCAACGGTCTACTTTTAAATTATCTTTTAAAGGAGTTGGTGGTTCTAATTTAAATTCTTTTGGTGCATTGCGATCCAAATTTTCAGTACCGTCAACACTTAAAATTTCCATTTTCCCTTGAGCTAATTTAATTACTCCATAAGCTCCAATAAATCCACCACCAGGACGAAGTTCGGTATTGTTGGCAAATAAAACTAAATAATTCATGGGCTTGGTATAACCCAAGACTTTGGGTAATAAATTTATTGCTATTTGATTTTCTTGACTTAAAGAATTTTTAACTAAATCAGAATTAATCAATTTTTCGGGAGTTAAATTTTTTAACCAAAAATAAGCACCCACACCCAAACCCGCAAGGAGCAAAATAAAAAAAGTAATCAACCCTAGAATAATTTTTGTAATTTTGTTCATAAAAATTAATTAATATGCCTACCAATCACCGCGCGTACAATTTTCTCACCTGGTTCTTCTTTACGTTTTTTTTGTGAAACATTAAAACCCAGATATTTTCCAAGCATCAAATGAGTGACTGCATCAATTGCCGGAATGGCGGAAATAAAAATCATGGAAATTGGCAAAAGCAACCACTGAAAAAACATTAACAAATATTTATACCACGCAATTTTTTCTGCTCGACGAGGCAAGAGTGGCAAACTTAACGCCGCTGAGAGTATCATACCAAGCATTGCCATAATCATCAAATTTTCTAACATGTGAGGGGCATTAAAAAACAAAGCACTTTGGCGCACTGACTCCGGTGCCACCCACATTGGCAAACGGCCAAGAATGGTAATTAAAATTGCCACTACTCCCCACGACCACTTACCTTCCCATTCAATAAAAATCCATTTAAATTTTTTCCACCAAGGGATTAAGTTACCCTTTTTCTTAAATTCCCAAATTAAATATGGCACATGTTCCACACCCCAAGCCCAACGTCGTTGTTGACGGTACAAATTTTTAAAACTCTGCCACCATTTATCATCGCGCACTGTGTCCATCGACACGGCCATATACATTGGTGTTACTTCGTAGTCGCCATTGTTGACCAAAAAACATTGATAAAAAATTCTTGAGTCTTCACTCACAATGCGTTTTTCATGAAATCCGGCTTTAACAATCGCTGCAAAACTCATGGAATGTGAAGAAAAAGTCACCAAAGCATCTTGCCGAGCCAACATCGTCATTAACCAAAAAGTCGTACCGAAAGCCATAATGCGTAAGATCGCTGGCGACTCCCACATATTGTTGTTGTACAAAGCCACTGGTTGAAAAGAGGAATGCGTGGGTCGTGGATGAGTACAATACAAATAAGTAAGATAAGCGAAATACTGTGAATTACAAACTGTATCAATATCAAACACCGTAGCAATTACTTCTTCATAATTTAAATTTCTTTCATCTAAATATTTTTGCATTTGTCTTTCGGCATAATGTAAGTTGGAACCTTTGCCAGGTATTTCGTCAGGTAAATCAGAGGGGTGTAGGGTGCCAACAATTTCTCCAAAATTTTTACCAAATTCATTTTTAATATTGTTCAAAATCAATTCGTAATTTTCTTTTTTTCGTTCTTCGCCAGCTACCACAATAATAAATTTTGTGGGGTCATAAACCGCACTGGCAATACTTTCTACCGCAGTTTTTACCACATCCCAAGTTTCATTATACAAAGTTAAAAAAACCAAATGTTTTTTATTTTGCCAATTGGTTAATTCGGTGGCTAATTTCTTTTTCCAATCAATTTTTTTGGTATGATTAAAACGCGTCCAAGCCAAAATTAAATAAAAAGCAAAATTAATTACCTTCAAAACCCAATAAATATCAAAAACAATAATAAAATATATTACCCACAGTGGTTTTATAAATGCCAAAATCAAACCCAAAATCAAAGTAAGCCAGATGGAAGCACCAGGCAAAATTTCATAAAGGCGATAACGTTGATAATCAGATAACATAATAAAAATGCCAAATTCACCTAATTTCTAATTCACCTAATAAAATTCCCAATGTCTAATTTCTAAATTTGTCATTTCATTAGAAATTAGGTGAATTGGAAATTAGAAATTTTAATACTGTATTTGAAAATCTTTAAAACGCACAAAATCAATACTTTCCCATGTCTCATCTAACCTCTCTACCTTCGCTAACCAGGGTCCTATTTTACAATATTCTAGCAATTTTTTCAAGTCTGCTTCTTGCCCTTCGACTACCACTTTTACGGTGCCATCAAACAGATTTTTTACAAAGCCAACCAAGTCTAAACTCTTAGCTTTTTTCATAACACTCCACCTAAAACCCACACCCTGTACCCGACCGTGAATTGTTAGATTAAGTTGGTGCATAGTGGAACAATTACCCCTTGATAAGGTGGGTCAGAGGTGATATTCGCCAATTATTATATCCCAAAAATCCTCTCTTGACAAAACTCCAAAAATGTGCTATAATACGACGTTCAGAATAAGTACCAATTAGCGCTATCTTTAGCCTAATTTGTCTTTTTGAATGCGCACTTTTACAAATAATGAATGGAAAACGCGCTGCCAATTATTTGGCTAAATCTTGGCAAAATAATTGGCAGTGCGTTTGCGACAAACCCTAGAGAAAGGCCTAGATCATGAACCAGGCAATGGCAATCGTTTACCAGCTCATGAATCTGTTCTCAGAGGTCGTCTTCGTCCGGCACGGGAACACTCTGCCGAAGAAGGACTTCCCCCACGACCGCGACCGCACGCTCACCAAGAAAGGGGTCGAGCAGTGCCGACGTGCCAACAGTGGCTGGTGGACCTTCTTCAAGGATAGACAAGGTTGTGCAATGTTGGCAGATGTTCTGCGCGTGCAGGAATCCTACAACCTCGTCACCCACGATCCTACTGGCTTCGTGACCAAGAAGGTTCCCGCCCTCTACTTCGGCGATGAACAGTACCAACGGCTGGGTCTTTACCCCTGGTGGGAAGATGAATTCGCCAAGTTGGGGTACAAACCCCTCTTCACCTACCTGCAAGACGACTCAACTGGCGCCAGGTACAACTACATGAATCAGTACGCCGAATGTGCCTTCAAGGGTATATGGCACGCGGAGGCTGAACTCGATGCAAGTGTCCTGAAAAATGATCCTCTCCCAACCCTCCTGGTGTTCGGCCACGACATGAACAACCAGATGCTGGCCACCTACATCCTCATGCACTGGCACGATCTCCACCCCTTCGCGCGAGCGAAGATGATCACCGAGCTCATGAGCGTCAACATGGGCGAGGCCTGTGCCTTCTCCCTCAGCCGACGAGGTCTGGTCTGGCACAACATCCCGACCGTTGAGTAATCACCCCCCTCCATTCAAAAAAATAAAAGTGCACAAAACACCCCGGTCATTGACCGGGGTGCGTGCGTTTTAATTGTTTCCTCCCCTTTTAGGGGAGGTAAGGTGGGGTCGTTAGTAATGTTTAACCTGCTAAATTTAATATCATTGTTTTTTCTTGAGTTACGACCCCCTCTTAACTCCCCCTGATAGGGGGAGAAAACCTTACAACTTCCTCACCGCCCCTTTATCAGCATCCACCTCCACCAAATCTCCATCTTTAAACATTTTAGTAGCGATTTTGGTGCCAATGATGCAAGGTTTTTTTAACTCACGAGAAATAATAGCAGCATGAGAAAGCAAACCTCCAATATCAGTAATAATTCCGCCTGCTTTTTGCATTAAAGGCACAAAATCCGGTGTGGTCATAGGAGTGACAAGAATATCTCCTGTTTCCATTTTAGTTAAATTCTCAGGAACCAAAAAAACTTTGACTTTGCCACTAACCTTGCCTTTAAAAGCAACCAAACCACTTAATTCATCTTTAGCTATAATTTTTGTAACAAAAATATTTTTAAAATAATTCACGTCTTCTTCTTGAAAGATAATTTCTTTATTTTTATTATTCAAAATACAAAAATTGTTTTTCCTAATAGGAATAGCGGAAAAATTAATCTGTTTACCTGTTTGCAAATACTCATTCACTTCGCGTGGTGTTAAATAAAGCATTTCAGAATATGTTAAACCCAATTTTTCTGCCACTTGAACCAAAAAATTCTTTGATTTATAAGCCGCCAAATCAAATATTTCTGGGGAATACTGCCTAACATACATCAAATCCGCACTATATTGTAAAATTATTTTTAATTGGGTTGGAAGTTTAATTTTTTTATGCGTTGTTTTTTTTAAAGACTTATAATTTTTAATTTCATTTAAAAATTTTTCCACAGTTAAACTTTCACCCCAAAAATGATGTGTTCCCACCCATTCATATTTTTTTACATGCTGTAAAATTTTTTTATATAAAGTTTTTTTATTTTTCAAAATTTCCAAAAAATTAAAATTAAAACTACCTAAACTATCTAAAAAACCAGCTCTAGCTAATAAACCCTTGATTTTAATCGCCTCACGCTGTTCTTTAATCATTAACGTGGCATTATCAGGCAGACAATTCATAATTTCATTATCAGAAAAACCGAATTCTCTAGCTTTTTCTACTAACAACTCACCCGCATAATCAGAAAGCACCACACTTAAATACCAGGGTGTCATTACTTTTTCACTATAAATTAAAAAATCTTTAAATCTGTTATTAAAATTCTGGGTAGTACTATTTTTTAACCATTTTTGAAATTCTTTCAATACTCTTAAAGACATCTTTTTATACCTTTTTAAAAAACTTTTATCTAAATCATCAAAAGCTTGTTTGCAAACTGATTTTATTTTTTTTAAATCTTCTTTATCTACAATTGTGTAGCCATTAAGCATTATAATTTGCCCATTTAAATTTTTAAGACCGGCCTCTTCACACAATTCTTTATTGTACCAATGTACCCAATAAGAAGCCGAAAAAAGGGGCTGTTCCCACTGGCCATAATTTAACCAATCTTCATGTTTAAAATTTTCTAGGTTCATAGTTTTTTGTTTAATCCCCTCTAGAGAGGGGTGGATTGCTGGAGTCGGAGCGGAAGCAAGACGGGGTGTGTCACAGTAGGATTAAATATAATGCCACTGTTACACACCCCGCCCTTTGGGGCACCCCTCTCTAGAGGGGATTTTACGACAACTTCCTCACCACACCATTCTCTGCATCCACTTCTATTTTATCACCATCTTTTAAAACTTTGGTGGCAATTTTAGTACCAACGATGCAAGGTTTTTTCATTTCGCGAGCCACAATAGCGGCATGACAAGTGAGTCCCCCTTCGTCGGTGACAATAGCACTAGCCAATTGCATTTTGATTACATATTCGGGATGCGTGGTGACCGCTACCATAATATCGCCCTGATTAATTTTCTTTAAATCACTGTCTAAACTAATAATTTTTGCAATTCCCCACACATTACCTTTGGAAGCCACCAACCCAGTTATTTGTTTAACAGCTGAATTATCAACTGGGGTGATATCTTTCATAAATTTATCACTCTCTTTGCCAAACAACACTTTCATTTTTTTATTTTTTATTATAATTATCGTATCCCCGCGTCGCGCCTGTAATTCGTGTGTTAACAATTTATGTCCTTTAAATAATTCAAAAACTTCTGGTGTGGAATAAAACATTAAATCTTCGTAAGGAATTTGCCAGCGCCGAGCCACTTCTTGAAAAAGAAATCGCGCGAAGTATACAGTGCGCCGGCGAATTTCATCGCGATAATCGCGCAAATATGCCATTTCTTTATTTACTTTAATCAATAACCTTTCTTCAGCATTCAATTTTAAATCTTTACCAGGATCTAGAGCTTTTATGCCATCGTTCTTACTTAACTGAAAATTATTTACATAATCTAAAAACTGCTCCTTGTTCCAAGGTTCGCCATGCAAATCTCCACAAGGCATCCATAAAAAATCTTTATACAATTTATTCAAATCAATTTTTTTACCAGCTTTGTATTTATTTAATTTTTCATTTAACAATAAAATTGAAGAATTTTTTATGGGTGTGGAAACAAATTTAAGATATTGAGGTAATTTGACCTCTTGCCCAAACTGACAAGTTTTTTCTGCTAATAAATTTCCCAACAATTCTGAAAAATATTCTGAACTATTCCAAACTACCCAAATTCGCACGGTAAAATTTAGCCAACTCTGGTAATGAACTTTTAATAACGATAATAACTTTTGCTGGGAAATTTTTGCTAAATCAACATTTTTAGCTACTTGAGCTGAAAGAAAATAATCTTTGCCTGTTTTTAATAAACGTTGTTTAAATTTAATTATTTCGTTTTTGTTTGATAAAAATTTAACATGTAATTGTTTAATAAAATATTCATGCTCATTTGTTTTACTATAAATACTTGAACCACCGTTCTTTCTTATAAATAGCATGTTTTTAAAAGATTTTATTTTTTCTTGTTCCAAACAACTGGTAAGAGCAGACAAAAGACACTCTACATATTGGTAGGTGTAATCTCTTTCCCAAAATTTTCTCCAGGTTATTTTTGACATAGTTTTTCGTCTGTCTTCTCCTTACGAAGGAGGGACGATTGGTTTGTCCTCCTCTTTCCAAGAGGAGGTGTCCCCCGACCTCACGTCGGGGGACGGAGGAGATGCCGGAGACTGTAATTCTTTTTCTCTTTCTTGACAAAAAGTAAATAAATTTTCTAAAAGAGGGTGCAAATTCAGTAAAATTTCTTCACTGCTAAATCTTAATACTTTTAAACCCAAATTTTCCAAGTATTTTTGTCTTATTATATCATTTTCATAGATATCCTCATCTAAATGGGTAATACCGTCTACTTCAATTATTAATTTTAGAAATGGGCAATAGAAATCAACAATGTATTTGCCAATACTGTGTTGACGACGGAATAAATAACCAAGATTTTTTCCTTTTATGTATTTCCAAAACACGGTTTCGCTCTTGGTCATGTTCTTACGTAATTTGTGTCTAATTGGTTTTCTGTCTTTACGGGCGTATATTTTTGTCATACATTTTATGTCCCCCTTTTTCCAAGAGGGGGTAGGGGGAGATGCCGAATCTTTCACCAACCCCGGCAACTCCTCTGCCCCGATGCGAATCGGGGCACCTTCCCTTGGTAAGGGGAGGACACTTTACAACTTTCTCACTACACCATTCTCAGCATCAACTTCTACCATATCACCATCTTTTAAAAACTTAGTTGCTACTTCGGTGCCAATAATGCAGGGTTTTTTCATTTCGCGAGCCAAAATTGCCGCATGACAAGTAGTACCACCCTCATCTGTGACGAACGCAACTGCTTTTTTCATAGCCAACAAATAAGCGGGAATAGTCATGTTGGTCACCAAAATTTCCCCTGTTTGTAATAAGCCGGCTTCGCTCGGACGTAAAATTTTTCTCACCCGGCCCTGTGCCTTGCCCCGCCAAGCAATCATGCCTTTAATTTCTCCCTCGGCCTGAGCTCGGGACGAAGGCTCACTAACAATTGTCTGATTTTTAACAATCTTTTCTTTGGTCACAATAATATCATCATAATATTTAAACACAGCAAATTCTTCATAACGTTTTAATTTTCCATTAACAACATCCTCGGGCAAATAGTATTTAATTGAATCTACTCCCAACTCCTTTTCTAAACGCGCAAAAATTGGTTCAGCGCGAAAATAAATTTCAAATAAAGAATCCGTGCGTAGGGTACGCAAGTAAACAATATTTCTAAATTCTTGAACTATTTTCTTTAACTTGACCGGCACTGGCGGATATTTATGCGGTGCTGGAGGATTGTCCAAAATATTTTTACGTAATTCTTTCATTTCTGCCAAAGTATAACCAATACTAAAGCCAGCTTCTATACGACTTTTTAACCAAGCATATTTTTCATGTAATTCTTTGGCTAACATTCCTGCCAAAACATCACCTACCATTAAAGCATGGGCATTTTTCTGTTTGGGAAAACCAATATCGCCGATGTACTCATCTAACTTGCTGGGCGAAACCTGATTAGCCAATTTTTTCTTTAATTCATTATTAAAATATACTTCTGATGCATGCGCGGTCCAAATGCTTGCATTGATTGGCTCTAACAATTCAATAATTTTTTTGTATTGTTCCAAAGCTGAAGTTTTTTTGTCTTTTGACATTTTATTAACTTCTCGCAAAGCTTTTTTATAACCAGACAAACAAACTTTCACCAAATATTTTGTGCCCAATTTCTTAACATATTTCTCTGCTTCCTGGCCAGCTAATTTTAAAACATTTTCATTCTCATACCAAACCCCACGTTCAAATAAAATTATGGGCCATTCGCCTTTTATTCCCTGTTTAGCAAAGGCTTTTTTTGTGCCATTGGCAATCATTAAATAGCCAACCAAAACCGGAAATTGTCTCTTAAGCCAAGGTCTCCAGGGCATTTGTCTAAATTTTTTAATCAACTCCTCCTCTTGCATATAATTTTTATTTAGATTTTCCTAAATTCGGCTCACCAGAATAAGTAGCAGAGAGATAATGGCCCGGCTTTTGTTTTAGCAATTTAGGAATTAATTCCTGGACTTTAGTAATTTCCTCTTGCTTAATAGCCAAAAGCGGAATTTGTAAGGTGTAGGCAAAAGTATTAGCTACTACACAAGCCACACGGGTACTGGTGAAACTTCCTGTTCCCACAACAACAATTATCCCTTTTAACCACCCCGCCCTCTGGGCACCCCTCCTTCGTAAGGAGGGGACAGAATTGAACAACTTATCTATACAAACCAAAAGCTTGCGATTTCTGCCTGAATAATATTTGTGTTCAATTTTTGTTTTATCAAAAATTGCTAGATGTATTTTATCTTGTACAGAGATATCAATTAGAAGATACATATTAGATATTAAACTTATCTATTACTCTTACATTATTTGCTTCAAACATGGCATACAAAAACTTATCCATCATCCGTCGACGATCTAATAATTCTTTTTCACTCATAATTGTATAACGAATTTCAAAACCAAATTCCTTTTCATAATCAGCAATAATTTTGGTTACAACTCTTTCTTTAATCTCTCCTACCAAGAGCAAATCACTATTTGTACGCGCATCATTCGTAAATTTACCAGTTAAAAGAAACAGTTTAATTTCTCCCCCACGATCTTTAATTTCTTCAATAAATTTTTGTTCTCCCAATAATTGAGCTTTTAGTAGCAATGCTTGTAATTCTGGAGCCAACAGAGAATCACTATTTAAAAGATAATATTTACGCAAATTTGCTCCGTGTACGTAACCGCTTTCTTCGGTGCCAGCCACTTCTTTTATCAATGTTGCAGCGACCAAGAGTTCTAATTCCCGACGAATGGCATTTACTTGTACTCCTAATTCTCGGGCCAATTCACGTACAAAAAAAGAACGTTCTGGATGTTTAAAAAAGAAACGTAATAGTTTTAAACGGCTTTTTGAACCAAAAAGGTGTTCAAGCATAATTTTAGAAAATTTTTAATTTTTAATTTTTAATTTTAAAACAATTTTAAATATCTAAATTTTTAAATAACTTAACAAAACTATTGGCATTATTTAGCTGGGTATAGTATAATATGTATAATCTATTTAGTCAAAAGTGGACTATGAAGGACCTTTTAGAAATTCATGAATTTTTTGTAGAGGGCAAAGACCAAGAACGCTCTCATGTTTTACTTCACATTACCGAACCTGGCACTCCCGAAGAACGTGCCAAGGGTTATTTTTTTGCTATTGTAGAAATAACCAATGGTTCGTTGGAACAAATTGAACATTTACAACAAATGATCGACGATCTAGAATCTGGCTATTACGAAACCGATGATCAAGAAAATAAAAGTGCTTTTGAAATCACTTTGGAATTTATAAACCGTCGTGGACATCACCTTTTACAATACAAAAACTCGGTAACAAATTTTTTGGTTGGAGTATTGCGCGATCATGAATTAGCATTGTCTTATCATGGATCGCCCCAAGCATGGCTATTTTACAAAGAAATCGAAGAATTCAAAGAAATGAATATTCTATCCGAAGAACCAATTGCTAATGGCCAATTGTTTTCGGCAATTTTACAAGGCACAATAAACGACGGTGATTATTTTTATGTTGCTACACCCCATATTACCGACTATTTTAC
>Ga0172379_10009195_pt1 | contig 12238 bp, 7 predicted proteins | sample GrowelOW334metaG_FD_119756 | JGI IMG/M metagenome (GOLD analysis project Ga0172379, IMG submission 119756) | Groundwater microbial communities from an aquifer near a municipal landfill in Southern Ontario, Canada - Groundwater well OW334 metaG | ecosystem: Environmental > Aquatic > Deep... | reverse complement strand
CCCTCCGCCACAAGGGTGGTGGCTTTTCCCAACAGGCGTGGAATGAATATGGAAAGAAGGGCGGCAACCACCGCCGCGGCGAATACCATGCTGATTGGGAGACGGGAAGGTGCCAGATACCTGGCCAGCCGGGCCAGGGTGCCCGAAAAATTCTTGGGTTTCTCGACGGGCATGCCGAATCCCATGGGTCCGCCCCCACCGCGCGGACCCGGTGGAAGGTAGGATCGCATCTGGCTTCTGCCCAGGCCAGCGCTGCGCTCGGGCGCATGGGGGGTGGTGGTTCCGTTCATACCCTTGGATCCTTGCCTGCTTTCGCTTCCGCCGACAACTGGGAGCGGAAGATTTCCTGGTACACCCGGCAACGATCCAGCAATTCTCCATGGGTACCCATATCCGCCACACGCCCCTCGTCAAGGACTACTATTCGATCCGCGTGCATGATGGTGCCCACCCGCTGGGCAACCAGTATAATGGTGGCGTTTTCGGTGCGTTCAGCGAGGGCAGAGCGCAGGCGTGCGTCGGTCCTGAAATCCAGTGCCGAGAAGCTGTCGTCGAAAATATAGATGGAGGGGTCCCTCACCAACGCCCGTGCGATGGCGATACGCTGTTTTTGTCCCCCGGAAAGATTGATGCCACCTTGGGCGATCAGCGCCCCGTAGTCGCCTTCCAGCTGGTCGATGAACTCCGATGCCTGCGCTGTTTCCGCCGCGCGGTGAACCTCCATATCCGTTGCGTCAGTTTTTCCATAGCGTATGTTGTCCGCCACGGTTCCTGAGAATAGCAGGGTTTTCTGGGGCACAAAACCAAGCCGGGAACGCAGGTTCCCGATTTCCATCTCCCTGAGATCCAGCCCATCCAGCAGCACCACCCCTTCACGGGGATCGTAGAAACGGGGAATCAGGTTGACCAGGGTGGTTTTTCCCGCCCCGGTGCCGCCGATGATGGCTGTGGTTTCTCCCGCCTGGCAGGAAAAACTGATCCCGGCCAGGGCATCCTCCTCCGCTCCGGGGTAGTTGAAGGAGACGTTGCGGAACTCGAGCCGACCTTTCCTCCCGGATGGCCTGCGGGGTTGCGCCGGATTGTCCATGCTCCCCGTCTTGCCCAGCAACTCGGAAATACGACCGGCTGAAACGGAGGCCCGGGGGAAGAGCACGAAGATCATGGAAAGCATCATGAAGGAGAACAGTATGTGCATGGTGTATTCAAGGACGGCCATGAGTGCGCCTATACCGATATCGCCATTCCGTGCCCGCAGTGATCCGAACCAGAAGACCGCCACCATGCTCAGGTTCATGATTATCATCATGGAGGGCATGAGTACCGTCATTATCCGTTGGGCGTCCAGGGAGACTCGGGTCAATTCCTCATTCGCCGTACCAAACCGGCGACTCTCTGCCGCTTCCCGATTGAAGGCCCGCACGACGCGAATCCCCGTAAGGCTTTCGCGAAGGACCAGGTTGAGCCTGTCCAGCTTTTCCTGCATCAGGCCAAAAAGGGGGACACCCTTGGAGGCTGTCAGAAAAATGGCGAGCAATAGGAGCGGCAGGGCTGCCAGTAAAACCAGCGACAGGCGGGCGTCGGTGGTGAGAGCCAGGATCAAGCCGCCTGCAGCCATGAGCGGCGCCCGCGCCAGCATGCGTAGCGCCAACATGGCAAAATTCTGCACCTGCACGACATCGTTCGTCGTGCGCGTGATCAGGGTGGCCGCACCGAATTCGTCAAAGTCCCGTAGCGAATAGGACTCTATCCTCGCGAACAGGGTTTCCCGCAGGTCGCGCCCGAAAGCCAGGGAAACCTTCGCCGAGAACCAGGTTCCCCCGATGGCACTGATGACGGAGACCAGCGCAGCCGCGAGCATCACCAGACCCACACGGATCACGTAGTCCACATCGCCCTTGGCCACACCCGAATCGACTATGAGGGACATCAGTTTGGGCAACAGAAGGTCGAAGACGGACTGGACCAGGACCAGGGCCAGCGCGAGGGCGATGCCTGCCTTGTAGGGCTTGAGGAATCGGACCATTTTTTTCAGGATGATACCCGCCGGTATGCCAGTGCCCTGAAACCATCGCGCTTGATCTCCCCTTCCCTGGCAAATCCGGAAGGCCGGCAACGATCGAACCTTTCCGCCTCAGTCGATTTCACCGATACGACCATGATCCCTCCTGGTCCCAACAGCGTACGTCCGGCGGTCCACAGGCCACCAGTCCATTCGACCCGGGGTACTAATTCCGGGAAGGCGACGATCGCATCCGTGGTTCCGAAGCATTCGAGCAAGCGCGTAGCCGCCAGTGCCAAGTCCGCCACGGGTACGCAGGCTTCCACCTGGCCGCCAGGAGACGCTGCCCGTACATTGCGGGCCTGAATATCCAAGGCCAGCACGTTCCTGCCGCAGAGGACGAAACGCCACGGGTTGGATGCCTTGACCAAACGCACCGGGAAATGGCCGTGGGCACCTTCGTGCACCAAGATGCGGACAGGCTTTTGTGTCCGTTCCGACACGGAACCGTTCAGGCTCGTATCAGCGTCCATGCGCAAAACCCCGCGTTCAAGCAAGCGGTCGAAGAGCAGGCTTGCCAGGATCGAGTCTGTCCCGGCTTGGTCGAAATCCGACACGCCGTGCAGGGATTCCAGTTCATACCGGACGCCTGCGGTCTCGTACTCCGCCTTTCCGCGAAAATAGGGGCCTGTTGTTGCGTGCGGCGTGACTGCCCCTTCGGCCGTCTTGGTGGCCATGGGCGGGCGCCCAAAGATAAAAACCGTATGGCCTTCGCCTCTTTCGGTCCCCTGCAACAGGGACCCGGTTTCGCTTATCCATACCCGTACATCCGCAGCGAGGGTGTTCACGATGACAACCGCGACCTGCCCGCCCGACGACAGCAGGCTAGGGGACCGGCGGATGAAATCTTTCAATACCGATAGTCCGGCCTTTGCGGGCAGGTTGGAAAGGATTAGGTCGTAACGTGCGTCCGGGGGACCGGCCAGAAGGGGTTCGGCGAAGGCAACCAGCGTCCGATCGTCCAGGCCATTCTGCCGGGAGTTCACCTGGGTGAAGGCCCGGGCAAGTTCGTCGCGGTCCTGGGCCCGGACCCGGATGGTTCTGTCGGGAGAGGCAGTCTCCCTCTCCGCCGCCTTTCCCGACGCCCCGGCGGCTATCAGGGCACGGGCCAAAGCAATGCCGATTACTCCGCACCCGCACCCGGCATCCAGGATCTGCGCGGGGAGCTGTCTGCCTTCGGTAGCCTTCGAGTCGAGCAGTAGCGAGACCGATTTCAGCAATAATCGTGTCCCGGGGTCGATGTCGCGGGAACTGAAGATGCCGTGACTCAGGGCGAGACGCATTTTCTGCCCCCGCCAGGTGAAGTCCACTTCCTTCAGCGTGTAGGCGCGGACCACCGCGTCATCCTCGGCTGTATTCATACGGACCTGCCCAAAAAGAAAGCCGCCTTTCGGCGGCTCTTAAGTGGAATGCGGCGGGTATGGCCTGACGGCCGTTCGCGCCATCCCGCCAGCATATCAGTCGTTGACCCGTTCTACGTAGTCATTGGTTTCGGTGTTGACGAGTATTTTCTCGCCCTGCTTGATGAACAGGGGAACCCGCACGGTCAAGCCGGTCTCGGTGACTATGGGCTTCGTGGCGCCGGAAACCGTATCGCCTTTGACGTAGTTTTCGCTTTCCGCGACGGTAAAGACGACCTTGAAGGGTATCTTGATGTCGATGGCTTCGCCTTCCCACACGAGAACGTCGTAGGAATCACCTTCCTTCAGGTAGAATTTCTTGTCCTCCATGCCGTGGACGGGGATTTCGAACTGCTCGTAGGATACCGAATCCATGAAGTGATAGATCTCGGCGTCCATGTACTGGAACTGGCAGACGTGGGTATCAACCTGGGCATCTTCCACTTCCATCTGGGTCATGATGGTCTGGGTGAGCACCGAACCGTCCCGCAGGCTCTTCATTTTTACACGTGCAAAGGCTCCACCCTTTCCGGGGCTGACGAATTCACGGTCCACGACGATAAAAGGTTGGCCTTTCTGCAACAGACAGGTTCCCTTGGCGATATCTCCGCCTCTGATCATATGTATCCTCTCTTGATGACTTGAATCTGATGTTTGATAAGTCTCGCGAATCATACCGGAAGGAAGGGCTCTGCGTCTAGGAAGGGCGGCCCTGTCGGGACATTCCGGTCAGGTAGCCTCGCTCGGGCTTGTCGGGTCCGCATGCCTGTACTGGGTGGGTCCAGGACTGAACCGTACGAGAAACAGGGCTCCCTGACGGTTTTCACAGCGGAGTTCCCCGCCTATCTGCGCTGCCAGGCTGGATACCAGCTTGAGCCCCAGGTGGGAGTTTGTCGATGGATCGAATCCGTCGGGCAGACCGGATCCATTATCCGTGACGGACAATTCCAGCCCCGTCGCCGTTGTTGTAAGGGCTATGCGGATCTCCGGATTCCTTACCGAGGCGAAGGCGTATTTGATACAATTGGTCATCAGTTCGTTCATGATCAGTCCGCAGGGTATCGCCAGGTCCATGGTCAGGTTGATGTCCGTCTCCTCCACCATGACCTGTATGAATCGGTCTTCCATGCGATAGGAATAGGAAGCTGCCATGGACTTGGCGTAGTCCATGAAGGGAATGCTGCTGAAATCTCCGGTACGATACAACTCCTCGTGTACCAGCGCCATGGCGCGGATACGCCCTTGGGCGTCGTTGATGGCATCGGATAGGTGAGAATCGGACTGCTCGGAATCCTGAAGGTTGAGCATGCTCGAGATGATCTGCATATTATTCTTGACCCGGTGGTGTACCTCCCTGAGGAGGGTTTCCTTTTCGGAAAGAGCCTGCCGTAACCTGTTTTCGCTGTCCTGTCTTTCGGTGACGTCCCGGGCTGCCGCGTAGATCCGCTTGTCCAGTGCCGTAGCCCGCCATTCAAGGGTGCGCCATGAGCCATCCTTGCCCTTATACCTGTTGATGAAACCCTCTACCGACTCATACCTGCCCAGCCGGGATGTAGCCTGGTTGGTCGCATCCCTATCGTCGGGGTGGACGAAATCAACGTAAGGAAGGTCGTCCAGTTCATTCTTCCCGTACCCAAGGGTGCGTTCCCAAGCGGGATTTACCCGTAGGAAGCGGCCATTGACGTCAGCGATACACAGGAGGTCCAAATCCAGGTTGAAGAAATGCCCGAGCTCCGCCGCTGCCAGACGCCGGGCTTCCTCAGCCTTGTCCACCCTGCTCAGCAAGGACTCCAATACGAACGCAAGCAAGGCGAAAAGCAGCGTCGATACGGGAATGATGTAATAACGCAAATCCCTGTTGCGCCTCGCCATGTAAGCGGGCGATGCGTCCACTTTCAACTGCAATGTCACACCGGCTATTTCAACGGATTCCGAATAGCTCAGGACTGGGCTCGCTTCCGGTTTCTCCATTGGCATGCCCAGGCTGGCATCCAGTCGCGGCGGGTGAAAGTATACCATTTGCCCTGTCTTATCAGGTTTGAATATGCTTGTCGGCAAACCCCAGAAAGCACCCGGACTCACCGCTTGCTCTATACGTATCCCCACATCATAGACCGTGAGGACGAAGCGGAGCCTGTCGTTCAGGGACGGTAGGGGTTCCATCAGAATTATGCGCGCCGGTTCTATCCCGGCTGCAGTCTGGACATCCGCTGCCTGGCCGCCCCTGGAATGGCTCAAACCGGCTATCCGTATCACGTCCGAGGAGGCTTCGGGAGGAAAGAAGCCTAACTTGAGCCAGATGATATTCGTAAAATTCCGCTCTGTTTCGATGACCGCAAAATCGCTGGCTTCCGAGGGTTCCATCCATGGTGCTATGAAGCCCGCAAACCTGGTTTCGTCCACATGGTCGCTATTTTCGAGGTAGCGTCCCAAGATCCGTAGGCGTTGAACCGGAGACATCAGGGAATTGCGAACCAGAGCTGCCCTTTGGGTAGCGGCGAGCCTGAAATCCAGTAAGGTGCGCTCATGTTCTTCTTTCTTGACGAAATCGGCTGTGATCAGGCCGATCATGGCGCCAATGAGTACACCAGTAGCCAAAAATAATCCTGCACGCGGGCTGAATGCGCTCATGCCGACACTGTAGCGTAAAAGGGGCTTCCGCGCAAATCGGCGGATCCCCAATCGAGCCTTTCCATCAGGCTTCTTACGCTCACCCTCTTGCCCAAGAAGGCCTGAACGGGTACGGTAACCCGCCATGACCGAACTCCTTAGTGAAATCCACAAGCGACTGACTTTTGCAATTATTTCCCATCCCGACGCGGGAAAGACCACCATAACCGAGAAGCTTCTGCTCTTCGGAGGGGCCATCCACATTGCGGGTGCCGTAAAAAGCGGCAAGAATCCGCGGGCGGCCACCTCGGATTTCATGCACATGGAGCAGGAACGGGGAATTTCCATCAGTTCTTCAGTGATGGGTTTCGAATACGGCGGACGCAAGATCAACCTGCTCGATACCCCGGGGCATGCCGATTTCTCCGAAGATACCTACCGTGTGCTTTCGGCGGTGGATTCGGCCCTCATGGTGATTGACTCCGTGAAGGGTGTCGAGGAAAGGACGCGCAAGCTCTGTGTCGTGTGCCGCATGCGGTCCACACCCATCGCCACTTTCATCAATAAGATGGACCGTGAAGGCAAGGATCCCTTGGAACTTCTGGACGAGGTTGAACGGGAACTGGCCATAGAGGTCCGGCCCCTCACCTGGCCCATAGGGCAGGGGCGGGCCTTCAAGGGCGTCTACAACCTGGCGGACAAAACGCTGCACCTGTTCGACGCGGGGCAGGTTCAGAAACCCATGGCGGTTATCGCCATAGAAAGCCTGGACGACCCCCGGCTGGAGGAAAAGGTGGGGGAGCGACTGGCAGCGAAGCTCCGTCAGGATGTCGAGCTGATCTCGGGCATTTATCCACCCTTCGACAAGGATGAATACCTGGATGGGCGCATCACCCCGGTTTTTTTCGGTTCCGCCTCCAACAATTTCGGAGTCAAGGAATTGCTGGACGAACTAGTCGTCATTGCGCCCTATCCCACACCCAAGGAGACCGATGAGAGGCTTGTCACTCCGGAAGAGTCCAAATTATCCGGCTTCGTCTTCAAGATCCACGCGAACCTGGACCCAAAGCATCGTGACCGGGTAGCCTTTTTCCGCATCTGTTCCGGCAAGTTCGAGCGCAACAAATTCTACTACCATGTTCGGACCGGCAAGCCCTTCAGGGCGGCCAATCCCACGGCTTTCATGGCCCAGGATCGGGAAATAATCGACGAAGCCTGGCCGGGCGACATCATCGGCCTTCACGATACGGGTCTTTTCAAGATAGGAGATACCCTGACCGAGGGTGAGGGCATCGTTTTCAAGGGCATACCCAGTTTCGCCCCCCAGATTTTCCACATAATCGCCAACACCAACCCGCTCAAGGAAAAGCAGTTCCACAAGGGCCTTAACCAATTGGCGGAGGAAGGGGTGGTGCAGATATTCTCGAAGCCCCACCGGCCCAATGTGCGTGTCCTTGGCGTGGTGGGCCGCCTGCAGCTGGACGTACTCCAATCGCGCCTGGAATTCGAGTACGGTGCCGGTTGCCGGTACGAACCCATCGATTTTACGGTGGCCCACTGGATAGGGGCGGACGACAGGAAGGATCTGGAAGCCTTCGTGGATGAGAATTCCGCCCGTATCCTGGTGGACATCCGTGGTACCTACATTTTCATGACAGACAACGCCTGGAGCATGAATTACGTGAGGAAGAACAACCCGAAAATCCGTTTTTATTCGACCAGTGAAATGGTGGAAAAGGACGCATAAAAAAACCCATACTATTTGCAGGCCATACGTGGGGGAAGGTACCAGATGAGTTTAAGGGGTGGATGCGCCGGTTTCTTTCGCACTATCGGGTTCATGGTCTGCTTGGGCACGTTGTCATGGGGAGGCTTGGTCTCGTGTGCGACCAAGCCCGCCGATCCGGTGCCTGCCCCCGCTCCTGTTGTGGAACCGTCCGCGCCGGAGCCGGTGGTCATCCCCGAACCGCCCGTTCCCGATCCCGACCCCATACTTGCCATTACCGATGCCCGCGTGAGGGCCCTCAGCCTGTACGACCTTCGCGCTTCCTGTATCGTGGAAGCCTACAACCCGGGCACCCGCGAGCTGGTGCTTGAATCCGTACTTCCCGTGTTCAGCGTGGAAGGCAGCGAAACGGTGCTGGATGCCCTGGTTCCGAGTCTGTCGTCTCAAGAACGGGTGCTCGCCCCCGGGTCGATCCTCGGCATACCCCTGGAACTGGAGTTCAACCTGCAGGAGCTGGAAGAGGCAGGCCTGGTCGTGGGCGAGCGTACCGATCTGGGGTGGGTTTTCCGGGCCGATCTGGTTTTCCTGGCCGTTGATGGCAGCAAGCGCGGATTATCCGTCCAGATTGACGATCGTTTCCCCGTCATCCGGGAGCCCAAGGTCAGCATAAAATCCATCAAGATACTCAGGTCGGTGCTGATCAATACTACCCTCAAACTGACGCTTACCCTAGAAAATCCTAACGGCTTTCCAGTGGAATTCCGTTCCCTGGCGTACAAGCTGTATGGCGAGGGTCGTCCTTGGGCCGATGGGAATGCGGAGGCTGCGGTGCTACTGGGCGGCCAGACGGAGTTGGACACGGAAATTCTTATAACCATGAATTTTATCGACATGAAGCGGGACCTCCTGGATATGGTGAACCAACTCAAAACGGTGAGCTACCGCCTGAAGGGTGAGACGCTCATAGGCACCGGCATGGATTTCCTGCCCGAGTTCCGCATGGATTTTGACGAGCGGGGTTCCACCGAAGTTCTTCGCTGATATTCTTGTTGAATTTCTCCAAAGGGGTTAATATATCAATAATCTTGGAGGCCGGGAGTAATGGGTATGTTTGCGGGTAGGAAGCTTTTACTCGTGGAAGATGAGGCCATCATCGCCATGGCGGAGGCCCACATGCTTCGCGACGCCGGGTATGGGGTCGAGGTAGCCCATAGCGGCGAGAAAGCCCTGGTCCTGTACGGGTCGGACCCTGAAATCAGCCTGGTACTCATGGATATCGACCTGGGTATGGGCCTGTCGGGGCCTGAAACAGCGGAACGCATGATAACGGCAAGGGATGTGCCAGTCGTATTCCTGACTTCCCATTCGGAGCGGGTAACAGTCGATAAGGTCCGCAATATAACCCGTTACGGTTACGTCATAAAGAATTCAGGCAATTTCGTGCTGCTCTCATCCATAGAGATGGCCTTTGAACTGTTCGAAGCCCATAAGAGCCAACGGGAAACTGTCCGCCTGCTCCGTTCCGTCATGGAGTGCCATCCGGATGTCATAATTTTTGCCTTGGACACCCAATATCGTTATCTTGGCTTCAACGAGCGGCACCGTGCGGTCATGCGAACGATCTGGGGCAAGGAAATAAAAGAAGGCATGAACATGCTGGATGACGTCATAGGCAGCCATGCGGACCGTATCAAGGCCAAAGCGGGTTTTGATCGTGCCTTGGCCGGTGACAGTTTTGTGGCCTATGAGGAGTATGGGGACGAAAGACTGTCCCGATCCTATTGGCAGGATTTCTGGTCGCCGATACGGGCTGCTGACGGAGCCATACTGGGGCTCACCTGCATCGTACTCAATATAGACGACCTGAAGCGTATGGAAGCCCGGGTAGAGACCCTGGAAGCTGAGTCCAATTTGCGGGAGAGGGTGGAATCATGAGCGACGAGACTGCCGGCTTGACGACTGATTCCGTATTTTTCACGGTGTCTGGAATTCCGGATGCTCCTGCCTATTACGTGGCGATCGGCGCCTCAGCCGGTGGCCTGGAAGCTATCGATGAATTCTTTACCAACATGCCCCCTGACTCCGGGCTGGGTTTTGTCGTCATCCAGCACCTTTCGCCGGACTATAAAAGCCTGATGGTGGAGCTGTTGTCGAAAAAGACGACCATGCCTGTCCACCGGGCGGAAGACGGAATCTCCGTCAAGCCAAACAATGTCTATCTCATACCGCCAAAGAAAAACCTTAGCATTTTCCATGGTAAATTGCTCCTGAGCGAGCAGGATCACTCCCGGGGCATCAACCTGCCCATCGACGTGTTCCTGCGGTCCCTGGCGGAGGATCAGGGCGAGAAGGCTGTGGGCATCATCCTGTCCGGGACCGGTTCCGACGGCATGCGCGGCGTACGTACCATCAAGGAAAACGGCGGCATGGTGATGGTGCAGGACGAGGAAAGCGCCAGGTTCGACGGCATGCCCCGGTCCGCCATATCAACCGGCCTGTCCGATTTCATCCTGCCCGCCTCAAAAATGCCCGGGCAGCTCCTGTCCTTCATCAAGCGTCCCTACGCGGTCATAGCCACCCGTTCTGACTCGTTGCTATCCGAGGAGGACGGACTCACCCGCATATTTTCCTTGCTGAGGGAAAAGTGCAAGGTGGATTTTACCTTCTACAAGCCCAGTACGGTAAGCCGGCGCATAGAGCGGCGCATGACGGTCAACCAAGCCAATACCATCTCGGATTACGTCGCCTACCTGGGCAATTACCCGGGCGAGGTAACTGCCCTTTTTAGGGAATTGCTGATAGGAGTGACGAGTTTTTTCCGCGACCTGAGCGCCTTCGAGCGCCTTGCAAGCTCCTTCCTGCCCGACCTCATCCGCAGGTCCGAGGGCAGGGACCTGCGCTTCTGGGTTTCTGCCTGCTCCACCGGCGAGGAGGCGTACAGCCTTGCCATCCTTGTCCGGGAGTGCATGGACGAGCTGAATATACGCCGGGACGTAAAAATCTTTGCCACCGACATAGATCGCGACGCCATCCACTACGCCGCTGCGGGGGTTTACCCGGAAAGCGTGGCTGCGGACCTTTCCCCCAGGTATCTTGCCCGGTATTTTACCAAAAAGAACGATTCCTTCCAAATTTCCCGGACCATCCGGGAGATGGTGGTTTTTGCCCAGCATAACCTGATCAAGGATCCGCCCTTCACCAATATCGACCTTATCAGCTGCCGGAACGTCCTTATCTACCTGCAACCCAACTTGCAGCGGAAGGTGCTGGACTTCTTCAACTTCTCCCTGTTGCCCGGTGGCATCCTCTTTCTGGGAACCAGCGAGACCACCGGGGAATCGGCGGATTACTTCGAACTTCTGGACGCCAAGTACAAACTCTACCGGTCCAAGGGCAACTCCAGGATGCTCACCGATTCCCACCCATCAGCGGGAGCTACGGATACCCGTGCCCGGGGCTTGAAGGACCACTATTCGACACTACGCCGTACATATCGGGCCCACGACGAGGAGCGGGTCCTGGAACGTCTGATGGAGTCACTCACCGCTGATATCCTGCCCCTCACCCTGGTGGTGAACGAGCAGATGGAGCCCCTACATATCCTGGGTGATACTGACGGCTACCTGAAGGTGCCGTCCGGAAAGCTGACCGCGGATATTACGAAGATGGCGGTAAAGGAAATTGCCGTACCCTTGGCTACGGGTATCCAGAAAGTGTTCCGGGAAGGCAAGGAACTGCGTTTCTCCAATATCCACATGAAGATAGGGGGAGCGGATAAGAATGTGGACCTCCGCATCCGGCCCCTTCCCATCAAGAAAGGCCAGGAAGCCCTGGTCGCCGTGCTCATTCTGGAGAAGAGCCGTGGCGAGGGATCCGAGGTTTCGGGGGCCGTACTTACCTGGGATCTGTCCAAGGAATCCGAGCAGAGGCTCCGGGACCTTGAACAGGAATTGCAGTTTTCCAGCGAAAACCTGCAGGCCACCATCGAAGAGCTGGAAACCTCCAACGAGGAGCTGCAAGCCACCAACGAGGAACTTCTGGCGAGCAACGAGGAACTGCAGTCCACCAACGAGGAACTGCAATCCACCAACGAGGAACTCTTCACCGTCAATGCCGAGTACCATTCCAAGATCATAGAGCTGACTGAACTTCACAACGACGTGGACAACCTGCTTACGGCCACACACGTGGGGAAATTGCTGCTGGATGAGAACCTGGAGATACGTCGCTTCTCCCCCCAGGTGGCCACGATCTTCAAGCTGCTGGATTCCGACATCGGGCGTCCCATAACGCATATATCCCATTACCTGGTGGGCATTGACCCGGTGGATCACATCCGCAAGTGCCAGAATACCCACCAGCCCGTCGTGGCAGAGGTCCAGACCTCAGACCAACGCTGGTTCCTTATGCGCGCCGTACCCTACGCCGTTGGTCCAAAGACCT
>Ga0172379_10009194_pt1 | contig 12239 bp, 24 predicted proteins | sample GrowelOW334metaG_FD_119756 | JGI IMG/M metagenome (GOLD analysis project Ga0172379, IMG submission 119756) | Groundwater microbial communities from an aquifer near a municipal landfill in Southern Ontario, Canada - Groundwater well OW334 metaG | ecosystem: Environmental > Aquatic > Deep... | reverse complement strand
ACGTAGTCGTTCCTGATGAGTGTGCTTATCTTCCTGAGACTATTTGGCAGTCTATCACCCCTATGCTTTTAACCACTGGCGGTTGCTTGTGGCTTTTGAGCACTCCAAATGCTCAGGAAGGTTATTTTTATGAGGCTTATACTAATCCTGTGTATGGTTTTAAAACTTTTCATGTTAATAGTGAAGAGGTTGCTGAGGCTAGGCCTGAGCCTCAACGTTCTATAATGCTTGCTTATCTTGAAAGGGAAAAAGCTCGTATGTCTCCTATGCAGTATGCTCAACAGTATCTAGCTCAATTTCAGGAGGAACTTGGGCAATTGTTTTCTGATTCTCTCATCGAGCAATGTCAGCAACTAGATAGACCTGTCATTTTACACACTACTAATCGAACATTTTTCTTGGGTGTTGACGTTGCTCGTATGGGAGGTGATGAGACAACTTTTGAAATTCTTGAGAGGCTTGAGGGTAAATATTTTCAGCGTGAAAACTTCGTCACGAGGTATACTTTAACTACTGAAACTATTAGTAAGATTCTTGAACTTGATAGAATTTATAATTTTAAGCAAATCTATATTGATGATGGTGGCTTGGGTGTTGCTGTATTTGATCAATTGTTGAATAATTCTCAAACTAAGAATAAGGTTACTGCTATAAATAATGCTTCTCGTAGTTTAGAAGTTAATGAGAATCGAACTAGGAAGTTATTGAAGGAAGATTTATACTTGAATACTTTAGCATTAATGGAGAAAGGTGACCTTTTATTGTTGAAAGATGCTAATATCTTTACTTCTTTAAAGTCTATTATGATAGAACATGACGTTTCTAAAGCAAACATTAAAATATATGGCCGTTACAGTCACATTACAGAAGGCTTAATTCGTGCAGCTTGGGCTAATCACTCGACGAGGTTAGCTCTCTGGGTAAGGTAATTTATGAGTTTTACAAATAAGTATACTACTGCTGAACTCGTTTCTAAAGAGGCTGCTGTTTTACTTCCTTTGCGTTCTGAGGATATTAAAATTCTTTCTGATAATTTAAAGTTAGTTAATAACACTTTTGAGAAAGATAAAGTTATTGTATCTAATGATGCGTATGCTATCGGCAATATGTTAGATGTATTAAATGAAAATTTAAATTTTAGGTTGGGGCGATTATAATGGCTGTTACTTATGCTTTAGGCACTCCAATGACTTACTTGGCTGGTGCTAATGCTAATTCTACATATACTGGTGCTGCTTACCTTTTAGAATTTGGTTTAGAGGCTGAAGCACATATTAACGTTGCATCTGGTTTTGACTGGTCGGCGTGGTATACTTCGTATGCTGCTAGTTATCCTCATGTTGAAAGATTATTAGTTCATGCAGCCGGATGTTTAGGTGCAATAAGTATTATAAATTCCGACATGTCAGGATTTATGAATATTCAAGAAGCTGTTGCTAGAATGAATACACTTTATGTGTTATATATGAATGATTTAACTATGTTAATGGATGAGAAGTGTAAAGATTTTGTTAATCGTGGAGGCACTTAAACTTGGCTGGTGTCCCAACATATTTTCAGAGTGTTAGTCCAGTAATCGGTAGTTATGATTGGCTAGACTTAACAAGTGGTGTAGGATATAGAAAATATTATGCTGCAGCAAGTAACACTACGGGTGCAACAACATATTTTTTAGCAACACGTATTGTTGACGGACCTACTCTTAAATGGTTTAGCACTATAACTGGCGGTATAAATGCTGCTGTAAGTATTGATATAGATTTTGATGTTGAGATGAAAATTCCGGCAGTAGTTTCAGGATTTGCCTATACAAATTTTACTTATAATCACTCTGCAGGTGGTAATGCAGCCACTAGAAGTATAGTGAATATTTATCATGTTACATCAGGGGGAACAGAAACATTACTTGGAACAACTACGGGTGTAGATAGGCCGGCAGGTGCTCCTAAATATTATCGTGAATGTATTAAAGTATCATTAACAGATAAACATTTCGCTACGGGTGAGAAGTTAAGGTTAAATATTCAAATTATAGGTGATGCTACAGCAGGTGACAGCACGGGATTAGAATTATATTATGACCCTGCTTCTTTAAAGACATATACGGATTATGATACTAGGACTATTGGTTCGAGTATAACTTTTGATTGTCCATTTAAGGTGAATTTATGAGTTTCGGAATAGGAAATACGGTATTAAGTAATGTAACTAATATAGTTAAAGATGTAACTGTTACTCCATTAAATACTGATGGTGCAACTGGACAAGATGAGTATACTTGGCAGAATACTGAATGGACTAATTATTGGGGATATTTCAACGATGAAGATTTAGGCGAGTTAAAGAACGCTTTTATTATGAAATCTATTTGGACTGTGGGTAAATCTTATATTGCAGATGCTGAAACTTCAGTTATCTTAGATCATATTTCTGGTTGGGGTAAAGATACATTTAATGATATAATGTTCAATATGGATTTAATTTCTCGTTTAGCTGGAGATTCGTTTGCTGAAATTATCAGGGACGAGAAAACAGGCACTTTATTAAATCTTAAAGTTTTAGACCCTTCAAGTATTAAAATTGTAGTCGATAAGAAAGGTATACTCAAAAGGTATGAGCAAGTAAGCAAGATTACTGGTACAGTTATTAAGTTTGAGCCTAGGGATATATGGCATCTCAGTCATAATAGATTTGCAGATTCAGTGCATGGAATATCTGATATAGTATCATTAAAAAATACTATTCTTGCAGAAAAAGAATCATTCAGAGATACAAAGAAATTAATGCACCGACAAGTTAGACCTTTTATAATATTTAAGTTAGGAACTGACGACCCTACTAAAATTAATGATTTCAAAAATAAGGCAGATTCAGCATTGAACTTAGGCGAGAATATGTATGTGCCTTTTGATGCTAATACATTATCATACGAAGTTGTCCAAGTGAATTTATCCGCAGTTGTTCTAAACTGGAGAGACTCTTTAAGACAAAAGTTTTATAGAAGTTTAGGCTTACCACTTACTGTGTTTGGTGCTGCAAGTGGAAATGAATCACAGTCTAAAATTGAGTATCTTGCACATGAGCAAGTATTTGCACAATCACAAAGATTTATGGAGGAGAGCATCCTTAAACAATTATATTTAGAAATTAAATTAAACAGTCCAGTTACATTATTAGAGAATCTTCAACAAGATGAAGCAAAAGACGCTAATCAGGGAATGGAAATACAGCCTCAGGATGTAACAGCAGGAAAAGGTCAATAAAAATGGTCACTACAATAATATATAATTCAAAAACTAAAAAGACACGTTATCAAGATAGAGAATTAGGCAGTGATAAAATTTTAGAGAGAGATGCTTCAGGCAATATAAATTATTCAGGTTCTAGCGATGCAGAAACAATGGCAATAAATGCAGGTGCAACAGAACGAGATAATGCACCAACAAGAGAACAACAAGTGCAAGAAAAAGAGAAACAAAGATTAGCAGATGCAGAAACAATAGCTAAAATGACACCACCAAATTTAAGTCCAGAACAAGCAGCAAATATTGGACAATTAAATCCTGATATAATAAACGATTTCAGCGACCCAACATCAGTAGATATTGCAACAAATATAAATGCCCGTAATAATGGATTAAATTATATTACTGGAACTTCAGTAGATAAATTTATTCCTCAAAATACAGCTATAAATCTTTTACCAAAATTAACAGCTTTCGCTTCTAAACTTCCTGGTGGCACTAGCACAATAAATGCTTTAGCACAGGATAGAAAATTAAGAGAATATTTAAAAGATTATTCTAACGAGGAAAGTTTAAAAAGTGTAAAAGGAAATATAGCCACAGCAGATACACAAATTAATGACATGATAACAAATGCTAAGCTAACAGCAAACACTCCAGAAAATGTTAAGGTAACACAAACAATTTATAATGATGCACAATCAAGAAAGTTTAAAACTATGTCACAATTAAGAGCTATTGCTGCTGGTGACCAGCGAGCATATACAGATAATATTAAGGATGATTTAGTAGAATTAGAATTATATTTTTATGGTGATAAACTTAGAGGGACACCACCAGGAAAGATAGCAGATGATGACGCTTTATTTGCTGCTTTAAATAAGCCTACACCAAAATATATTAATGCAGGAGGAATCAATAATGATTGAGATTGAAACATTAGTAGGTAGTTACGCTTTTCCTATTGTGATGTGTTTATGGTTCATGCATAGGACAGAAAAAATTATCACTAAAAATACTGAAGCCACAGATAATTTAGGCCACATAATCACAGTATATTTTAATAATAAAGATAATGGGGGGAAATAATGACAGAAGAAAATAAAGAACCAAATATTGTAGAAGAAGCAAACAAAACCGCAGAAAGGTTGGAGAAAGCAAATGAAGAAATCAAAGAACAAATTAAACGTTTGGAAGTTATTGAAACACGTCAAATCTTGGGCGGTAAAACATCTGCAGGGCAGCCACAACCACAAATGAAAGAAGAGACAGCAAAAGAGTATGCAGCACGAATAATGAGAGGCGGTATATGATAATAGATAAAGATGTAAAGATTGCAGAAAGTCCAGAAGAAGCATTCTGGACAACATTTAAAGAACGATGCTTAAAAGATATTGAAACTCATAAAAGAGAAATTATAATTAATGAACATTTATTAAAATTAGCTAACGAAAAGTTAGCCAAGAGGTAAACAAAAATGGCAAATGAAGCAGTATTATGGATGGAATTAGATCTGCCAATCCCTTTCACAGTAGCGGATGGAGCAGGCATAGAAAAGGGGACACTATTAAAGATGAGTGACCCAATGACAGCAGCAGCAGCAACAGGAGATAATGACTTATTCGCTGGAATTGCAGCAGAAGAAAAGATTGCATCTGACGGTAGAACCAAACTTGGAGTTTATAGAAGAGGAATTTTCAAGATGGTTGTAGAAGCAGGACAAAGCACTACAGTAGGAAAGGATGTAGTTGTTAAAGGCACTAATACAATAGGCACTTATACAACACTTGATGATGAACTAGGTTACGTTATAGGCAAAGCATTAGAAACTGCAGCAGCAGGCGAAAGCTGTCTTGTCCTATTGAGGGAGGCTTAAAAATGGCAGATACAAGCGGAATGGCAGATATAAGAGGCTTAGATATTGATAAGCTAGCAAAAGGATTTGCAGATGAACAAAACATATTCAAAAAGTTTTGCACAGTAACAAGCACTACAGCAAGAGAAATACGCTGGTATAGTAAAACATCAGGATTCTTAGATAGCACTGATACTACAGCAATCACAGCTTCACAGATAGCAAATACTTCATTCAGAAGTAGACCAGTAGTTGTAGAACAAAGCTGGACAAGAAACACTTCTTATGTTAGAAAGTATTTTGTTGAATCACCAACAATCTCTGAAGAGGATATTAAAGATTGTGATGTTGATATATTAGCTGCAAATGTTAGGGACTTAACTCGTGCAGTAGAAAGACAGGTTGATAGTAGAATCTATACTGTATTAACTACAGCATCAGGAGTTCAAACAGGAGCATCAACAGCAGCTTGGGATGTAGCAGCAACAGCTGACCCAGTAAAAGATATCTTAACAATGAAGCAAGCATTAAGAGCATACGGCTATAATCCTGAAGGTGGAGTATTAGCATTAAACTCTATTGAACACAAGAACTTATTAACATGGCTTATTAATGTTAAAGGTTCAAGTATACCAGCATTTGCATCAAGCAAAGTAGAAACAGGCGTTGTAATGGATTTATTAGGATGTCAAGTTGTAGTATCAGAGAATGCAACAACTGACCAAGCAGTCCTATTTATTCCTCAACAGAGTTGCACATGGAAGAACTTCATGCCAATAACAGCAATCACAACTAACGACCCAGGAATAGGTAGAAAGATAAGAGTATGGGAAGAAGGCGAAGCAATATGCACTGACCCAAAATCTGTATATGTATTAACAAATACAGCAACATAAAGAGGTTAAAATGGGAAAATCAGTAATAGATATAACAGCCGCAAATATTGCGGACATGACAGTTACAGCAACAACTCCAGGAACTGGAGCAGATGCTAGCACATGGACTGGAGCACAATGCACAGCAGCATACAACGACATTGTAGCTTTAACAGCTAAAGTGAATAGTTTAATCACAGCGTTAGAGAATATTGGCGTATTAGCGAAGGTGTAAAGTGGCAACTACAGATCTATATACTGTTGTAGGTAGTCTTAACCCTACACGTCATGCACTAAGATTTCTTGGTGGTGATGTAGATGATGGTGTGCAAGTAGATGCTTTAGCTGCTGCAATCGTAGCTGCTAATCATACTAAAGGCACTATATCAGCATGGATTATGGTTCCTGATGATAGTGGGACTTATTCCATATTTGGTGCTGGAGATGCTAATGTTGCAGAGTATATGCACTTTCAAGTCGTAGCAGGTAAACTTCGTTTCGTTGTGTATGATGGTGGTGCAACTCAAGTGCAGATAGATTCAACAAGTAGAGTTGTTCCTATACATACTTGGACTCATGTCGCTTTAGTGCAAGATGGTAGTAGACCTTACTTTTTTGTTAATGGAGAAAAAGTAGCAGTAACAGATACTACAGCAACATCTTTAGGTGACTGGTTCGCATTAACAGATGGTATAGATGGAGCACATATTGGAGCATCAGATAGTGTAGCAGGATTAGCTGCATTAACTAATGAGTTTAAAGGCTACATTTCAGATGTTAAAGTTTGGAGTGGGACAGCAGCCACTGCAGCGTTAACCTGTGACCAAATTAAAAATGACTTCAGAGGTGTAACCAACACTACAAGTTTACTTGCTCATTACAAGTTTGATGGCGATGTTGTAAATCGTGCTAATGAAGGAACTTATGATGGCACAGTAGTTGGTGCATTAATCTATTCTGATGCTAACGAGTTTGCAAGTAGATTAACGTTTGGTGCTGGCACTGTATTAGTAGCTGATAGTGTATTAATTAGCACTAGCAATGGTATGGGCTTTGCTCTTGTAATCCAGGCGGCTTAAACATGGCAGGCGGTAGGGGAACTAGAGAGATAGCAACTAGATACCCAGTCACTGACGGTTTAACAGCAGGGACAACTACACAAACTGGACATCAAGAAAACTTGATACCTGAGGAAGGTTCTAACGTTTCTCAGAGTGAGAAGGTTGGAATATAATTTTTTTATTTATTTTTTTTATTAAATTTTTATGATGGTTTAAAATGGCTCTTAATACTAATTTAATTCAATACTTTAAACTAGATTCTAATGCAGCAATAACTGATGAGATAGGAACAGCTAATGGAACAAACCATAGTGCAACTTATAATGCTACTGGTAAGATTAATGGATGTTATAACTTTTCAGGGGCTGGCAGTCAGTATATGGATACTAATTATGGTTCTACATTAGCAGGAACTTTTAGTGTTAATGTATGGCTGAAAATTACCGATTCTAATCAATTTCAAGAAATTTTAGGTAAAGATGGTGCAGGTCATAGATTCTGGATTTATATAGATACTAGGGGTGCTACTAATAGTTTTCAAGTAGTTTTTAGAACTAGCGGTGGAGACTATAACTCAACTGCTGTGACTACATTATCTTTTGGGACATGGTATATGATAACAATAGTTTATAATCAGGCCACTCCTAAATATTCTCTTTACATTAATGGTTCATGGAATCAGGACGTTGCAACAACTGGAACTTTTACAAGTCCTGCAAACTGGTATTTAGGCAGTAGTGGATTAAATGCTACACAATATTTTACTGGCTCGATGGATGAGTATGGTTTATGGACTAGAGATTTATCATCTGCAGAAGTTACAGAATTATATGGGAGTGGTTCAGGTTTTGCTTACCCTTTTGCTATTGCTCCAGTAGCTGCATTTAGTGGCACACCATTAACAGGAAATCCTTTATTGAGCGTAACATTTACTGATGCATCAACAAATACTCCTACGTCGTGGAGTTGGGAAAAGAACGACGGAAGCGGTTATACGGTATTTTCTACTAATCAGAATCCTACGGAGTCTTTAGCTCTTGGAACTTGGGATATAAAATTAACAGCAACTAACGCGGCTGGTTCTGATGCTGAAGAAAAACTAGATCATATTACAACAACACCAGCAACTATAACTTTATTGCCTATGAGTGGCACTAAACATCGCTTTAATACTCAATGGAAGTTTTTAAAGAATTGGAGATTCAAATTTCTATAGAATAATAATATGCTTTATGTCGTCCCTTCTTTCTATCTTTGTGCATATAGCAACTTCTGCAAATCTTACCCCAACAAAGTTTATTACATTTTATACAATTAAATGTTTTTTTTCGTGCACCCATAATAAAAATAAAATGTAGCAGATGGTTTGCGTCACCTGCTACAAATTCCCCCAAAAAGTATAATCTATTGTAACGGAAATCCGTTCACTGTATCTTTACCACGAATCTTTAAGTTGCTTAACTGCACAATCACACCAATCCAATTCTTGGAATCTTTACCTTTTACATCTTGGATATTTTTTATACTATCCTTATTAGGACTCCAGATTTTCTGTTTACCGTCTATCTCTACTGTTAATTGAAACTTTTCTCCATAGTCTCCTTCAACATATTCCCCTTCATCCATGATGACTAACTTCTTTGTTGGACTGTCTCTTACCATGTCCGCATTCACATACTTTCCTTCACTTGCTCTTGTCGTATCAACCATTGTTTCCAACTCCGTTTTTCAATTCGTTTTCTATTGTCTCAATAATCTTTGATGACATTAATTCTCTATCCTCACACTCTACAATTATTAAATCGTAACGTGTAACCATTGTATTAATTATTTTACTTAATGTTTCCCACTTAATATTATATTTTATTATTGACCTTCGAATAAAAGCTGTTTTTGTTCCTTCGAGGAATATATAAAATTTCTTATTTTTTGCTTTTGCTCTAAGTATTTCTCTCTTGAATCGTGCATGACCCTGAATTATGCTACCGTATAAATCTTGAATTGACTTGCGTTCTATAACTATCTTATCTTCTAACTCTACTATATTATAATCTCCTTCATCTAGTTTACGTGTGACTGTCTCATGATCAGTGAATATTAAAGGCTTCTGCTCACGAGTATCAATAATAATTTTTATTCTTTCACCTTCTGATATTTTAGGCATTTAGGACAAGAAACATCTTTTTCTTTAATTGCATAATCAAAACTATTTTTACCACACATTGTTATACCATATTCATAATATCCATGCATTAAAGTATCTCGCCCAGAATTTAATTGTAGGTTTAACTTGGATATAGACTCTAACTTCGATTTGTCTATATCGGATGACTCTCCTATCTTCTGAGTCGATTGTGGAGCCTGAGTTCCATAACAGGAGTCCGTTTCCCCATGTGACCTACAAGGACTCTCAGGCATTCTTCCAAGTATCGTAATATTTGAAGGGTTTGATTGGGAAAGCTCATGTTTTAATTTTATTAAGCATCCCGCATCAGATAATGTTTCATCATTAAATATATTTAATATATCTTCTACACGAACCCACTTCTCATCTAACTTATCTAAAGCATTAAGCATATCTAATGCTTTACATCCATTATAAATTTGGGGTGTTGTTTTTGTTTCCAATTTAAACACCTTTATCTAACTGCTCATTAGTCTCACGCAACTGCTTAATAAGCTCTGCCTTATCGTCGACGAACTCTTTATGAATATCTTTGTCGATTTCTTTAAATCTTTCGTCACGCTTAAACTCACAATTCGTACAAATACAATCAATAGGATGTACTTTTGATTTCATTTCACACCTCGATAAAATCTAAATTTCCTCTAACAACTTCTATAAAATCATCAAATTCTTCTTCTGTAACTTGATTATCAAATAAATGTTTAATATTTGAAAGTAATTTTAATTGTTCTCTCATAGTAATCATTTTTTCACCTTTCGCTTTTTAGGATAATCCGTCAATTTCTTCATCTCAGCATTAAACTTTCGCATACTCCATCCTGAAACATCAATCTTTTTAGTTTTCTTATTCTTCATCTCTATCAACTCCTATCTGTTGGAACTTGTTTAAACAAAATTCTTCAAATTCTTCTTCCTTAGATTCTGCATAGGCTATCGCATTATTATCGAAATTAAACGAGAACCAATCATTATATTTGTCGTCGTCCATTTTTAACTCTTATTATAATCGCTTTTTGCTTTATAAAATATTACTGCAGTATATTGTATTTGATAACCTGTTGAGGTTTGTATCTGATTCACATGCGTCTGCGTTGCGAATACTGTTTGTGTCTTTTCAAAGTCATTAACTTGCGCATCAAGTTCATTAGGTCCATATCCAATCAAAGTCTTTATCATTTCAATCACTCTCCAAATTTTCTTCAATAATCTCCTTCTCACTAAAATAACTCATACAACCAGTGCACCCAATATAAACACAACCACGAAATAGATTATGTTCTTTACATTGTGGACACCTAAAAGCTTGAAGTTTAGATCTATCAACATCAAAATAACCAGCTTCAGTCACTACATTAAACTTATTACCCTTTCGTGGAGCATCTGATTCTATGATACCTGCAATAAACATCATGTTAACACCGCTATAATAAGTAAGGCTAAAATAAACATAAGGAATACCACACATCCAGTCAAAACTATGTTCTCAAAATCTTCAATATTCATTGTGTGATCTCTTTAGTGCTTGTTATTGTTAGTTTGCTATCATTGCGTGTTTTTAGCCTACATTTAGAGCATTCGTAATTGTCCATAAAGTTTAAAGTCTTACACACAGGGCATACCCAGCGTTTATATTGTTCATTAGCTTCTAATTCTTTAGCTTTGACTATTTGAGCCTCTTCCATTAATCTTAGGGCTTCTTGGGCTAAGGATTGCTTAATAAAGAGTTCTTGAATAGCTTTCTTAGTGTATTGTATTTCTTCTTCAAGTTTTACTTTATCTTGGTATATCTCGTTTCTTCCTGTTAATCCATATAAACATTCGTTTAAGTATTTGCTTAGATTGTTTACTTTCTCCTTGGCTATTATCCAAGTGTCCATATCCACTGTTATACTAATTGTTTTTTTCATACTTTCATATATACTAACTAATATTTAAATATTGTTGTTCTCTACTTATGTTTGATAGAAAGAGATAATTAACGCTTAAAACCTTTAATCAACTAGACTTAATATATAGTTTTTTTTTAACAAATTTTGTGCTTAACTCTCTCTCTCTCTCTCTCTCTAAATATATTACATATATATATATAATAAAACATACACTTCCTTTTTCTTATTTTTGAAAGTTTGTGATCTGCATCCAATCGTTGTGTAGCATACATTTTTATATTTCCCTAACCCAGAATCAGCAGTGCTGATTCACACACAAAGAAACAAAAAATGTACGCTCTCAACTCAGGGCAGATCAAAAACTAATGGGAAACCATTCACTATCAATGAGTTATGTATACTTGTATGTCACTATAGCTATTAGTGTGGTAATAGCCATATTAGTATACTGGTGTGGATAATTCACATGGAGTTCCATGCGTAATGTAGCTAATAGCCACAATTCCACACTGGATAAGCACAATAAGAGTATACCAGTGTGCACAAACGTATACTAATATACACTGAAACTAGTTTCATTCACTATGCGACAGTAACAATGGGGGGGATTATAGGGGGGGCAATCCTGTAAAAATTCTCCGGAAAATATTTTGAGGTTTTATGGTTGTTTGGGATAAGTGGCAGCGTGATGTTCTTGATGCTGAGGGTAATATTTGTGTTTGTTCTGGTCGTCAGGTTGGTAAGACTGAGATTATTGCTCATAAGACTGCTTTGTTTATTTCTAAGTATCCTAAGAAGAAGGTTTTGATTATTTCTGTTACTGAGCAACAGGCTGAGAATATGTTGGTGAAGATTGTTTTGCATCTTCATGACTTGAATAAGGCTTTAATCTGTAAAGGTGCTAAAAGACCTACGAAACATAAAGTTGAATTAACTAATGGTTCTTATGCTATTACTAAGGCTGTTGGTCAATACGGTCTTGGTGCTTTAGGTCTAACCATGGACGTAGTCGTTCCTGATGAGTGTGCTTATCTTCCTGAGACTATTTGGCAGTCTATCACCCCTATGCTTTTAACCACTGGCGGTTGCTTGTGGCTTTTGAGCACTCCAAATGCTCAGGAAGGTT
>Ga0172379_10009193_pt1 | contig 12240 bp, 13 predicted proteins | sample GrowelOW334metaG_FD_119756 | JGI IMG/M metagenome (GOLD analysis project Ga0172379, IMG submission 119756) | Groundwater microbial communities from an aquifer near a municipal landfill in Southern Ontario, Canada - Groundwater well OW334 metaG | ecosystem: Environmental > Aquatic > Deep... | reverse complement strand
TAAAATTTTGGAAGAAGCGGAGCGTAAGATTATTCATTCATTGATTCAAAATAGGTTCGTGCAAAGGATAGGATTTCACCACACGTAGAAAAAGTAGCCTCATTTTAATGAGGCCTTTTTCTTGTGTGGAGATGAGCTTCGTCTCTGCTGACGAAGCGTGTGGGAATCGAAAAGCGGAGCTATGTTTTTTGAGTACAAAAAACAAGCGAGCTAGGGTCGTGAAAATTTGCTTTTGACGAAAAGCAAATTATTCCTGACCGATGAACCCAGGAATCGAAAGCCGGAATCCACGTAGGTGGATGAGGCGGGGTCGCGAACTTTTTCAGTAGAAAAAGATTTGTGACCGAAAGCAGTAATCCGCGGTTCCCACCTCTCGCATGTGGGAATCGAAAGACTTTTCGTTCTCTGGTGTTAACCAGAGCGAAAAGTACCTGCCGATGTAATCGGCGATACGTGTACTCGCGGTCCCACCATCTAATTCTTAATTCTCCCCCTCCACAAAACTATCCCCGCAACAAGAGAATTTATAAAACAAATATATGCGGGAAAAATCATTAAAATAAAATTAAATTCACCAACTGCTAATGTCCCCAACAAACCTCCAACCCCACACATTGCCCAACCAACCCAATTTTCACTTTTCGGATCTCGCCAAGCTTTTGTGATAGTAAGATTCGCCCCAATAAAATCAGTTAAAATAATTAAAAACAATGCCACCGCTGGCTCATTTGTAATATACCAAAGTAGCAAACTAACACCAGCTCCAGCTAAAGATAAAATATCAATTTTTTTAAACCCTCCTACTCCGAATTTTATCGAAAGAACAAACACAATTAAAATTGCGATGGTGTCACCAGCTGTAAGAAGGAGCGACCATGTTCCACCCTTGGCCATTTGAGAAAAAAATGCGATGAAAGTAAGAATAGACCATATGAGCCAAGTCGTCCTTTGTGGTTTTGTTTCTAGGCGTAAAATACTTCTAACATAAGGGATGGCTGATAAAGCCATTATTATTCCTGAGGTATATCCTAATATTTCAGACATATATTGAATAATACCAGAATCATTTAATAATTAATAATTATACCTAACAAAAAACACCCTTTCGGGTGTTTTTAATCAATCTTACATTTGTGTAGGAGTGACTGGTGTTTGAACTGGAGCCTCTTCTTTCTTAGGCATGCAACATCCCTTTTTGGTGCATCCCTTGCAACCAAAAATAAGATAAACAGCTGACAACCCAACCAAGATGTAAACGATTTTTGAAATAACAGCACCTTGTCCTCCAAAAATCATCCCAACATCCCATCCGAATAAGCCAACTAGTAGCCAATTAAGACCTCCGACTATTACCAAAATAAATGCGATAGTATGTAAAGCTTTCATTTTATTTTAAAATTAATATTATAATATTTAATTCGACACATGTTTTAACACAATAATTATATCATATTAACAAATTATCAGGTAATAGCTTTTTATGTTAAAATACCCTTATGACAACTGGACCAAAATTAACAGTTTCCGGGTATCGAGGAATTTGGGGAGAAAGCCTAAATCATGAAATTGTAGAAAAATATACAAAAGCTTTTATCAAATTTGTAAAAGAAAATATCAATGAGAACCCTACCCTCCTCCTTGGACGAGATGGACGAGAAAGTGGAGAAGAAATAAAAAACGGAATAATAAAAACTTTAAATGATCTAGAAATAAATTTTATTGATGGGGATATTCTTCCGACTCCAACCGTTCTTTTTGCGGTGCGGACATACAACTATGATGGGGCTATCGTAGTCACTGCGAGCCATAATCCTCGAGAATACAATGGTTTAAAATTTGTCACCAATAAAGCCCTTTTTACTGACGAATCAGAAGTAGAAAAAATAAAAGAAAATCTTGAGAAGATTACGCATAATAATATTGATTTGGGAAGGCTTGGGAGCGCGTCGGCGCGAGCACGAGGAATTTTTCAGCAGAAAAATATCCGTGCTTCCCAAAACAATATTATTATGCGGAATCCCTCCATCTCTCAAGCCCACGCTGATCAGATTTTGAAAAACGTAAATGTTGAGAAAATTAAAGCTCGTAAATTTAAAATTGCTGTCGATATGATAAACGCTTCGGCTTGTGTTCTTGACCCATATTTATTCGAAAAACTTGGTGTAGAATTAATTCCTCTCAATAATATTCCAAACGGAATCTTTGCTCACAAACCAGAACCATTAAAAGAAAACCTTGGTGGAATAGCCCAAATAGTCAAAGAGCAAAATTGTGACATCGGCTTTGCGCACGACCCCGATGCTGACCGACTAGTAGTTATTGATGAAAATGGCCTTGTTATTTCTGAAGAATATACTCTCGCTCTCGGAGTCGAATCAGTCCTTTCAAAAAATAAAAATGAAAAAGTTGTTATCAATATGTCGTCCTCTCTAATGAATAAAGATATTGCAGAAAAATATGGTAGTGAATGCATCCGAACAAAGGTTGGAGAAGCCAATGTCGTCGCTGGAATCATAGAAAATAAAGCTATTATCGGGGGTGAAGGCGGAGGTGGAATAATATATCCAAAAATAAATATGGCTCGAGATAGCTTTGTTAGCTTGGCCTTAATCCTCGAATTACTTGCCGAAAGAAATCAAAAAGTTACGGAATGTGTGGATTCATTGCCTAAATATATAATCAGAAAAGATAAAATGCCGGTTGGTGGAAATCTGGAAGAACTTTATGCAAAAATTAAATCCCACTTCAAGGATGCCCAAGTGAATGAATTAGATGGAATCAGATTAGACTTTAGAGATAATTCCTGGATACATCTTCGCCCGTCAAATACAGAACCGATAATCCGACTAATCGGCGAAGCCAAAAATGAAGAAAGAATAACCGAACTATTCAATGAAGCCAAAAAAATAATTATCAACTAATATAAATATTATGAGAAACATTTTTGAAAATAGAGCTGAGGACCATTTTATCAAAGGAGTAGATAAAAGTATAAAAAAGAAAAGTGAAGACAAACTTTTTGATGAATTTTTATTGCTTGTGATTAAAGATCGATTTAAAGCTCGTTATGGTAACACCAAACCAAAAAGAAGTGAATTTATAGATGTATATGGAAAAGAAGAAGTAGAGAATGACGGAGAAAAATTAAAAGCTTTTGAAAATGATGTAGAAGAAATGGATCAAAAGAAGCATGCAGCAGAAGCATTTGAGGCTATCGTCATAGAAGAATCAATGAAAAGTGCTTGGATGGGAAGAAATGCAAGAGTTACTCCCACAAACAAATTCGACGATGTTTTCAATAAGGTTGATTGTGTCGCGGAAATAACAAACCAAAATGAAACTCAGGAGCTCGGTATAGCCATCGATATAACTTTTACTAAAGATGAAAATGATATTACCCGAAAACTTGATGGAATTAAAAAACATATAGATCAAGGACATGCCCCCGCACTAATAAAATATTTTAAGGACAAGGATGGTAACCCAAGAAAACTTTTAGTTCCTAAGGTTATTATTGGTTGCAATGCAGACACACTAAGAGAGTTAATCAATCTAACAGTTCAAAAGACAAGTGAAAACGAAATTATTTGGAAAAAAGCAGAGCACGAATTAAATTTTCATTATTTCCAAACAATATTGCTAAATGAAATGCTTATTCAAGTTAAAGCTTTTTGCCAATACGCCGAAAGCAAGGGTCAAGAAAAAACAAGAAATAGTTATTATAAAGCTCAAAAAATCCTTGAGGGAATAATTGAGGGTAAGGCCTTATACGAAGAACAAATAAAGAAAACTGAAGTGAAAAATGATGTCGTTTGTAACACCATAAATGAATACGCCAAAAATCTCAATAAATAACTATTAAGTTTTTGTGTATTCACCTACTCTTTTTCTTACTATATCCATCGCCAGAGATTCTGTGCCGAGCTCTTTACCTAAATCATTGGCAATTCCTCGGACATACACCCCACTCCCACAAGATATTCGAAACGTAATAGTTTTGTAAATTTCATTTTCTCTATTTTTCAAAGTATCTCTCCAGATGGTAAGAATTTCTTGCTGACGAAAGTCACCTACAACGAGGGCTATATCATTCTCGATTTTCATTAAAAGATCTTCCCCTTTTATATTTCCTTTTTTAATTACTTCTATCTCCTTAACTAACACATCATGTGTCGGAATTTCTATTTCATTCAATCTCCCTTCTCTCGCCCATCGATATAGGGCTTTGCCTTTCACTGTTCGAGAAGAAAAAGCTGGGTAAGCTTGCCTAATCCGACCTGTGAATTTTGGTAATATTTTTTGTATTGATTGAGCGAAGTCCGAGGACTTTTTAAATAGTAGCTCCGATGTAGCGTTAACGTCTGTGACCTTCCCTAAAATATCATAAGTGTCTGTTGCAAAACCAAATAGAACCGTCACCTCATATTCTTTATCTAATTTCAAATATTCATCTTTTTTCAAACATTCATCACCAATTAAAAGCAAAACGACTCCTTCAGCCAAAGGATCGAGACGGCCAGCATAAGTAATAGGCAAAAGGCCAAGGCTTTTATCGTTATTCTTAAGCTCTTTTATGCAATCAAGGGGTGTCTGGCCTTTCTTTTTATACACGATCTTCATATATTGCTATATTATCACATATGTGCTAATATTCACCCTAGGTAGGTAAATCTATTTTTCGCTATCGGAAACAAAATTGAGAGAAAGAATAAACAATCAAATAAGGGCAAATGAGGTTCGCGTAATCTCTAACGAAGGAGTCAATCTTGGCGTTTTGAGTATTAAGGAGGCCTTGGCCCAAGCGAGTGCTTTGGGTTTAGATTTGATTGAAATTTCACCAAATACGTTACCCCCTATAGTGAAAATAGCAGATTTCGGTAAATATCAATACGAGCAAAATAAGAAATTAAAAAAGGCTAAAGCTGGAGCCAAGATCTCAGAAACAAAAGTTGTCCAAATCAAAATTGGAACAGGGGAAAATGATCTGGCCTTGAAAGCACGAAAAGCCTCTGAATGGCTCAGAGATGGTCACCGCATCAAATTGGAATTATTCTTATCAGGACGTTCCAAATATATGCCGGAAACATTTCTAAGGGAACGTTTAAATCGTATTGTGAATCTTATCACCGAGAATTTTAAAATTGCAGAAGATTATAAAAGAGGTCCAAAAGGTCCAACTATTACAATTGAGAAGTCAGTAGCAAGTAGCAAGTAGAAAGTAGCAAGGTAATTAATAAAAACTAACCCTTACTACCTACTACCTACTACATACTACTTTAAAACATATGAGTATTAAAACAAATAAATCATTAACAAAGCGACTAAAAATTACCAAGAATGGTAAGATTTTAGCACGTGCCCCTGGGTTCAATCATTTCAATGCTAAACAATCACGAACAAAACAATTAAAAGGAAAGAAGACCTCAAATTTTGCAATTTCAAATAAGAATGCTCGCACATACCTTGCGACATCAAAAAATAAGTAATTAAAAAAAATTATTAGAAAACACGTTACGCAAATTATATTCTAAAAAAAGTCCTCGGACGAGGGAGGACGAGGGGCCAGACTAGTTTTTTATAAAATAATTTGCTTCACGTACAAATATACATTTATGACCAGAGTCAAAAGAGGAACAATGAAGAATAAGCGTCGAAAGAATATCCTTGCTCAAACAAAAGGATTTCGTTTTGGACGCAGTACAAAGAAAATACAAGCGAAAGATGCACTTATGCACGCTGGAGCTTATTCTTTTGCACACAGAAAGGACAAGAAGGCTGATGCGCGAAGCCTATGGACAACCCGCATTAATGCAGCTATCCGCCCACTTGGAATTTCATACAGTAAATTCATCGATGGATTAAAAAAGAAAAATATTGAGCTTGATCGCAAAATATTGTCTGACCTTGCCAACAACAATCCTGAGACATTCGAAAGAATCGTAAAAAGTATCTAGAAATCAAAAGCACCGCGACTACGTCGCGGTGCTTTTTTAGAATTCTAGATTCACTATCTCCCCTGCAGTAGGAGTTTTCGCATTAATACCAAGATTATCTCTTAATTTTTGGGCTAGAAACATCGCGGACTTAGGTTCACCCATAACAACAAAAACTTTTTTAGGAATAGGTTGTATTTCTTCGACAAATTCTACTAAATGATCCGAGTCTTTATGCCCAGAATAACCATTGATAATAGCTACTTCAGCCCTAATTTTAACATCTTCACCCATAATACGGACTTTTTTCTGTCCATCGTGAATGAGACGGCCAAGAGTCCCAAAAGACTGATACCCTGTTAGTAAAATTGTATTGTTAGGGTCAGGAAGATAATTTATTTCATGGTGAAGTATCCTCCCACCGTTACTCATCCCACTTCCAGCAATGATTATTTTCGGAGGAGGAACTTTCAATATATCTTTTGACTCTTCCGTCTCCATTGTTTTCACTAACCCCGGAAAATCAAACAATTTATCGCCTGAAGCAACGATTTTCTTTGCTGTCTCGTTGAAATATCTCTCATATTTTAAATAGACCGCTGTTAACTTTATAGAAAGTGGTGAATCTAAGAATATGGGCATTGGTTGTATCATTCTATTTTCAACCAATGAATTTATCTCATATAAAAGTTCTTGTGTTCTCTCTAGAGAAAAAGTCGGGATAATAAGTGTTCCTTTTCTTTTATAATTGGCAGTAATAATTTCTTGAAGTTTTTTCTTTCTTTCATCTCTTTGTTCATGATTTCGATCTCCGTAACATGACTCCATTATCAGATAATCTGCGTTTTTAATAATTTCATTGTTTGGCAAAAGTGGAGACGGGGAATTCCCTAGATCGCCAGTAAAAACCAATTTTTTGTGATTGTAAATTATTTCAAGCATTCCCGAGCCAAGAATATGCCCAGAATCTTTGTATGAGAATTGAAAACCGTGATCAACATTTAGTTTTTGTCCATAATCAATTGTCTCCCATAGACTCATCGTCTTATTTAAGTTTTCTTCGCCATAAATTTCTTTTAGGTTATGCTCTGTATCACGAGAAAGTAGATGGGCTGTGTCGGCCAGCATTATTTCAGTAATTTCTTTAGTTGGAATTGTGGAAATAATTCTTCCATTAAATCCCTCGTTTATAAGCTTTGGAATACGTCCAATGTGATCAATATGTCCATGAGTTATGAAAAGTATATCTATTTGTGAGGCATCATAAGGAAATTTGCCCCAATTCAAATCGTCCACAAATTTTTCGCCTTGGATAAGACCGCAATCAATCAGAAATTTTTTGCCATTCCCCTCCAATAAAAAATTAGCTCCGGTAACAGTCCCTGCTCCAGAACAAAAAGTGATCTTTAGAGTTTTTTCATTCTCCATTACCTCATTATACCTGATATGTGATAAAAATGAAATTAAAATAGTCTTTAAGAAATGCCTTGGGAGGCTGTCGAGCCGAGCACGAGGAATTTTTCAGCAGAAAAATATCCGTGCATTTTGAAAAGAGCTATTTTAATGAAATTTTTATGAATTAAAATAAAAAATCCTTCCAAATTATGGAAGAATTCCTTATTAGGACTATCGATATTGTATTACCATAGCATTACACTAAGTGGGACAAAGGATAAAAGAGATTTGTTAACGTAATAATTGTTTACAGCTCGCTTTTAAAACATTTTATCCCCTAAAATATTGTTCTAGGTAACACACTTCAAATAATCCTACTTTCAGTATACTCATGAGCAAGATCGATGCAAGCATTTTTTCAAAATAACACACTTTTGACAGTATTTCAATTTGAATTCAAAGTAAATTCTTTATAAAAGAATTAAAAATAGCTTTTCAGATGGGACTTCCAACAGAAACAAAATGATCTTTTTTAAATCCCAGGCGTGGGCGTGCCGCAGCGAGCTTGCGAGCGGAGAGGGATAAGGGATTTTAAAAAGATTATTTTGTGGATGTTGCATCTGAAAAGTTATTTTCAACTTACAACTCAAAATTTTTCAATTTTTCAATAATTGGAGCCACAGATTCATCATTAATATCCTCGGGTTCAATATTTGAATGAGTAAAAATTTGATTTTCTATTATATTAATTTTTTCCACAAAAGATAGTCTACTTTCTTCACTAAATTCATGTAGGTGGCCCTTGTATCTGTCTTTTGCATCCAAACTGTGATGCTCTACCGAGACAACTCCGTGTGGAGACACTCTATTATCCACATACGCGCATATTTTTATTCCATAATCATCACCCGCCACTATTTTTTCTGCTGAAGCTACACCTGAATCAATACAATCAATCAAATCATAAATACGTGGCGACACACCCATCTCGCGAGCGACAGCTAAGTTAGCCTTATGATCATCACTTCCATATTTAAGAATAAATTCTTCCTGAACTTTCAGCCAATATTCTATGCCTTCTGGTTCATTATGTTTAGGAAAACGATTCAAATTAAATTTAACAATATTCCCCATATCATGAAGTATACAGGCCTTCACAATGTCATCTTTCTCTACAGAGATATCTAATGAATCACAAATCATACTTGCAACAGCCGCAACTCTAATCTGATGTATCGCAAGAAGTGGCATTATTTTATATTCTTTATATATTTCTGTAATTTTTTTCATATATTTTTATATCATAACACAAAATCCCCATAAGGGGATTTTGTGTTTAAAAAACTTTATTTTAACCCCAGAGCTTTAACTAATTGTTTAATCAAACCAACAACAACAGGAGGAGAAAGTAAGCTGTATGACTCAACCCCAACATCATCTTTTGCTACCCATGGTTCTTCTTTTACATCAACTAATTTTGTTTTTTCATTATATTCGTAAATATATTTTGGTGTAACTTCGTAATCATCAACAGTCTCATTCATTGTTGCAATAGGACCGGCATTTCTTAAAAGAATTTTTGGAATACCGTGAAGTGACATCACTTTCTTTATTAATTTATCATCAAGAATCAAACGATCACGGATACTTTCTATCCCTGCATCATCCCCTTCCTTACTAATCATTCTAGCCCCTTTACATTCAGGATTATCACATTTTAAGAAATATTTTCCTGTCATTTCATCATAACCAATTTCTTTTGTGCGAAGAGTTGTGAGATTTCTAGGTGCCTGACAAATAGGACAAACAACGCGATTTCGCATACGCTCATCAATAACTGTCTCAGGAATATCAATAGCAATAAATATATCAGGATCAAGACGGTAATTTGCTAAATCTTTAAAATAAAGTGAATACTGAACTTGGTCTAAGTCACGAGGGAAACCGTCAATAAAAATAACCTTCCGGTCGAATTTATCAATTTCTCTCTTCAAAAGAGTAAGTATGAATTCCGTAGGTAAAAGTACTTTTTGATTCTTGCCAATTAAGGCATCGATGGCATCTTCGACAGAAATATATCCACGGTAATGTTGCTCTAGATATTCTATAATTTCTTCGCGTTTTTCAGGTTCATTTATATCTTTATAAATTTTTCGAACCAAATCTCCAACAGAAATATGTCCAATTTTATCTTTACCAAAAATTTCCGCCATCAACTTTGTATATGTTCCCTTCCCTGAATTTTTCTTACCAAGAAGATAGGCAATAAAGGTATTTTCTTCTAAATATTTCTTTATTTTTTCAATTTCAGAGCCAGCTTTAGCCATAAAATAATCGTGGCGTTCTTTTAAATCTGCCAAATCAAATTTTTGGGTAAGTCCGGGCACTTTAGTTTTAACAATTGGGAATTCAGTTAATGGTCCTTTCATATAAATTAAATTTTAACGCTAGGTGTTCATTTCTAGCAATATAAAAATTATTCTTAATAATAGAGTGATTTTAGCACAAAATCGTCTTAAATCAAAGTTACTTTTTTATTTGTTCTTCAAAGGTAATTACACTATAATCATTCTCATTTATTCCATATTTCTCATATATCTGCATAGTTGAGCAGCGCAAATGTTCCGACCAATTTAGATTTAATTTACTAGCGACTTTTTCTAAAGATTCCCAGCTATTCCCCTCTAATTCTACATATGTCGGAATCATGGGCCAATTATCTATATCAATCTCAACACTGTCGAGAACATATCTTTCCCTCTTATTTTCTTCATAAAATTTCTCCACAAAACCAGTCGCCACAAGAAATTGATCCATTAAATTAAAATCGCCAACTTCTATTTCTATTTCATCTGTTCTTTCGTCTTTGCTATCTATATTAAATCTCTCTTTGTATGCTAGCATAACCCTATCTCCTTCATCTCGGATTCTAACCCAAGCATATTTTTTAAGAGTATCAAAACTCGAATTATGATAGACCTTTCTTTTGTATTCAAAGGAATCAATAAAAGTCGCCCCTTCTTTTTCAAGGAGTTTTTTAAATTCTTCCACATTAACTTCTAGAAATTTTGCTTCAATTTCCTCCATATCTTAATCATATCACACCCTTTTAAAATACAGAGGACCGTCCTATGTACATAGGACGGTCCTCTGTGATATATTAAAGATATGGGATTAAGAAGGACTCCCCTTGTCGCGGGAGAATATTATCATCTTTATAATAGAGGGGTTGAAAAAAGGATAATCTTTTTAGATAAAGAAGATTATTTTCATTTTTTAAAACTCTTATATATCTGTAACTCAAAAAAGAGTATTACTTTTAGAAATCTTGGAAAATCATTTGAACGTGGAGAAACGATAGTTGACATTGGGGCATATTGTTTAATGCCAAATCATTTCCATTTACTATGTCACGAAAAAATAGAAAGTGGTATTTCTATTTTCATGAAAAAACTACTAACAGCTTATGCGATGTATTTCAATAAAAAATATGAGAGATCTGGGATACTTTTTCAGGGGCGATTCAAATCTGAACATGCAAGTACAGATAAATATTTAAAATATTTATACGCCTACATACATTTAAATCCAGCAAAATTAAAAGAATCAAAATGGAGAGAGTTAAAAAGTTATAATTCTGGGGAATTATTAAATTACATAAAAGAATATCCCTATTCTAGCTTATACGAATATATTAATAATAAAATCAAAATAACAAATCCAGACAAATTCCCAGAATATTTTTCAAATGGAAAAGCCCATATAAAAGATTTATTTCAGTGGCTTTCAACAGAAACTACATAGGACCATCCTATGTAGTTTTTTATTCATTTCGGCGGTACTTCGCCATTATTTCTTCTTCTACTTCTTCGCGAGGACGACCAAATTTGAGATATGATAATTCTTTAATTTTGGCGACTAATTCTGGCGTCCCATTTACTGGAGGTAATGTTTTGATATTAAACGGTTTTGTTGGCTGACCATTCACAAGCATCGAGACATAAGCATTGTAATTCTCTAATTTCATAATATCGGCAGAGGTAAATATCGGTTTGAATTTACTTTCAAGAAAAGTCGCGTCTTCGGCACTAACTCGAAATACTGCCATTGACCCAACGTTACCAAAAACCGCATTTTTTATATTCTCCTCAAGTTGAGTGATATATTGGTGAGCAATAGTGAGAGATAAGCGATATTTACGCGCTTCAGATAATATCGAGGCGATAGAATCAGTCGTAACATTTTGGAACTCATCGATATAAAGATAAAAGTCGTTCATTTTTTGCCCATACATATCAACTCGAGAAAGGGCTGCCATCTGAATCTTTCCTACAAGCACCAGCCCGATAAGATTTGCGTTTATCTCTCCGAGGCGTCCTTTTGATAAATTCACAAGTAGAATTTTTTTATTATCCATTATCTCGCGGAAATTGAAAACTGATTTCTCTTGGAGGACGACAGGTCGCATAATGTCATTCGAAATAAAATTATCAAATTTGGAAGTGATATAAGGAACAAAGTTTGCAAGTGACTGATCTCCGGTGGTTTGTTCGGCCCCAACCCAGAATTGCTTGATAATTGGGTTCTTACATCTTGCCAATTTCATATCTCGAAAAGCCTTGTCTCCAAGAACGCGCCCAATTTCAAGTAATGTACATCCTGATTCAGGGTCTTCCATCACAAGAAAAGCGGAATTTTTGAAATATTGTTCAAACATTGCACCACCTCCAACTTTCATATCGAAAAGTTTATTAAAAATTCCCATGAGTTCATTTACAATAAGAGTTTTTTGCTCTGGATATTTTGGATCGTATTCGAGCATATTGAGCCCCATCGGACGTGCTGTGTAAGCTGGGTCGAAATAAATGACATCATCGACTCGCTCCTTCGGGATACGAGAAAGAATCGTCTG
>Ga0172379_10009192_pt1 | contig 12241 bp, 8 predicted proteins | sample GrowelOW334metaG_FD_119756 | JGI IMG/M metagenome (GOLD analysis project Ga0172379, IMG submission 119756) | Groundwater microbial communities from an aquifer near a municipal landfill in Southern Ontario, Canada - Groundwater well OW334 metaG | ecosystem: Environmental > Aquatic > Deep... | reverse complement strand
GGACTTCCTTGATTGGTACGAACTCTTGAGTTGCTTTTGCTTTTAAGGCCATAATTATTTTTTCAAGTCCAGAACGTCTAGACTCCAAGCTAAATCTCGAAGCTTGCTACCACTAAGTTTTACCCCGCTCTGATTCATCGTTTCCTTTTTTAATTCAGCGCTCATTTGCATCTGTTGCTGTTGTTTGGCATTTATTTTTATCTGATGTCTTTTCCAGATATAAAGCTTGTCTTGCATAGCATACTTGATGCTAGCTTCAACCATATTAATAAAAGGCTTACCGTTTGGGCGATAGAAAGTGAGAGCGGCTGATATTCCGGCTACAACCAAAATCGGTATGGCCCCTAGCCATAGTCCTAACAATTTAAATAGCATATAACATAACCCCGCTCCACCCACTAGATAGACGAATTGCCTAAAGGTGAATGGGCCAAATATTTTGTCTTCTATTTCTAAAAATTGTGGTACTTTGAACTGCATAAAATCAATTATAAATTACGAATTACGAATTACGAATTGACAACCATTAAAACTAAGAACGAATTACGAATTATCAACCTGTTAATACATTATAAGTTACAAACCACGAATTATCAATTAAATTTCATCATTTTCCTTTGATGTTTTCTGAATTTTGCCTAATATTTTCAATATTTCTTCGCAATCTTCAAAAACGGGAGAGAGTTCTCGCTGATTCATGTATTTTGCTTCCCTTAATAAAGAAAGCCAGTATTTTGTTTCTCGCGCTTCTTTATAGGCTATGGATAACTTTGAAATGAAGTCTTTTTTTGATTGTCCTCCTAATGCTTCTTCTATGTTCGCGCCGATGGATGTCCCGCTCCTTAAAAGTTGTTTAGATAGTATATATTCTTTTTTTGTTTCAACTAAATATTTATATAATCCAATAATTTTTATTGCGAAAGTATAACTTTTTTGTTGTATTATATTTTCTTTCACTTGTATTTTCCCATTCGTAACTCGTAATTGTTTATTTTGATTTTCTTCTGTATCTTTAATTCGTAATTCGTAATTGCCAATTGTTAATTGTCTGTCGGCTCTCGATAAGGGTCTACGTTTTTACTAATATTGCCTAGCGAATGGTCGGTCTCAGTCTTAGGTACTTTGAATGTACCCGATAACTTCTGTTCAAGTATTGATTGTGTTTTATCTTTTTCTTCTTCTAAATTCGTAATTGCATTTTCTTTATCTTTTTTATCAATTTGTGATTCGTCATTCGTAATTGGCTTAATTGCCTCTGGGTTTTCTATTTTTTCCAATAATTCTTCCCGGGTCTCGAGAGAGTTTTCAAATAGATCTCTTGATTCTTTTTTTTCAAATTCCTTATTTTGATTTATATTTTTGACTAATTCCTCGCGGATTTTTTTAAGTATTTGATCATTAATATCATTAACAATTTCTATGATTTTTTCTGCTGAGATTTTCAATTCTTTTAAAGATTCTTCAAATTTATCTGGAGGTGTTATTCCTAGCATTACCTTAATTGTGGATTCTCCCAAAATTCCCATTTGAGAAATGGTTAGATTATATTTTTGACCAATTTCATAAATTTTTATTTGATAATCAGATTTTTCAATAGCATCTCTGGCTTCTTTTGAAAGGTTGTTAAAACGTTCATCCAGCTCCTCCCCGTTTATAAGTTCATTGTTTTTATTGAATACTTCGGCTAGTTGTGGACGAATAGTTTTTAATATAGAATCGTTTATCTCGAGAATCATTTTTTCTATGAATTCTTCTGAAATTTTAATTTCTTTTCTTAATATTTCCTCATATTCATCTAAATGAATGATGCCCAAAAGCACAAGAGTTGTTTCTGTGCCAAGTGTCTGAATTTGTTCTTCGTTTAATCCATATTTTTTACTAATTGTCTGCAAGGTCTCAAGCCAATGCATGCTAGAAAAAAACTCTTGTGTTTCTTTTGGCAATTTTTGATAATACTCAGCTATTTTTTGTTGTAATTGTGTTTGATCCATAGATTTGATTAATTAATGAGCAGACGTATGTTCTTCTCCTTTTTCGTGACTCTCCCCACTCGCAGAGGGAGTATGTCCACCGCCTCCGTGTCCTGTATCATGTCCACCGCCTCCGTGTCCGCCTTTATGAACTTCTGCTTTTACTTCACCCAGGCCAGACAGATTAACGTTTAATTTAGCTCCCTTTAGTGACTCGGTAATCGTATGACCTAAATCCTTAATAATTTTTCCTTGTCCTTCTCCGTAATTTATATTTAGAGAGCTTTTTAGTCCTCCTCTTATTCCACCAGCTATGGCAGATGTTATACCTTTCGCGAATTTAGTTTTTACATTATCGAATTCGCCGGCTGTTATTTTAGATAAATTTCTGACATCATATGTTCCAGTCCTTGAAGCTTGAAGTAAATTGCTCTTTAATCCTTGTTTTTCTTTTGATAACTCTACAAACTTTTCACCCTCTGTCTTTTCACCGTCAGCTTTCTTTTTTTCTATCTTTCTATCAATATCATCCTTTTCTGACTTTGTAATATCTTTATATTTTTTGCCATACCATTTTTGAGCTTCTTCGTTCTTTGATACTCGTTCAACTATTGTTTGTCTTTCTATACCCGTCAGGTCTTTAAATTTCTTTCCGCCAAATCTTGCTGCTGCTTCTGTGTCAAGTTCATGTCTTGCATGTTGTGCATGTTCGACATGTTCTTGGTCTCTGTTTATATAAGAACCAAGTCCACCCATTGTTTTGCCCACAACACCCAACTTTTCTTTTTCTTCTTTTGCGACATCCAATTCTTTCTGTGCTTGGGTTCTTTCTGTTTCCACCTCTGTTTTTTTAGTTCCTTTTTCCTCCATTTCTTTTCTTGCAGCAACTATTTTTTCTTGTCCAGCTTTCTTCTGTTCATCTGTCCACTCAGGATGCATTAGACTGCTGTTTTCACGCAAAACCTCGGCGTGTCTGTTTGTAGCTTCTTCGTGTTCCTTGCTTGCCTTCCCGTGTTTTTCTGTATAATGTTTTTCAACTTCTCCGTATTTAATTTCGGCTTTATTAAACCTATCGAATTTTTGTGCTGATTCACTTTGTGAAGCTCCTTTCATAATCTTTCCCAAAGAAGCTCTTCCAGCTGCAGCTCCCAACATAGATGCTCCACCCAATGCAAGACCGCCTACGGCTGCGCCGATGCCTTGGATTGCTTTTCCCATTTCCCCAGAATATTTTATCGCCAGCTCTTTTGCTTTACTTAGAAGCATAACAATTATAATAAAAGGAATAGTTACGCTCATTATACGCTGCATTAAATTTGCCATAGTGTCCAAATTTGGACTGTCAGTATAGTTGATAATATCTTTAAGAAAACCAGTGAAAAGTATTATTATATATAAGAAAAATATAAATAAAGGAGCAAGAAAAGCGTTTTTTAATAGATCACTCCACCACTCTTTGTGACCAAACCCAGGGATATCAAAAGGCAGAGTATAAGATGCAAAAGCAATAGGTGAGAATATCATAGATATCCAAAGAGAAACTACTCTAGCAACGAACAATAAGGATACTATGAAGAATATGTATGCCGTATAAAGAGTTACTATTATAAGTAGAAGAACCATAAAAATAAAAGTATATGTATTATCAGTATAATTTTTTTGTGTTACAAGTCCTTGAGGATTAAATTTATCAACTATTCCTATTGAGATAGATTTCTGTCCTCCGACACCAGCTACAGAATCTTGAAGAGCCCCATTTGCATTTCTTGGTGCACTCGCATCTTTTGAGGTTATATTATTATAGAATATTTTTGCTAGGATATTTGATCCGTCAATTACTACTTTTGTGGTAAATAAACTGAAATTTATAATCAAACCAACAATAATAACTGAACCGATCAATTTTTTATTATCAGTCACATTGAGTCCGAGTATTGTTTTTATTGCTACATAAAGAAGAGCAATAATAAAAAATATATTTGCCACATCTCGCACAGCAGCCCAAGCTTTCTCTACGAAAGTGTTAGAATAAGATGAACTGTTGGTGGCATAATAAATAAAGAAATCAAGGAAATGTGCCGCTAGCCGAGCTATCAAAGCCGACACTGACCAAATTATATAAGTTACTTGCACGATACAACTTTTGATACTAAAATTTGTAAGATCGGTACAACCCAGATTTAATTCACCTTCACCATAAGCTGATTTTGCATTATTTTGGCCAGAAACAGTGGGATCGTCTAGACTAGCATTAGTGGTTGTGAATGGTATTGGCTTAGTCGTATGTGGACCCGCACTTGCAAAACCGATAGTCCATACTGATCTATCATCATTTATTTGTATGTTTACAGTATATGTTGTATTAGGGGATAAAGGACCAGCAATATCTAAAGTATTTATTGTAAAAGGATTATTCACTTTAGTTTTATCGAATTGGGGTTGACCTGTTTTTCCCTTTAGTTGTAATTCATACCAGCTCTTTGCTGCTATAACTGTGTTGCCTTCTTTTATAACAAAAAGAATACCTTTGTCAGGGTTAGATACTTCTAGAGCACTTTCATAGATTTCTAAAAAATCACTTTTTCCTGGGTCTGTACTATTAAATAATATATAATCTTTGCTGACTTTTATTTCTCCAGAGAAGACTGCTGAATTTGAATTTACTATCATGCCTTCCTTCTGAATAAAAGATAATCCAAAAATTTGTTCCAATGTTGCTGCCTTAAAAGACCAAGCCTTAACCTTATTTACTTCCGTTCTTACTGCTAACTCATTATTTTTATCAATTTTTATCCCCGCTGAAATAGGTGCCAAAAAAATAGCTATCATTATCACCGACACTATAATTTTTGATAAATATTTTTTCATTGTTCTCTAAGCTTTAACCAAAATTATATTTCCTCTTGTCTTTCCAATTCGTAATTCGTAATTGATAATTCGTAATTGTTTTTATGGTTTTTTGAAGTAATATTCATAACCGGCGGCTTCTTTAAATGTGGTGGTGACATTTCGAATATCTACAATTTTATTGTCATAGTATTCATACACCGTTAATTTATTACCAACAAGAAGAAGTTGATAAGCGGCTATGTCCGGCAGACTGACGCGTATTTCTTTTCTGTTTTCATTAATATAGCCAAACATTTTTGCAAATTCATCTGCCAAATACCAAGCAAAATTTTGCAAATTTGTGCCTTCTATGTAACCGTACTTTTTAGCCAATAAGCTGTTTTTCATTATTTGTCGTGCAAAAACTGTTTCGATACCTTCATGATAACGAACGATTGCATCGTTTGGTGGAATAGCTTTTTGTCCCAAAACAAGATTTGTCCAAGTGCCCGAACCTGCCCCGCCTTTGCCTGTGCCATTACTCCAAGTGCCCGAACCTGTTGCGCTCTTCCAGGTGCCTGTGCCATTTCCTAAGCCAGTCCAAGTGACTATTCCTGTTCCACCCGTTCCCAAAGTAGCCACCCAAGTTCCAAAGCCTATTCCATTTCCCCAAGTTCCACTGAGACCTCCATTGTCAGTGTTCCAGGTTCCGCTATTTCCTATTTCATTTTTCCAAGAGCCTCCAGTCCAAACACCATTATTCCAAGTTCCACCTGACCAAGTTCCAATAGTCCAAACTCCGTTTATCCAAGTTTCTCCTACCCAAGTGCCGCCTACCCAAGTGCCATTTACCCAGAAGCCTCCTGTCCAAGTTCCATTGTTCCAATTTCCTCCGTCCCAAGTTCCTAGATCCCAATTTAAATCCCAACCAGGTCCAGGCAAACACAACGAGTCTGTCGGATTTGTTTCACAAAAATCAGCCGTTGGAGGAAGGATACATTTTGTTTCCGCTTTATTTAATTTTTTTGGAAAGTCACAGGTTAATTCACTTATACAACTATTATTTGGAGGGAAATAAACTGCTGGAGGATTACAAGAAGTTTTGTTAATACAATTTCCACTTCCTTTATCGTAAAATTGCAAAGGAGTGCATATCGGCGGACGGGTAGCACATGAAGGAGCTTTTGGATAAGTTAAACAATATTCAGGTGTCGGTATGGTGGCACATAGAGTGTCATCCGGATGTGTCACACAAAAATCCAATTCTGGTTCTGACGGAAAAGTACAAGTTGGATAATTAGTTGCTCCGTTTGGGCAACTGAAAGTACAAGTCGGATAATTGGTTGCGCCGTTTGAGCAACTGTCATCTCCGCCAGTTCCCCCATCTCCATCATCATCTCCAGGAAGGTTGCTGTCTGCTTTTGTCACAAAACTCAAAGAAACAGGAGAGCTATTGGAAGTCTCAGGATTATCATTATCTTTAGTTGTACAAAGTGGTGGATTGTTTGAACCTTTTACGCAGTCTTCTGCCACGGCCATGAATGAATATTTTGTGGATGGTTTTAATCCCGCTAAAGAGAAGCTGAAGTCTCCATGGAGATTATTATAACTGCCAAGGACGTGATTTTTTTCACCTACTTTTTTCCAATCTGAAAATTCTTCTGTTGATATTTCTTCTCTATATTTAAAATAAGTTTTGACAGTTTTGACAGCGCTATAAGTTCCGTTCAAAGTGGCAGAAGTAGAAGTTATACGTGTTGCATCTTTTGTTTCTATGATAGTTCGAAGAGGGCTAGTATGAAATTTTTTTACGATACTCTCTCCACCATAAGCGATGTTTTCTCTATTTGAAATTATGGCGCAATAATAATAGGTCGTGTCTGGACGTAAATTTTCTATATTTTGAGAGAAAGATTCTGAAGCGGGAGGAATACAATTAGGATATGCTCCAGACATACAAGCCTTATGATTTGTGGGTGTGGTTCCCAATATTATATCTTCTGTCGAGACCATATTTGTACCATAAATGTCATTACAATAAATAGGTGAAATATCTGCTCTGGAATATCTGAAGTAGGCAGTAAGTGGGAGTGTTGGGTTTGCAATTTTGTCGCCACCCGTCCCATGGAGTGTTGCGGAAGTCTGGGTGATGTTGTTTGCAGGTTCATCAGTTTGGATAGAAAGATTAGAGAGATTAACTTTTGAATAAGCAATAGGAGCTATCCAATCTGTAATATTTCCATCTGCTCCTATGGTGATGGTGAAAGGAATATATAAAGTTTCTAACTTTATAATTGCTTTTACGAACACATGATATGTTCCGGGCTTTGCGTTCGGAGTTACCATAGCAAAAAATGTGACTTCTTCTCCTGTTGTTTTTGTAAAAGAGCATCCGATGAGTGATTTGCAAGAACTGGAACCACTTGAAATTTTATAAGTTATCAACTTCAATTCCGATGGAGGGCTAGATAAAGAAAAAACGACATTTTCTTTTTGAGAAGAGATGGATTGGAAAGCATCTATCACTTTGAATGTTTTTGAAACTGAGTTTCTTGTTATGTCGCTTCTAGTGATTGTGGATTGATAGCTGATTATTAATTGATTGCTTGGATATAAAATTATCCCTCCATTAATTCCACCGAGAGATGCTTGGATATAAATTTGAGATGAAGGCGAATCTGGGAAACATCCAAAACTTGAGGATTGGCACAAAAGTCCAATATTTCTAAATATTGCATAACCCTCGTTGTCTATTCCCAGAAATTCTATTCCAGAAGGGAAAGTCCATTTTAAGTCTGTATTTTTTGTCACATCTGTTGCTGTGCCGTTGCGAAATTCGGTCACTTTAAATGAACGAGAATCTCCTTTCAGCCAATGATTCATATCTTTTAAAACTGGAATAGGGCCTTCTATCGAATTGGCTGTAGTGTATTCAGTTTTCATGGAGAGTTGCAAACTAACAATACCACCGAGTTGAGCTCCCGAAAAAATAGGTGTTCCCAAAAATCCGATTATGGCTGATGCAAATAAAATTTTTAAAATATTTTTTTTCATTTTTTAATAAACACCAAGTTTCTTTTCGAATACCCCATCTGTCAGAATGTATGGGAAATGATTTCTATCATCATTGATTTCATATTCCAGTGGGGTCATCAGATGTTTACCCAATGTTACTAAATCCGCTTCCAATGGAAGTAAATCTCTTAATAGTATTTGGCATCCCAAATTATAGATGGATTCAGGAGCGCCTTTACAAAATCCATTAATTCGAAGTTGGTCATTTGCTCCACTGTTTTCAATTTGGAAAGTGAGATTACTTAAGAATCCAGGACCTTGCGCTTTATCGCTTGTATCAGATTTTATTTTATTTTCTTTAAAACCACTTCCCCACGGATCTGGGATATTTGTCCCTGTTGCGATTTTATTGTAGTCATAAAGAATTGGAAATGGATAGGTCATTCTTTTAGTATTGTAAAACTGCAAAAGAAATTCACCATTTGGTTTTTGTTCTAGTTCTTTTTCACAACCATATGGTCCTTTTAGAAGATCTTTATAGATATAATTTTTTTCATCAATAATTTGTTTTGTTAGATTATCAACATTAGCTATATCATCTCCATTGACCATTTTGGAAGACATTCTTCCAAAAGCATTGATCTGCGTTTTTAATTTGTCTTCATATTCTTCTTCTGGTTTGTCAGATTTAAACTGACCATTTGAGTCTTTGTATTCCATATTTAAATTATCAATTGTTTTTTTTATTTCTGTCAGCGTGTTCACGACAACCTTAAAAGAAATGATTTCATTTTCGTTGTTTTTTAGCATCTGGTTGTACCCGTTTAATTTATTAAATTTATTGGCCGCTTCTTTAGTGACGACAGGTAACATTTCCGAGTCTGGTAAGTCTGGGTTATATATATTATTGATAAAAGCAGCATACCTATCTAATATTTGATTAAGAACAATGTCCACTGCTTCTTTACTTTGTAAATTAATTGCAGTTTGATCACTATTACTTTCAGGGTTAGGTCTATAACCGATGATTGTTTTAATAATCGCAGAATAATATTGTCTGACTTGTGTGTAGTCATCCTTTCCAGTTATAAAGTCGAAAGCGTCACCTGCCGCGTCAGTGACAAGGAGATATTCCTTAATAAAGGCTCTGGTGTTATCTTTTAAACTTTCTTTAGTTTGTGATGAAATCTCATCCATTGTTTTGGCCAATGTTTCTCTTGAATCTTCTTCCCAGCCTGGATGGGGTCCTGGAATACAGTAATCCAATTGATGAATCACTGGTATAAGTCCATAAGCGTTAGAAGAAAGCCCATCTTCTGCAAGTCTATAAATGTCACCGTCATCAGTAGAAAGAAGTTCTTTGTTTTGCAAAGCAAGTTTGTCAGAATAAGTTCTTTGTTCATCTATCAATGCTTGTGTAAGATCTGTGCGGATATTAAAATCAGGATTTGCTTGTAGCCAAGAGCTTGTAAGTTGAGTTGGGGTGAAATCATTTTCTGTTTGAGTTCTATATGAATCATCGTCACTTGAATTGTAAGATGAAGATCCGTTAAAATCTTCACTACTAAGATCAGCAAAACCTTTTTCCATAACAGAAGAAGAAAATTGAGCCAAGAGAGCGTCGAGTACAGCCGCAATAGCGTCGTTTAGATCTTTTACATTCAAATAAGAATCTTTTGTATCCTTCATTGTTTCTGTTGCAGCCGTAGCTATCATTGATCCTGGTGTAACATATTCCCATTTATTACAAACACGATTTGCATAAACATATTGCATTTCATCTGGTTTATTTTGGGGACGATTGCTCCTTTCTATTAACCCTTTCTCATGTTCTTCTCTCGTTACACCCTTTGGGTCGGCACAACGTTGATCACCCAAGAATCCATTTGCCTCTTGTAAAGCATTACGCACGTTTTGAGCTGTCGACTGGACTGTTCCCTCTAATCTTTTTTGCATTTCATTGTCAGCCATCAATTTAAAACCGAGAGGATTATTGGCTGGCACTTGGGTCATAGCCGTCCAAGCGTTCCAACCACCTTGGCTGAAATCAGCTTGAAAAGTTGAAGCAGAATATTCTGGAGTGGTATTCTGAATAAGTTCATTTAGAGAATATCTAGCATTGTCTGCGAATTTTTTATTGTAAGCCAAAGCTTGGTTTTTTATCCAGTCACTACCAAAAGGAGACCCCGAGGCAATTATTTCAGAATTGAATTGCAATATTTCATTTTTAGCGATGTCTCCAAAAAATTTCCCTGGATCTTGAATAAAAGATGGACTTCCGTCAAAACCACTATTGATCCAATTGACTGTACTAACAGTTAATTTTTGTAAAAGCATCTTGATAACAATGCGTCCGATAGCTGCGGTGCAGGTGTCGTTATCTTTTAGAGCCGATACATCTTTTTGAGTTTTATCGGTTTTTTCTTTTATATCTGTTATTTTATCTGCTGTTGCTGTTCCTTCAATGTTAACGTTAACAGAATCAATACTACTTATAGCCTGTTTTGCTTTATCCTCAAGTTTGTCCATAACTTTTCCTTTTAAGTATTCGGCTCCCGTTGAAAGTGCGGCTGATCCTAAAGTAGTTCCAATGTCTTCTCCTTTAATAGCCGAACCGAGTGTTGCCATAGCCCCAGTGAACAAAAGTTTTGTTGTCATACTTACACTAGAACATTGTGGTAAAGAAGAGAAAGAAAATTTAGAATTTACGGATATGTTTGCAGCTTCAGTTTTTTGAATAGCGCCGAAATAAGGTACTAAAACAAAACTTATAATAAGAAGTGAAGTTATTAAATTATTAAAATATTTTTTCCGCATTTTAGATTTTTTCAATTCGTAATTCGTAATTGATCATTCGTAATTTAACTTAATTATATCATTCTTTTAACAAAAAATTCTCTAAATCTGCCACTGCTTTAATTAAATCGTCGCTATATTTTTGATATTGGGAAAGTCCTGAAAGCCCGACGATAGGATCGCTTACGATTTCACTCATATTTGATACGCTTATACCGGTATTATTTGCATTATTAGCTATTTGTAAATGATATTCTGTGAGGCTTTGCGGGACGCTCACTTCCATTATTTTTTTGGCAAAATCTTGATAAGCATTTGCAATTTCAGATAGTTTACTGTATTGATCAGTGTCATTTGCCGCTCCGCTGGCAGAATTTGTGACGAGTCCTTTGCTGACAATATCTAATTCATCTCCTATCCCAGCCGATTGATAGCTTTTAAATAATTTTTTTATGCTCTCATAATATTTTTGTTTTGAGATGGAGTCATCTTCCTCGTTTATTTTTATATCCGTTTCTGTATACTGGTCAATTAAATTAGGATTCACTATTTTTTGTCCGAGAGCATTGGAAAAACTGTTGATAGTCTCATCATCAACTTGGCCGGAAGATTTCATGGCGGAATAACTAGTGAAAAATTCTCTAGCAAATTTCTCTGTCTCAGTTAATTTTGTTTCATTCACGCTTCCTTCTATTTTTAATTCTTTCTTTTTGTTTTCTATGTAAGTGGCATCTGGGGTATCATTGAAAGTTATTTTTTTATTTTTATCTGTGCCCCAAAGAGCTTCTTCCCAATCGGCTATACCGTCTCCGTCTGTATCATTTTGAATTAAATCCGCAATAGACTGATTCCCTACCTTGAGAGTGTTATTCGTTTCTTTATTTCCTGTAAAAAAACTTTCTCCGCTAGATGACATGAAGAAGATTACAAAAATTATTATTGCTAAAACAATACAGGCGCTTGTTATTAGCATAAATTTTTTACTTGGCAGATATTTTAAATATTTTTCTTTATCAAAATTCATTGTTTTTGTATTTGATTTGTATTTACTTTCTACTTTCTACTTCGATGCTGGTTTAGCTTTTACTGCTCCACTTCCACTTCCCGGATTTGATGCCGGACTAGCTGGTGCCGCTTTTGCTGCTTTTCCACTTCCCCCTCCACTAACTCCTTTGGATGTTCCGAAAAGAGTAATATTATCCAAGTTTACAATTTGTATATTGGGTGGATATCCTTTGTAAGTACATGTTATTGGTGTTTTCCCGCTATATTTTCCTAATATTAACTGACTCGCCATTGGAGTGGTTTTTGTTTTTGATATTGTTCCAGATGGTATCAGATAGCTAGTTGGAGTACCGGGAGGTGAACCAATTGGTTTAATTTCAATTGAAGTGCCTGAAACTGCGCAACTATAATTAGTGGCTTCAAGAGTTTGTATTCTTAAGGCTTTCGTATAAATAATTCTTCCTCCAAATGGTTTTGCCTTAATTATTTTTGACATAGCGTTAGTAAGACCAAAGATATTAGCAAAGATTGTATTGGCACCGAAAAACACCAAAAAAATAATTAGCAAAATAAAAATGGTGCCTTTTTTCATACATACATTATAACAATATTAAAAGGTCTGTGCT
>Ga0172379_10009191_pt1 | contig 12241 bp, 11 predicted proteins | sample GrowelOW334metaG_FD_119756 | JGI IMG/M metagenome (GOLD analysis project Ga0172379, IMG submission 119756) | Groundwater microbial communities from an aquifer near a municipal landfill in Southern Ontario, Canada - Groundwater well OW334 metaG | ecosystem: Environmental > Aquatic > Deep... | reverse complement strand
CTTCCTATTCTTGAAAGCCTCACGCAGAGGCGGCGCGAAACGAGGCGAGACGCAGAATCCGTTTCGGAGGACCAGAGAAAACAATACGACAATATCCAGAAAGCTTTGAAGATTCTGTGCAATTCGTTTTATGGAATGATGGGCTACCGGCATGCGCATTTTGCCGATTTCGCCGCCGCCGCCCGCGTAACGGCCAAGGGGCGAGATATCATGAAAACCATGATCGCCACGCTGGAGAAGACAGGCTGCCGACCGATACAGGCGGACACCGACGGCTGCTATTTCATGCTTCCCGGCAATATGCCTGAAACCGACGCGCAATTTTCATTGATTCAAACCGCTATGAAGGTGGCGCTGCCGGGTTATCTTGACGTTTCCATCGAGGGAACATGGCCGGGCATGCTCAGTCTGAAAAAGAAGAATTACGCGCTTCTCGAAAAGGACGAGTGTGTTTCCATAACCGGAGGGATACTGAAAAACAAAAGCGACGAGGGGTACGTGCGTCGCGCACTTGAGACAGCGGCGAAATGCATCCTGACGGATGACCTTTCCGGGCTGCAGGAATACATCCATTCCTTGCGCGCCGACATATCGGAGCGCAGGTTGCTTCTTTCTGATATTTGTTCCTTTGAAACAATAACCATGAACAAGAAGGAGTATCTTCAGAAGAAAGATTCCGGAACCGGGCGCAAGCAGATTTTTGAAAGAATGCTCTGGCATCAGGGCGACAGGGTGCTTTACATGGGTGGCAGGATTTCTTATTACCACCATGATAAAACCGATACCATTGACGAGTCAGGCGTGGAATTCTCGTGGTGTTTCGACCCGGAGCGCCCAGACTACGACGTCCCATATTATCTCGGAAGCCTGAACGACGCGCTTGGGCGGCTGCGGTCACTTTTTACACCGGAGCAATTCACGATGATTTTCGACAAGCCCGCTACCGAAATCACGCGACGTGTTGTGAAGAGAATCTCAGTCGGCGAGACCGTTGTGGGAAAGACTTTGAACGGCGGTCTCGAAAGATACATCGAGTTGTCAGCCGGATACAAGAAGGGAAAAGGTGTCAAAAGAAATGTCTTCGTGAAGTCGGATGACGCGGATACCGTGCGCGAGTTCCGTGAAAAATATTCAGACACCGATGTGTATTGCTCCACTTATGAATATCTCTGCGACAGTCTGCCTGCAAAGGGGCTGACTCGGTTCTGCCCAAAGAGAGGCAATTTCGTCATCGAACTCGAGTCGGAGACAGGAGAGCATGACCGGAATGTTGCAGGCGCCCTCGCCGCCGCGCGGCATTGCGCTGAAGTTATCGAGCGGTCTCTGGCGATTCCGCGCGATGCCGTATCTTACTTCTACAACGGCGGAAAAAGCTTCTACCTCTCGATTCCACAACATGTTCTTGGTGTTCCCGACTGCGTTGAACTGAACTTTATTTACGAGCGCGTCGCCCGGCGCATACGGGACAGCATGGATGAGATACATCGCGGCGCAATGGATATTAATCTGTACAACCACGACCGCCCGCTCCGCATTCCGGGGACGGCGCATCCAAAGCATGGCCTGTACAACACCCGGCTAACGCCTGATGAATTTTTCAATCTTGAGCATAAAGAGATCATTCGTCTTGCCCGGTTCCCACGCGAAGCGGCATCAGGAGAGCTTCCATTCAGCGACTCTGTTGTAACTCACGCGATAATCCATGACCTTACGAAAGACATCCCGCGAACTGAACATTATGATCCGACTTCGAAATCGCCCCGAATCAATATGCAGAAGAAAAACTGGCATAAAAACATAGCGGAATACCTCCGCGCACGGGGCGTCACCGTGACTATCCCCTGCGTGGAAACACTCGCCGCGCTGATTCAGTCGGGCGGCCACACTGGTTTCTACGGGCGTGCAAAGCTGATCACGGAGCTTCGCGCCACCGGAAAGTCCGAAGCGGACATCATCAGGTTATTCATGGACAGCCCTCATTTCATTGAGAAATATTTCGGCGATTTCGTTCTCGCTGATACTCGCCCGGAATCGGAGCGCAATGAAACAGGCTACATGTTGCGGAGGGATATCTGGGAGGACTATGAAATCATCAGTTGCGCCCACTGTCAGGAATGGTGCAGCCCCGGCGAATGCTATCGGAACATGAAGGTCTCCTTTTTCGATGAAAGCGGTTCCCCGACGTTCGGAGAATTCCGCGCGACAGCACAGGCGGACCTTGAGAGCGCTCTTTCAGAAATCATCGGTCTCGATTTCAATACAGGCGGTTTCATGAAGGTCAACATGATCGAGGCGCCGATGGCGAGCGGAAAAACCTATCAGGCGGTGAGCACTGCAATCACCCTTGCGAACAAAGAGAAAAAATCGCTGCTTCTCGCTCCGGATCACACCGTCTGCGGAGAAATGACCGCCATGTCATCCGGCATGGGACATCTTGATGCGGGCCGCAGGATTGTGCATCTCACCGGCAAAAATGAAAACTCATGCACTGATACCAGCGCAATGGTGGGTCCGTGCGCTTCATGCCGGTGCGGCGTGAAGGCATTCCAGAAAAAACACCCTGATTTTGTAGGGGAATTTCTTTCGGAACACGACGGTGTTTTCAGTCTCGATAGGATGAAATGCCTTATTGCGGCCATTAACCGAAAACTCGGCGGCAATGCTATTTGCCTTCGTACTCTTTCAATGATGCTCGCGCCGCGAGCTGAAGTCGTGTTTGCGCCTTTCATTTTCTTCATAGAAAGAAATCTCCGGGATGTATTTGAACCGCTGCCGCAATACATATTCGTGGATGAAGCCGACCTGTTCGCGGACCAGTTGATGGCGTACTGCCGCCGGTCCATTACCGTGGCGTTGCCGAGAACCGCCGCCTCCGGCTGCATGAGATTCTGCCGGAACAAGCGCTGTGAACACTGCAAACTTTCATACAGCAACTTGTTCGTGGACGGCGACATGGAACCGCGGGCGCGGGCGTCGGACAGTTCACGCTTCGATGATCCCGCCGATTTCATCGGCGCGCTTGAGGATGCGGCCCGGATGGTGCATGACGAAATCGGCCGGGGCGTCATTCGAGGAAGCATCTTTGACATGGATGCGGTATCGGAGAACATAAGACGCCTCAAAGAGTTGCTGAAACCGAAAAGCCACTATCGTAAACCGCACGAGGAATTCATAACCGTCGAGCAGCACCTGCGGCGCGAAAACAAAGCATTGTGCAATGCCGAAAACGATTTTAATATCGTCGTGGAAACCGGCCACATCTTCGGTAGCAAAGACGAGATCACGTCATACTCGGCTGTGAAGTTCAAAAAAGCGCTCCTGAAAGCTGATGCGGTCCAGTATGAAGAAAATATGCCCGAGGGCGAGGAAGATGCGGAGGAAAAATTCCGGTTCTCGGTGTCGAATATTTACGCGGACAGGGAGAAATATGCCTTCTACCGCGAAGGCGATTCCGTCTATAGAAACAACATCAACGTGTTTCTGAAATTTCTGGAGTTCTGCGAGAACGCCCCGGAGGACGGCGCGCTGCTTCGGCACATTCCGCGTAACGGAGAGAACGAGACTGCCTGCCGCATTACGTTGTCGTATCTCGACAGACAACATTTTGAAGAGATCGTTTTTCTGCTCCGCATTCACAGCGCAATAATGATGTCGGGCACATTCATAGAGCCACGCATGGCCGCCGCAGCGCTTCTTCTCGACGAGGAAGATGTCAACTATTTCAAAACATCTGTCCAGATGCATAATCTGGCAAAGCTGGTGCTGCATAATGTGAGACTCGGCAGCGCGCATGACGCGGGAAACACATGGGATAATCCGACAAAGCCAAAATCGCTCGACCATGCCGCCATATTCAACTTTTTCAATTACTGCATCCGGCTCACCGGAGGCGAGCGGCATCTCTACCTTTTCGCCAGAAATAAGAACAATGCCGGGGCGTTTTACGAGACGTACAGGCGGCACAGCGCGCGGATGCTATTTAAAGCGCAGCGGGTGGACACCAACAATAATCTGATCAGCGTATTGGATGACGATCCCCTGTTGCGTTCGGGTTCGGATGATGAAACACAGCCACACCTAGACTGCCAGAGCCGCATGATTATCGACAATTACCGGTCATCGCGGGCGCGCGGGAAAAACCTGCCGGGTTTTCAGTTGTCTGTCTCTGACGGCAACGGGCACGCGAACTTTGAGAGCTTTTTCGACTACGTCGCGGCAATCAACAAGGCAACCGGCATGACAATCACACTCGGCGAATTCCTTAACTACAACCGCAATCGCGCCGTGTGCCAGGCCATGCTGCGAACGCCCCGAAACGACCTGCACAAGCACCTGATCGTTTACAACGGTGACATGACGGAATTCGACGTGCCTAAATACCTGCGAAACAGGATGGTGCGCGCCGAAGATTTGTACGCGGACTTTGCTGATGGCGATAGGAAAAACCGCTTCCAGGAGCTGGCCGGAGAGTTTGGACCCGCCTCGCATCAGGAGAGCCAGATGCTCATGCTCGCGGAATATTTCCGGGAAATGATATCCGCAGGGTCCGCGACGGCAACAGCATCCGCGCCTGCGGATTCGGGTGCAGCGAATAACAATTTAAAAAACGATGCTTTTGACTCCATCCGTGAAGCGGCGCGCATTTGTCCGGCATACTCGGACACGATAATGGAGGGTATCGCGCGCGCGATTGAGAGAAACGGTGTTGTGACTTCCGGGGATGTTTGCGGCAGAAAGCAGGACTGGTTTGCCATCCTGAACCACCTCGTGGAAATCGGCCTGCTGGCGAAATCCAAACGGGGGCGCGGAACGGTATTCATAATGGCCGGGCAACCGGTTCCCGAAATGGGGGGAAATCCGAATGAGTAAGCATTTTCAATGTTGCGGGAACCACTTAAAAACTCTCTCCCAACTGGTTCCCAAAACGCGACCTTTCTTAACTATATATTCAGAAAGGTTTCATTTTGGGAACCACTTCCCGCGCATTATTGAGCATTATAAAGAACTTTTGCAACACGGCAGTTTTGTGTATGACCAGACACACGATTGTCTGGGGCCATGCGCTTTTAAGGCCATTCACCGGCAAACGTGAATGTCGTTTTTATCGTTGTTGGCTGGTGCGGTTGCGTTTCGCAACGGCCCTGAAATCCAAAATCGGAGGTGCTTTTATGTCAGTGGAAGTTTTTGACAAATCACTCATCGGAAGGTCAACCGTGCTGATCGGTTTCACGCTGATCAGCATCATCAGAAAGGGCGACGATTATTTCATCGATTCGCGGCTTTTCGACGAGGACAGGCCGCAGCCGCTTAACGCGACGATGAAAGCGGACAAGCAGCGGTTTCGGAAAATAATCAAATGGTTTCCGGCCGTCTGCAGGAACCTGATCGAGAAAACCGTGATCGAGAACAGGGATGCTCTTTTCATCGATCCTGCCGTCATGAACATGGAAATTACCGGTGTCGCCGGGAAAATCGTATGGTCTGATGAAGTCCAGCGGTGTGTATTGAAAGTGGAGAGAATCCTTTGCGATATGGCGGCGGCGCCCTCGAGATAAAAACGATTCTGATTAAGGAGTAAATAAAAATGAAGAAAACACCTAAGAATTCTGTCAGAGAGAAAGAAAACGTAGTTTATATCTCAAGCACGGAAGGTCTCGGGGCCGTATTGGCTCCGGGTTCATTCGCGGACATTAATGTTTATGACGCGATCCCGGGTTCATGGGAAGAAAAGGCCGCGCAAGCGTGGCATTATTACAAGTATGAGCCTATCGTGAACAATATCATCAACACTTGGCGCACATTCGCGCTCGGCGATTCTGTAAGGTTCGTATGCGACAATGTGGATTTGACTGCCGAAGTCCGCAAATTCGCGGAGCGTGTGAATCTGAACACGCTTTTGAAAGACAGCATCATCAATCTGCTGGTGACGGGAGACGCCATCTGCTGGAAGGGTTACAACAGCGATGGCACGGATTTCGACGAAATCGTATGCGTGAACCCAATCTCCGTCCAAGTAAGATACGAGGGCCGCAAATTGGCAGAGGCAACACAATTCAAAAACGCCGCTTACAAGGAAGATTCGATTCCCCTGCCGTTGAGCCGCGTGCTTCATCTTCGATGGAATGTCACGTCGGATTCGCCCCGCGGAAATTCGATGGTGCTGTCGGCGTTCCATGACATCGAGCTTTTGCACGATTACCGTAAAGTCCAGGAAGCAATAGCCAAAGGTTGGAAAACACCGCTACGGCTTGTGCAGGTCGGTGGTGTTTTCGGAGACAAGGTAATAATGCCGGACGATCATATGCTCAGGGCCGTCCGCGACATGCTGAACAGGGTTGAACTGAAAAACGGCACGGTTATCCCGCCTTATATCAAAGTCAGCACTTTCGGCGCTCGGGGTGACATCGGCAACATCGAGGAGAAAATCAGGGAAGTGCGAAGCAATGTCATGGTGGCGCTGGGGATCAGTCAGAGCCTCGTTACCGGCGTGAGCGCAAACTTTACAAACACAACTCTTGCATGGCGCAAGACTGTCATCATGCTCAAGGAAATAAGGCAAATGGCGCGGGAAATCTTGAACTGGGTGTTCTCCGACTGGCTTTCAATGAAAGCCCGTGAAGACAACAGTATCCATTACATCTTCGATGATTTTGGATTGACGAACGATATTGATATAAAAAAGCTGGAGCTTGCGCTTCTCGACAGAAAGATAATATCACGAGAGACGTTCATGCAGAAAATGGGACTGGACCCTGACATGGAAAACGCGATGATAAAAAAGGAAGCGGAAGAGGACTTGCATTTTGATAATGCTGACGTTCTATTGATGCTATATGAAAACGGCATAATTTCGGCTGAAGCAGTGCGGCGGCGGGTGGGTTTGAATGAAAAAGCCGGGACCACTATAAAAACAAAAGAGGAATAGATGTTGCGGCAAGTTACTGGGAAAGGTCGGCCATCCCAAAAAAATCCGACACCCCTCCCGCGCGAAAAACAGGTAGGGTGCGACGCCCTGCATTTATGCGTCGAGCTTTGAAATTTCATTTTTCAAAAGGGATGAAAATGTTTTTTTCGTCACAATAATGTTTGTATCGTCGCAACCCCTGGCGGCGTCATTTTCCGTCGCAGGGCGTCATCCAAACCTTGGCGTGATCGAAACGTCGCATCATTTCAGCGGCTTCCTTGAGGGTTTTCCCGTCATAGAGCCTGATGTCGGAGACACCGCCCACGGCCTGATACAGAAGAGATAATGTGTTGACCGCCTTCCAGAACTGTTCAGGTGGTGCTTCTTTCATTTCCATTATATTGAGTTTACGGTTACAGGTTTTGTCCGGGCCGATTTCGCCCTCGTACATCACGGCGCTGATGTTTCCGGATTTCAGTCGCTTGGAAATGACGCGCCTGACATGGTTGTTGCCGGTAATCGAGAAATCCACGATGGCGAACAGGCACTCATCCGGCTCATTGATAACTATGAGCGGATTAAGCCGCTCGATGTCGTGATCTAACTTGCTGTCCTGCTGTTTCTTCTTTTTCTTTTTCATTCCGTCTCCTCTTCGTCTACGTGGTCGAATTCCGGCATGTACTCTGCGATGCCTGCCTTTTCTTTCATCATGTTGAGCCACTCGAGGCGCGTGAGTTTCGCCGCTCGGCGGATGTCATCTCCTGTCAGAAGACCAAGTCGTTTGAAGTGTCCCATCACTTCGAATGCGTTGGTGTTTTCAATGTAATCCACGATCTTCTTTCGCGGGTCTCTCAATTTTCGCGCCTCCGTTCCATAATCATGCGCGCCTGATAGGATGTGCCGCGTTATGTCTGGAGAGGTCGACTAACCCCTCGAAGGTGGTGCCGGAGTCGAAACACGCTGGGCATATCGGCATATCAACTATATTTCCATCGTGTTCGATTCTCAAAAAGAAACCTCCTGTCTCAAATTCCCGTGTACAGAACGAGCAGGTGAATCGGTTTGAATACGGATTCTTTCCGAGCTTCACTCTGATTTTCATTTCTGTTCCTTTCTTGCCAGGCCTGTCCGCGACAGTTCATTTATCAGCGCCCGTGCTCTTTCGTTTTCCGTTTTGCCGGACACATCGAGTCCCACTCCGAAAAAGCACCATGCGTTCCGGACAACCATTTCCATGTAGGCTTCCGCCGTTTTGAATTCTGTGAACATCGATGCGCCCTTCATTTTCTCGACAACGCCGAGAGACGTGCGTGCCTCGAACGATTCTCCATCCTTCAAGGTTATTTTCATTTTCCGCAACGCTCCTTATGCTGACTGTCGGCGCGCCGGGTTTTTCCACGCGCTGTCACCCTGCAGCCGCGTGAGCAGGTGCATCCGCACGTTGTGGTGTTCCGGGCCGTGCAGTCCGAGCCCGTGGCTGATGAATACCCGGAAATCGAATTTGCCGCTGCCCGCTTCGTAGTTCCGCTTCTTGGCGCTTGCAGCCTTTGTGTTTATCGCTTTTGCCGTCAGCGCCATGCAGAAAACAATCCACGCTCTCAATTCTCCTGCGTGAATCCGGTTGTTTGCGAATTGAAAAAGCCGAAATTCCACAGCGTCGCGATAGAGAAGGCCGTTCAAATTTAGCGCAGCATATCTGGAGTCGTGTTGGCGAGACGGCGTCGCGTTGAATCTGCCGTACCACCACTTGTTGAGTTCATTCATATCGCCCGGTTTACGCATCGCGATCTTCTGCGCGAATTCGCCACGCATCTTTTTCGCATACCGCTCCATCCGTTCCTTTGTGACTCCGAATGCGGCAAAGATAAGGTCTTCATGTTTGCAGAATATTCTCGCGAGGTTGGTGGCGGCTCGCGCATTGAGATCGGGATGCGACACGTGGATATGTACCGCTGTTTTATCGTCCACTCGTGTCCCGGCTCGGCGCACCGCTCGAACAACTTCCTGTAATTCAGGTAAATCTTCAAACGAAAGTATCGGTGTGTTGATTTCCGCGCGAAGATGCTGCGACACGTTTATGAGAGAGGCATCCGAAACAACCCGCCACATACGGCCTCTGGCGTCAACGAGTTCATGTGTGTCGAGATCGGATGACGGAACGCGGACGATTTCGCCGCCGCCGACAACGCTTCGAATAGATTCCGCCACCTGCATCCGGGTGCGCCCTATAAGCTCTATCTCCACGCCGATCTTCACTTCCTTGTAATCCACTTCCATGCGGCTCTCCTTTCCTATGTAAACGTCCGTTTATTTGCGAGCCTTTTCAAGGCCTCACCAGTAGGCAACATCGGTGCGGATAAGTCAAGTCGTAATCCACATTAAAGTGGCATTTGGAGACAGATAAATATCTGCAATCTTTTTTTCAAAATTGGCTTGGCTTATTTCGATTGTCACCGCACCCTTGTGACTGCGTTACAACGGAAACGGAGGCGAAGAAACATGAAAAGAATCATCGGACGCAAAGCGCGGTACACAGGCAAAGAGCAGAACCTCGATAAGGTCGTAATCGTTGCAGCCATGATTTCGCGGGGCGCTAAGGACCCGGATGAGCATCTGTACTTGGATAACGACAAGGACATCGCTGCTGCCGGGGGCGTCGCGCCCACGGATCGTGTTGAGGTCAGACCGATCCATCCGGACGGAAGAGTCAGTTGGATCACCTGCGACCCGCTTTACCGAGATTTGCGCTTCATTGATTGACTCTTTTTCAAAGAGAAAAACGCCCCAGTGAAAGAAAGGAGGTGACCATCTTGCCGAAACCCACCATAGAGACCGCCCGCGAAACCATGAGAAGTCTCGGAATGCATCCGGACCGGTGGGGTCATTATCAGGTCGGCGAATACCGGTTCAAGTTTCAGAAGCAGAGCATACGCATCGAGAAATGTTTCCGGTATGAGTCCGGCGGCCGCGGGCGCATTCACACGCGCTCTTATTTTTACTCCCGGCTTGCCCCGGGCCAGCTCGAAGGAATCGTCAAATTTCTAACCAACAAAGGAGGCCATGCACATGGCAACGAAAAAAGCGAAGGAAATCACGTTTGAAAAGGCAGTACCCGCATTCCTGCAGTATCTGAAAGACGAGGGCAAGAACGAGCGCACGGTCGAGGTGTACGGACGGTGCCTCGATAATGTCACCGCCTACTTCGGCGCGGACAAGCCGCTTGAAAAACTCACTCCGGCAACCATAGGGACATTCTTCAAATCCGACGCGCTCCTCAAAAAGCCGAACGGCAAGGCGAAGAGCGAAATTACGGTCGTCCAAAACAAGAGGGTTTTTCGCATGATGCTCGTCTGGGCGCAGGAGAAGGGATACCTCTCGGAAGTCCCGCTTCCGAAATCCGAGATGAAGGGAGACAAAAAGAAAGATGGAAACAACACCGGCGACAACGAGCCCACTGACACTGCGCAGGGCAATTGAGCTTTTTGAAACCAAGCTCCGCGCGGATGGGCGGTCGCCGCACACGGTGTCGTCTTATCTCCGGGACCTCGGGCAGATGGAACGGTTCTTTGCATACCGCGCCGTCTGCCCGGCAATTTCCGGCATTACGCCCGAGGCGCTGAGCGACTTCCTCGTCTCGCCGCTCGCCGTCCAGACGCCGGACGGAAAACCCAAGGCGAAGATTACGGTCAATCGCGCCAAGTGCGCACTCCGAGCGTTTTTTTCATGGCTTTATGCAAACGACCACATCGGGGCGAATCTTGCGGCAGGTTTGAAAATAACGCGCACGGAACGCAAACCTCCGACGTATCTCACCGAGGCGGAAGCGAAGCGGCTGCTGAAGACCATCCAGACACGCACCGGTGGTATCGCACGGCGCGACACCGCCATTTTCGACCTGTTTCTAAAAACCGGCATCAGGCTGCAGGAACTCGTGAATCTGGACGTGGATGACATCCGACTTGACGAGAAGCGGCTCATCGTCCGGCACAGCAAGGGCGACCGGCAGGTGGCTAAATTCCTGAACACTCCCCTCCGGCAGACGATGAAAAGATATCTGGCAGAAAGAAAGAAGGCGCCTGCCGATTCCACGGCGCTGTTCCTCAGCAACCGGAACGAGCGGATTTCGCCGCGCCAGATCGCGTTCCGGCTGGATTACTGGTTGAGGGAATCGGGCATCAACAAAAAGCTCTCACCGCACGGGCTGCGGCACACTTTCGCCACGAGCCTGTTCGCAAAATGCAATGACCTGCTCGTCGTGCAACGGGCGCTTGACCACAAGAACCTTGAAACCACGCAGATTTACACCCACATCAGCGACGAGCGGTTCCAGGAAGCGTTGGAATGCTTATGAAAGGAGCGCCGCATGGAATCCTCGGATAACATTTCATACGAACTTGCCGTCGCCGCCAGAGACCTTGCAAAACGGTTCCTCTACAGGTATGTCGAGCGCGGCGATTCTTTCGAGAGCTTGAAGGCGTCCCACATGGGGATGGGATGTATGAAAGAGTCGGTCTGTATCGGCGGCTGGATGGACGGCAAAGCATGGACGACCGATTACATCCTTGTGTCGAAAGTGGACGGGCACACCGTCAATCTTCGTTTCAAACTCCGTGATATCTATCGGGAAATCGAAGGGGGGATAAAGACCGCCGAGGCACTGGAGGACTTCAAACTGGAACCCGGATAGCACCCGGAGCGCACCCGCCGCCCGCCAGAATCGAGACCGCGCCCCGGTCTCTTTTTTGTTGGGAAAAACAGGCGTCCAGACATTTCCACTTTGAAACGTTTCAAGTGACATGAAATTAATTTCATGTTCCCAACCGCCCCAAAACGACAAAACCGTCGCCAACGGTAATCGGAACCGGTCATTCCACACCGCTCATTCACACTGGTGTGAATGCCATTGAAACCGGTGTGAATCCCTGTTGAAACACGTTAAAACCCTATTGAAAACCGTTCGTGTGAAATTCAGTAAAAAACACCCTGTTTTTGCCCTCCGATGAGCCTCAAAAACCGCTTCCCGGCCACGTCCAAACGACCCTTTTCGGCGGCTGCGACCAGCTTCAAAAACCGCCGTTTCACTTGAAACGTTTCAAGTGGGGGTCTGCCGAGCCGCCGCGCCAATAAAACAAAATCACAAGTATTCATGGGCCTTTTTATATTTCTGGAACTTCCGATAATGCGTATTATCCGCAGTTATGGCACATCGCAAGGTTCAAAAAGCTTGAGTCTGTCGCGCTTTTTGTGTACCCGGCTACCACCTCAGACCGTATTATCTGAAGTTCTTTTTTCGTTTTTCGGCACACAGCGCCGGGTTCTCGCGCCCCGCGCCGTTGG
>Ga0172379_10009190_pt1 | contig 12242 bp, 13 predicted proteins | sample GrowelOW334metaG_FD_119756 | JGI IMG/M metagenome (GOLD analysis project Ga0172379, IMG submission 119756) | Groundwater microbial communities from an aquifer near a municipal landfill in Southern Ontario, Canada - Groundwater well OW334 metaG | ecosystem: Environmental > Aquatic > Deep... | reverse complement strand
TTGCCGGCTTTTCTTTTGTTTCAAATACCTTTCAATCCTTTGCCTCTCATAGAGGCAAAAATGTTGGAATTTGCTCATACAATTTCATTGTACAAGCGGTCGGATTCAAAGGTAAATCTGCGATGCACATTGCAAACGAAACGAATCATGACACACGGGTAACGCCGGAGAGTTTTTTCCGGTTGCTGGTCGCCGAACGGCAAGGTATCGCATTAATGACAAGCGGTCGTCCAAGTCCAAGCGATATGGCGACGGCAATGATAATTGCGGCCTGTATTGAAGGATTTGACGCGCTAACGAGAAAACCAAACGAATCGCCGAGCAAATTCCTTTGTTCAAACAACAAAACCGGCGATCTGGCGGATTACATATTGAACGATGGCGGCGAATCTGGAACATTCGAGATTGCGACGAACGGATTGGCGGAAAAGTTTAATTTTAAAAAAATAAAAAAAGATTTAAGAAAAACAAACACTTTGGAAGCGATAATTCTGGAAATTAACGCGGATGCGATTCCGGCAGGATTATACTCAATCAAAACCGCTTTTTATGTGGCAACAACCACAATCCGAAGAAAAGTGATTGCGGATAGCCGGGCAAGGCCGTTCCAAAGCGGCGATAAATCAGATATTCCGGAAATCAATTCCGCAATGAGCGAAATCTCTGCAGTGCGCACCGCCTCAATGAACATGAAGATAGATGAAGGCGTACGAGAAGCAATGCAGAGATTGTATGAGAAGATGCTGGCATTTTATGATCCGACAACTACATCGTCGGCGGTATGGACTTCATTGGAGAAAGAATGTTCGCTGGCGGATATCGCCAAAATTATGTTGGCCAGTCCATTGGTGTGATTAGGGCAATGGCAAACGCTTGCGCCTTTTTTTTACACATTACGATTTGGAAATTATACCTTTACGCAAGATGTATATACATTGAATATACAACAAAATTCCGCTTGCGCGGATTTTTTGCATTTGCTCATCGCTCAATTCTCATTAACTATTTTTTCGCTTCCTTGTGTTTGGTGTGTTTGCGTTCGGTTTTGCAGAATTTCACCAATTCCAGCTTGCCTTCCATCGTTTTGGACTTGTGGCTGCGGTAATTGATGCTTTTGCAACCCGTGCACTGCATTTTCACATAAGGTTTCTTTTTTGTCGCCATATTATTGCACTCATGATTTATGATTTAAGATTTATGATTTATGAATTTGAATTCATTCTTAAATCTTGAATCTTAAATCTTATATCTTGAATTTGTGAGCCCGAGAGTGGAGTCGGACCACCGACCTACTCCTTACCATGGAGTTGCTCTGCCTCTGAGCTACCCGGGCGATGAATAGCCGATAAGTGATGAGTTGATGAGTGATGAGTGATGAGTAAAATTCGCATTTTCTCATTACTCATAGGCGCAGAGCGCCGTACTCATCGCTAATTTGCTACTCTTGTGGGCTGGAAGGGATTTGCACCCCTGAAGGCGTAAGCCACCGCGTTTACAGCGCGGTCCATTTGACTGCTTTGGTACCAACCCGGAGGATAGTTGATGAGCTGGGAGTTGATGAGCTTTGAGAAAATGCAAAAAATTCCTTTTGCGTCGCTCATTACTCATTTACTTAACTCTCATTAACTATCCCATTATAGCGGTTTTCAATAAAAAAACAAGGATATATTTTCGAACACAAACTTAGGCTATTTTTACAACTTTCCTTTATCAACTTTGATATTGACTTTATTAAATATTTATGATATAAAAACATTGTGATAGATTATGGTAAGGGCTGAAGGATGGGATAGGTCCGGGTTGGACGTCATCGTTGAGACTTGTGAACACTTGAGATTGAGCGGCATCGATTTGCTGCCCTATAAACACGTCAGGGTCTGGCACGTCATCCGTGCCGCAAACAAGATTGCCTCAAATCCCCGGCTTCTGAAAGCGCTTCCTCACAAAAGAAGGATTCTTGTTCCTGAGTGGGAAATCGATTACACTCTCACCCGAGGAGACATGATCGCTTCTTTCTGGGAAGCCTATCGCCGTAAATCGTTGAGATAAGGCCACATGTTCCCCAATCTTTTTTGGGAATGGATATATGGCTTCTGTATTTTTAAATTACCTGACCGTGTTCCTGACGCCATGCGTCTATTTTTTTTGGATCCCCGCACAATAGTTCTTTGGGTACTTTCCAGCCAATTCCTTTTTTTGGAGAATAGATTTCCGGGCGGGTATATTGGGCAGATTCGAAAAAGCCGTCTTTGCCGCTCCGCAATTTCAAAAATTCGGGTTTGCCGATCACGCCCGGAATCAAACGGCTCACCGCCTCGGTGATGACCATCGCGGCGAGCTCCCCGCCCATCAGGTCGTAATCGCCGATACTGACTTCCATTGTGGCGATATTCTTGGCCACGCGGTCATCCACGCCTTCGTAGCGGCCGCAAATAAAAACGATTTGCTTCATCTTTGCCAGCTTTTGCGCCATTTTCTGGTTGAACATTTTCCCGCGCGGCGTGAGCATGATTATCGCGGCATCCTTTTTTTGCGGTTTTAATTTCTTCCCGGTTATTTTCAATTTGGCAACCGAAGCAATCGCTTTGTGCCAGACATCAACCTTCATCACCATGCCAAAACCGCCGCCGTACGGGCTGTCATCGACCTTATGATGGCGGCCGGCCGCGAAATCGCGCAGATTGTGGCACCGCACCCGCAAAAGTTTCTTTTCGATCGCCTTCTTGAACAAAGACTCCTCAAAATAAGGCCTTACAATGTCAGGAAAAATTGTGATGAAATCAAAGACTATCATAAATGTATATCCAAAACTTAAATTTTCAAAAGAAAGCCCCTGCTTTTAGTTCAGGGGTTTTCTTCCAATTTTTTAAGATTAGAACTTCAGATCGTCGACATCGTCATTCGCGGCGGCTGGTTTTTCTTCAGTCGCGCGCGGCGCTCTCCGGCCACCCTCGGGTTCCTCGATCTTGAGGTTCACGCGAGCGTGGTTTTTAAGCCCGATGATCCTTACCAAATTCCTGATCGCCCGGGCGGTGCTTCCGCTGCGGCCGATTATCTGGCCCATATCCTCGGCATTGACTTTCAGGGAAAGCAATACTCCCATCTCGTCAACCGTGCGGTTGACGATAACGTCATCCGGGTGATCGACCAATGATTTGATCAAAAATTCAAGAAACTCGTGGTCAACTGTTTTTTTCTCCATACTGTTCTTATTAGATCTGCTGATCAAATATTTCCTACTGCAATTTCCATATTTCGGCTACGCCGAATTCATCACTCGTCGACAGACTTTAGTTTTAAGTATGCCTCCTCGTTCTTCATTCGGCTCGCTCGAAATCTGAAAATTTCGCTACGAAAATATTTGATCAGCAGATCTATTCAATCATTCGAAAATTAGCACTTCGACCTTTCAGATGCAGCTTCTATAATACAGTATATCCAATTGAAAACTTCCATGTCAACACTGGGGAAAACTATTTCGCGGCTGCCGGCGCGGCACCTTCCTTTTTCTTGGGTTGCGCGTGCACCGCGATCTTTTTCCCTTCGATGATCTTTTGGGCGACCAGGATATTGTTCACAGTCGGCGAAGGCTGCGCGCCTTTCGATATCCAGTAAACAATCCGGTCTTTGTCCAGCTTGGTTTGTTTGGTAACGCGGTTTATCGAACCGACATCTTCGCGGAATTTTCCCGCGGCGGCCGACACCCTTTTATCAACCACCACGATCTTGAAAGACGGTTGGTTGGTTTTTCCGATACGATGCAATCTGATAGTAAGCATAGTTGAATTTAATCTTTATTTACAATGAATTATATTATACACACTTTTGTACATTTTGCAACACAACGTTAATTTTCAATTTTTAATTTCTAATTTTCAATGAATGTTCCAATTTCCAATGTTTCAAACAAAACTCGGGTTCGCATTTCGTTTGATCCATTGAAAATTTAATGGAAATTGAAAATTGCGCGACGCGCGTCAGGACCAGCCTTTGGCTTCCAACGCCTTCTTGGCGGTTTCTTCCTCGGCTTCCTGCTTGGAATATCCGCCTCCTTTCGCGATGAGCTTATCTCCCAGGTAAACGCCCACCAGAAAATACTTGGCATGATCAGGCCCCTGCTCATCCAATACTTGGTAGGTCGGGGTTACCTTGGCCTTTTCCTGCGCCACCTCCTGGAAACGCGACTTCGCATCCCGGTAAAGCTCGTCCCGGATGATCTTGGGAAGCTCCAACAACAGGTTGTCGGTTATGAAACCGCGGCACGCTTCATAGCCCTGATCAAGGTACAAACTGCCGATAAACGCCTCAAAAGTGTTTGCCAGGATATATTGCCGCGATTTTCCATCTTCCTTGGACTCTCCCTTGGAGAGAAGGAGAAAATCGCCGAAACCCATCTTTGATGCCGCGGCCGATATCATCTTGGTATTAACAAGCGCCGCGCGCCAGCTGGTAAGCTTTCCCTCCGATTCCCCCGGATACTTGGCATATAAATACTGCGTCGCCACCAGCTCAAGAACCGCGTCTCCCAAAAATTCCAGCCGTTCGTTATTGCCCAGCTCCATCTGGGGATTCTCGTTCAAATATGACCGATGGATAAAGGCTTGTGTCAGCAATTCCTTGTTGCGGAACACAATGTTCAATTTTTTCTCCAAAACGCTAAAATCCTTCATGGTTAATTGGTCTCTTTATCGGTCTCAACGGCGTTTACGGACGGTTTCTTGGAATCAACTTCGGCGTTATCATCGGTTTTCCCGAAATTCGGATCCTGCGACAGCATTTCTTTGTATATAGTGCCCAAAACTCCGTTTACAAACTTTCCCGAACTCTCCCCGCCAAAATTCTTAGCCAATTCAATCGCCTCGTTAATCGCGACTTTGGGCGGCACGGCTTTCTTATCCTCGTATAAAAGTTCGTATAACCCCAAGCGCAATATGTTGCGGTCAACAACGCTGATCTGGCTGATCGGCCATTGCGGCGCGGCTTTTTCGATAATCGCATCGATACCGGCCATCTTGCCAACAACTCCGGCAGTCAGATCCCTGGCAAAACCTTTCTCCTCCAAACCAGGCCCGAATTCATCCAGATTCCTCTGGAGGATTCCCGCCAGATCACCGCTCATACCGTAAAAATCCCATTCAAAAAGGGATTGCATGACGATAGACCGTGTAAGGTGCCTTGATGCCATTTAAAAACCCGAGAATTGAGAATGAAGAATTAAGAATTTAGAATGCGCTCCATTCTTAATTCCTGATTCTTTATTCTATATTCTGTTTATTTAGCTGCGGATTCCGCGGCCGCTTTGGCTTCCGCTTGCGCCATTTCCATCTCTTTTGCCCGGCGCGCCCTGCGATCAAGCTTGGATAAAACATCGATCGCCTCTTTGCCTTTGTAAAAACCGCAAGCAGGGCATGCGATATGGGATTTCACCGGCTTGCCGCATTTCGCACAAACGATCAAATTCGGCTGTTTCAAAAATAAATGCATCCGGCGCTGGTTCCGGCTTCCGCTTGTGTGTCTTTTCTTTGGTACGCCACCCATGGTAGTAGTTAGTGAGTAATGAGCGGATGAGCCTTGAGGTCAACTCAAAATTCTATCCACCAAACCCAATTTATCGATAATGAGTTGGTTGATTTTAAGATTAACTCAAAATTCGCCAAAAACTCATTTTTGATTATGCCTGTCCTTTATAGCACAAACTCCAAAATTATTCAAATCCTGCCCGCCGCCTGCTGGCGCTGGGCACTGCGCTCGCCTTCGCTCGCTTGCTGCCCGCCGCCTGCTGGCGCCCGCCTTCTGCCGCGCCCAGCCTAAATTTTACTCGCCCACAAGGATAACCCCGCTGAATGTCTCCTTGTCGTCGCCAGCGACATTGGAATAATAGGTATAATTGCTCGCGATGGCAGGCAAATTCTCCAACACCACCGTCCTTACCTCGCCAGGGGCGATCGCCCCGGAGTCGATCATTAATCCGTCGATAACAAACGAATGAGGATTAACCCCCTTATTCTCTATTTCCAGCATTTTTGAACCGCCAAGGAAGATATTTAATTCTGTCTGGGCGTATCCCGCGTCATCCATAACCACGCTTACGGCGGCGCTGTTCAATTCTCCTTCGAAAGACGAGGGAAACAATTCTCCTGATGCGCCCATTGCGTTTTGGGCCGCCGCCGGCATGTTTGCGCAATCGCATTTGTTCTGCACCGACGACGATATCGACGCCAACGCGCCCCGGCTTCCGCCCGAGATATTTGCCAAAAGGAGAAGCCCGACTGTGTATATCAGTGCGAAAACAGCGCAGAAATTGACAAACAAGCTCATCGAAGCTGCTTTATCGATTTTTTTTGTTTTTGAACTGGTCATTTTTTTATTGTTTTTTTAATCTAATTTACATTTTCCAAATGTATTTCGCCTCCCGCGGTACGAACCCGCGGGCGGCGGAGGCAAAGGATGCTTCCTTGAAGCACATTCATGCTTTCGGAGTACCTTCCGACAAAAATAATTTTTCGGCGGGAACGGAATTGATATTCCTTCAAGGAATCCTCATTCCGTCGGTTCCCCGGGCAAGCCCGGGGTCTACCTCGGAATAAAATTTCAAATTGAAAAAACCTATCCTATTATTATATTATAGCTTTTTTATTTATATCGGCGCAAGGAGCAAAGCTCATGCGATGCGCCGGGCTCGCGCCAAAATTCCTCAACGCGGCAAAATGCTGCTTTGTCGGATAACCCTTATGGCGCGAAAAACCATACTGCGGATACTTTTTATCAAGTTTGGCCATATAACGGTCGCGCGACACTTTGGCAATTATGCTGGCCGCGGATATCGAAAACACTTTTGCGTCGCCGGCAACAACAGATGTTTGATCTTCCGGAATATTAACGGGAAAATTGCCGTCGATCAGGCAATATATCAGCTTTCCCGCAATCAGGGCAGGATGGCGCTCTTTCATATTCAAAAACGCTTTAGACATCGCCATTTTCGAAGCTTCCAGGATGTTGACTTTATCGATGATTCTTTCCGAAACCAGCGCGCTTCCCCAGGCAATATTTCCGCTGGCCGTAATTATTTCAAAAATTTCCTCGCGTTTGCTCTCCGAAAGTTTTTTTGAATCTTTCACGGCTCCGATGAGATATTCCATATCGCCGCCGCGCACTTTCAAGTCAATGACCGCGACCGCTCCAGCGGCTACCGGACCGGCCAGCGGGCCGCGCCCCGCCTCGTCTATGCCGACAATCAGGTCAAATCCCCGGCGGCGGTATTGGTTTTCGTATGGAAATATTTTTTTCACCGATCAATATCTTCGGCAGGATTTCAATTTGCCGCGGATTTCATTATACTCATAGTATAGATTACCTGCGCGTATTTGCGTAATTTTATAATGGAGGAATTTATAATCGCCGGGCGTCCGGTTGCCATTCTTAGCAAAGAGGATATCGACCATGAAATCGATAAAGCTACCCTTGACCGGAGGGAAGCTGATTTCCGCGGCAAAAACCTGAAATTCCTGTCTTTGGCGGAAAAAAATCTTGACTACGGTTTGAATCTGGAAAACAGCTGGATCTCGGGCAATGTCTTTCTGGCCAGCACCACGGTAAATGGCAGCATCAATTTATCTAACGCCGTCGTTGACGGATCATTCTTTTTCGGGCGCGGCAAATTAATGGGCGACCTTATCCTTGAACGGGCCAAAATAGGACAAACGGTGAATATGGTTGGCCTGAATGTAACCGGCTCCCTTCTCTTCAGTGAAGCGCGCGTCAACGGGTTTATCAGCCTGGCTAAAGCAGTTATTTTGGGCGATGTCGATTTCCGGCGGGTCGAGGTTTATGATTATATGAAAGATGAATTGACAGTAAAAGGCGACGTTTACCTGAAGAGCGCCCAAATAAACGGTTTTTTTGACATCAGCAACGCGGCAATAAGCGGAATGGTCAGTCTTGAAAGCGCGCTTATACGCAGAAGTTTGCTGGCGAAGGATTCAAATATCAGAGACACGTTTACGCTTAAAAATTCTCTCTACAGTAAAGAATTCTCCGATTTCAGCGGTATTGATCCGACAAAGATCCTCCAGTAAAAGAAACTTAAAGTTTAAAGCGAAAAGCAGAAAACATCAATTCGTATTTTTACTTTACGCTTTTAGCTTTACGCTTTACGCTATTCGTATGAAGAAATTCACCCACTTACACGTCCATTCGCACTACAGCCTGCTCGACGGTCTGGCGCAAATCGACCCGCTTTTAGACAAAGTGAAGGCTTTGGGCATGGATTCATGCGCAATCACCGACCACGGCAATATGTACGGCGCAGTGGAATTCTATAAAAAAGCCAAAGCGCGCGGCATCAAACCGATCATCGGCTGCGAAGTTTATGTCGCCCACGAAGGCCGGACCCAAAAAAGGCCCGGCGTGGATGATGTCCGCTACCATCTCGTGCTGTTGGTGAAAAACGATTTGGGCTACCGCAATCTGGTCAAACTGGTCACCAAAGCCCATTTGGAAGGTTTTTACTATAAACCCCGCGTGGACGAAGAGCTGCTGGCACTTTACGGCCAGGGATTGGTCGCGATGTCGGCTTGCATTCAAGGAAAAATTCCCCGGCTGATAATCTCCAAAAAAAACGACGAGGCGGAAGCAACCGCGCGGCGCTATATGGAATATTTCGGAAAAGAAAACTTCTTTTTGGAGTTGCAAAACCATCCCAATATTCCCGAACAAAAAATTGCCAACGAGGGCCAGATCGAACTGGCAAAAAAACTTGGCTTGGGCTTGGTCGCGACCAACGATATCCATTATTTGAACGCCGATGATGCTGAAGCCCAGGATATTCTTATGCTTATCAACACCGGCGCCGACATCAACGACGAGAACCGGCTTACCATGAAACACGAGGATTTTTCGATGAAAAGCCCCGAACAGATGGCCGAGGAATTCAAAGACGTTCCCGAAGCGATCGAAAATACGCGCAAAATCGCCGACCTGTGCAATTTTGAGTTTGAACTTAAAAAAACGAAATTACCGCGTTTTGACCCGCCGGAAGGAAAAACAACCGACCAGTATTTGCGCGAATTGTGCGAGATCGGGATAACCAACCGATACGGAGAAAACCCCAAAAAAGAAATTACCGACCGTTTCGAATACGAATTCGAATCGATAAAACAACTCGGGTTTGTCGAGTATTTTTTGATCGTCCAGGATTTCGTCAATTGGGCCAAAGGCAACCGGATCGTTGTCGGTCCCGGCCGCGGCTCCGCGGCCGGATCACTCGTGTCCTACCTCCTCAACATCACCGAACTGGACCCATTGAAATACGGGCTCATCTTTGAACGTTTCTTGAATCCGGGACGCATGCAGGTATCGCTGCCGGATATCGACATGGATTTTGCCGACCGCCGCCGCCCGGAAGTTATCGAATATGTAGGCCAAAAATACGGAAAAGACCATGTCGCGCAGATCATAACCTTTGGAACCATGGCCGCGCGCGCGGTCGTGCGCGACGTCGGCCGCGTTTTGCAATATCCCTACAGCTATTGCGACAAGCTGGCAAAATTGATTCCGGCCGGCATGGACTTAAAAGAAGCTCTTGAAAAAGCGGACGACCTTAAAATGCTGGTTTCAAGCGACGAAAAAGCGCGCAAATTGCTGGGATTCGCGAAAAAATTGGAAGGTTGCGCGCGCCACGCCTCAACCCACGCTTGCGGCGTGGTCATTTCACCGCTCCCGTTGGACGAAATCGTGCCGGTACAACACCCCACCGCCGACGATAACGGTTTGGTATCGCAATATGAATGGCACGCGATCGTGGATATGGGTTTTCTGAAGATGGACTTTCTGGGATTGAAGAACTTGACCATTATCGAAGACACGCTTTCGCGCATTTATGTTGTCCATAAAGAAAACATCGATCTGAAAAAGATTTCCATGGAGGACGGCGAAACATACTCGCTGATGGCGCGCGGCGATACCGTGGGCGTGTTCCAACTTGAAAGCGCGGGCATGCAGCGCTATTTGAAACAACTCAAGCCGACCCAGTTCGAAGACATCATCGCCATGGTCGCGCTATACCGCCCCGGACCGATGCAATTCATCCCGCAATTCATCGAAGGCAAGAACGGGCTGACGATTCCGACTTATTTGAATCCGAAACTGGAACCGATCCTGGGACCAACCTACGGCATCATCCTTTACCAGGAACAAACCATGATCATTGCCCGGGAACTGGCCGGTTTTTCGATGGCCGAAGCCGATACCCTCCGCATGGCAATCGGCAAAAAAATCAAGGAGTTGATGATGTCGTCGAAGCAAAAATTTATTGAAGGCTGCCAAAAAAACGGCATCTCCAAAAAAAACGCCCAGGAAATCTGGAGCTGGATCGAACCGTCCGCGGACTATTCATTCAATAAAGCGCACGCGGCTTGCTATGCCATGGTGGCCTATCAAACCGCCTACCTTAAAGCCCATTACCCGGTGGAATTTATGGCCGCCCTCATCACTTCGGAAAAAAACGATGTCGAGCGCGTCGGCTATCTGATCGGCGAATGCAAAAACATGGGCATCGAAGTGCTCGCGCCCGATATTAATGAAAGTTTTTACGGATTTACCGTCATCCCGGGAGCGAACAAGATCCGCTTCGGGTTATCCGCAATCAAAAATGTCGGCGAGAATACTGTCAGCGAAGTCGTTGCCGTAAGGAAGGCCAACGGGCCATTTACCGATGTTTTCGATTTCATGAAACGGATAAACCCAAAGGTTATCAACCGCAAATCGTTGGAAGCCCTGATAAAAGCCGGCGCATTCGACGCAATGGCCGAACGCAATACTCTGCTGTTTAACATCGAGCGTTTGTTGGAGATAGGACGCGAGAACGAAAAATCTAAATCCAACGGCCAGCGCGACCTGTTCGGCGGAATGGGCGGCGCGTCAAAATCAACATCCTACTCGCTCTCGCCCGCGAAAGAAGCCACCGAAGCGGAAAAATTATCGTGGGAAAAAGAATTATTGGGGCTGTTTGTCACTTCACACCCCCTGGAAGCCAAAGGCTATCGGGAAAAAATGGACAATAAATGCCTGAAGATCACCCGGGTGAAAGAGAATCCGGCGGCGCGGCTGGTCAAGATCGGCGGTATGATATCCTCCCTCAAAAAAATCATCACCAAGACCGGGAAACCGATGCTGTTTATGAACCTGGAAGACCTGACCGACAAGATCGAAGTTGTGGTATTCGCCAGCGCTTTGGAAAAAAATCCCAAAGCCTGCCAGGAAAGCAAAATCGTGTTCGTTTATGGCCGCGTGGACAATCGCGACGGCGAAACCAAAATCGTAGCCGACACGGTTGAAGAAGTGCTGTTGTTGTGAAAAAATCAAATCGAATTTATATTTTTCAAATGTATTTCGAGGAATCATCCCCTAGGATTGCCTCCGATTACCAAGAACTCGTTATTCGTCGGTTCCAAGGGATTGCCCCGGAACCTGCCTCTGGATAAATCGTACCCGTTGCGCAAGCCCCGCCTTAACGGAATTTTTGTTTTCGCGAAATATTATATATAATAAAATTGTATTATCGATTCAATCAAACAAAGGCCGGTTCAAAATGATAAGTTTTTTATTAACATTAATTAAAAAAAACAAACATTATGTGTTTAAAAAATAGAATCGCCGCAGCGGCCATATGCGCATTTATCGCGTTATTCGGATTTTTCGGTACCGGAATCAACAAGGTTTCGGCAGTTTCGGTCGGTGCAGTTCCGACTTATAGCGGTTTTAGCATTGAACAGCTCCAAAAGATAATCTTGGATCTGCAAACGCAAATACATAAACTTGTGCAAACGATAGAACAAAAAAATATTAATTGCGTTAGCGAAGGCAAGACGGTAACCGCCAATAAAATTTGCTGCGCCGGTTTAGCCAAGCAAGAGCAAACCGCGGCTGCTTGCGCGGTCGCAACCGGATGCACGGCTTCGAAGTTTTCCACTTGCGAAAAACAAACCTCAACCTGCCTCAAAGAGGGCGAAACGACCGGCGACAGCAGCAAACCATGCTGCGCGGGACTCGAAAGATTGCGGGAAGATTGCCCCAATAATGGAAGCGCGTGCAAAGTGAGTTTCGTTTGCAGAAAAACGACCACTCCCATTTGCGAACGCAAGTTATCGGGATCGCCCAGCGATTCGGATAAAAACGAATGCGCCAAGGCAAACGGCAAATTGATCTGCGCTTCGACTTGCGTCGACGGACCGATCGGTTCGAAT